>OGYF01000524.1_pt1 | contig 39276 bp, 36 predicted proteins | sample 1576451 | NCBI WGS metagenome assembly OGYF01 (sample SAMEA3541505, study PRJEB24748) | human gut metagenome | biome: human gut; feature: human-associated habitat; material: faeces | place: China | collected 2012
TTTCAATGACTTGCCGTCATACCACTCAAAAATATAATAATATTGACCGTTTAAGTCCTGCATTTTTCTGTTCTTGAACTCCAAAGCATAAACTGCAGGAATACTGTTTTGCTGTAATATTTTCTCAATATCATCAGCAATTTTGTAGTTGCCCATTGCAGTAGGTCGTTTCATAATGTTTGGGTTTAAAAGCTTAATTATGTAACTGCCTTTTTCGGTAACAACCTTAAACATACGGTGCATAAAACCGCCTGCTACCTGAACGGGATTTTCAAGCACTTTGCCTAACTGCAAATCTTCCGCAACTAAATTTAAAAAATTATTTATGTTTATCATTTCTCGTTTTGTCATTTTTTTATAACGCTCTTTGTTTCCATAATCTGTTTTATGCCAATTATCCTTTGACACAATTACACCACGCTATTTGCTAAAAGTCTTTACATCTCCAATAAGTTTAATATTGCCGTTATCTACGATAATACCGCCTGACATGAAAGCAGTTGCATAAACTGTTTTACCTCTTTCGGATAACACACGCCGAATGGCTTCGTTTTGTATTTTTCTATTCTCGTAATGAACCTCCAAATAGAAATCATCTAAATATTCCAAGCCGTCATAGTATTGAAATTCTTTATAATCTTTGTCAGGTGATATATGATATTCAGAAAGCTGAATAACCGCACCTGCACTATAACCCATAACAATTCCGTTATGCTTTCTTAACATATTCACCAAATCAAACTCTTTGATTCTGTCCATCATTCTGTCAGGTCGACCGCCGGTAAAATAAAGAATATCCGCATTTTCTATTTTTTGTTTAGCAGACTCTTTTGTATCCTCAAAATAGTTTACAAATGTAATATTATTTTCCGATATTCCGTAGGCAGTAAAGCCGCTGACTATTCCCCTGTAATAAATACCCTTTTCTTTGCTATACAGTAAATTCCATTCTGTTGAATTTTTAACCTCACTATCACGAAAAGAAAAAGCAATTACTGCAACTGAATAGTCGGTCAATATGTATTTTTTCAAGTCATCATAAAGATAATCGGAATTTATTTCATATCCTTCAAGTAAAATGTTAATCATTTATTTACCCTTCACAAATCCAAAATCTTTTTAGTTTGTGTCTTTTCATTCTGAATTTTCTGCGTGGCTCATATACGGTAGATTCGTAAACGCCACCATTATTCAAAATGGCTTTTTCACTTCCTATATTACCATCAATACAGGATATGAGTATTTTTTCAAGACCGATTTCTTTGCAATAAGGCAAAACCGCATTCAACATTGATGTGGCATATCCTTTTCTTCGTTCGCTTGGTTTTACGGAATATCCAATATGTCCGCCATATTTTGAGAGATAGTCATTAAAATAATGCCTTATCTGTATCATTCCGACTAAACGCATATCAGCCTTGCGCACATATAAAAACTGAGTTGCTATAGCTGTTCCGTCAGGAAGAGTTTCGGGATTCAAATATTTTTTACATTCTGAAATGTATGTAATAGGGTCCTCGTATCTGCGAAGAGGACCGCAGCCACCCATTGAGCAGTCAGTATCCAAAAAATCCTGTCGGTATTCACGAATTTGTTCTGCGTATACTTCACTAGGCTCAACCAAGAAAAAATCACCTGCATCAATCTTGATCATATTATCGCCTGCCCTTCTGATTCAATCTATATAATGAATGTTGTCTTATCACCATTAAAGTTTATATAATCATCACTCCATATACTCATGTTTAGTCGGAGTGTAATTTTTTGACCTGTATTTTTCTGTCTTATCTTTGGATACTATATCGCCATTCGCATATTCAACAGGCTCGGTGCAGATTGCGTCAAGCAATATTTTTTCCAAATGTTCATATTCCGAATGTTCACCAAGGCTTGCAAGAACAAAAGAATCACGCACATAGTCGGCACTTTCAGCCATAAGATTTTGATCAAAGAAATAGCCATAATGTTCCACGAAGAATGTCATCATCATTACTGTGGTTCTTGTGTTGCCCTCTCTAAACGGATGAACTTGCCAAAGTTTTGGAAACAGCCTTGCAATTTGTTTTGCAAAATCTTCTCGTGTAAGACTTGCCCAATCAATCTTTTTGACTTCAGCAAAAGCTTTATCAAGGTCAGAGCCTATTTCTGTTACATTCGAATACCAAACGCTTCGACCTGCCAGCAGCTCTTCACGCTTTTGAATATTAATTTTTCTATACTGTCCTGCCCACTCGTAAACATCACCAAATAAAAACTTGTGAATAAAACAAAAGCCGCCGGATGAAAAATCACTAAAGCAATTTTCATACAGCAGCATCATGTTTGCACGAGATAATTCAGCCTCTGCCAAATCAAGCTCTTTTTCATTTGTTATGCCAAGCAGGTTCTTGAGGACTGTACTGTTAGAAATCAAGTACAAATCGTTCATAAACTCACCTATGATATTTTCTTATGTTTTGCTATAAGAGCAGCTTTCATATCTGCACCTGTAATTTCGCCTTTTGCCCATTTTGCAGAAAGTTCCTTTGCAAAGGCTGATACAGGTACGCCTTCAATACTATTCAACGCATCTGCAACTTTGATTGCAGTCGTTCTTTTTGTTTCAATCGGGGACATTGTATCACTCCTTTACATATTTATTTTATCATATAGTATGGATAATTACAATAAATTTATTTTGATACCTAAGTTTAGCAAAAAACAATTTATAGTAAAAACCACAGCATACAAAAATCAGAATGCTGTGGTTTCAAACATGTTAAAAATCAAAAGCGAAAATCATTATCTGCTATAAACATTATTGCAGACTTAAAAATCCACCAATAAAAGCATCAGGGAAAACGAATTGCTTTTCGCCTTTTTTGAATTTAACATGAATATACTTTTTAGCTTTATCCATTTTAGAAATTGTGCCTTCACCGAAAAATTTATGTTTTACGGTCGTGCCCACGCCGACATCGGCAAGAATATGCTCCCAATCGATTTGCGGTTTTTCTTGCTTTTCGGGATTAACCGTTTTTTTGGCTGAAGTAGTATCAATTTTAGAACTTGCACTTGATTCGTGTGCCGTTTTGGTTTCTGTGGCAGAAATTATCGCATCGCTCAAATCTGTAACGGTTGCTTGTTGCTTAGAGTAAAGCGCTTCATACTCTTCTCGACGAAGAACAGTATCCCAACCGCCGATTGACTCGCCTTCGTGCTTGTCAATTCCTGTATAGTTAAGGCTTGAATTTTCATATTTTCTTTGCAAAAATGCACTCTCATTCTGTTTTTTGTTTCGTGCAAGATTTGACATTTCATACCAAATACCTCAAAAATTTAAGGCTGCCATAAAGACAGCCCTTTAATAATTTATGCGTTTGCAACAGCTGCGTCTTCAATAATGCTCTGTTCCGCTTTTTCCTGTGCTTCGGCTGCTTTTTTCTCGTTAATTTCTTTAGCCTCTGCCAAAATATCGTTTGCGTTTTCTTTGACCTCTGTTACTGCTTTCATCACAGAGTCTTTAACTCTCAAACCAAAAGCCGCAGTGTGAGCATATGCTTTTTTTGCATCCTTGCTTCCCAAAGCCTTAACTCCTGCCGTACCAAACAGCACACCGCCTGCAAATGCCGCCAATTCACTAATCATAATAAAATCTCCTTTCAATTTCGTTTTAGATTTATTATATTTACAAGGTTAGCATTGCCTAAGCAAAGGCAAATGTCAAGCAAATATTTCAATTTATAATTAATATACTTATAACATATAATAAATCGGGTGATAAAATGAGCAAAAAATTATTAAAATATGATATTATCGGCTTCATTTTTGTAAGCATTATCGGCACGCTTGCGCATTTTGTATATGAATTGACAAACAAAAGCGTTATTGCGGCATTATTCTGCCCGATTAACGAAAGCCCTTGGGAGCATTTAAAATTAATTTTCTTTCCATATTTAATATGGACTGTTATACAAGCCGTTATTATGAAGGGTACAAAAAATCTTTTGCCTGCCAAATTTATCGGTGTATTTGTCGGAATGGCAGCCACGCTTTCATTTTTTTACACCTACACGGGAATAGTGGGCAAAAATATCGATTGGCTCAATATTCTTTCATTTTTTGTTGGCGTATTTATCGCATTTTTAATTGATTATCTTTTAATCAAAAGTGAAAAAATGCAGGGCAAAGGAGTAAACATAACAGCCATAATTTTGTTTATAATTATGAGTGCAATATTTATACTTTTCACCTTTGCTCCGCCGCTAATCCCGCTTTTCAAAGACCCGATTACATCAAGTTATGGGATATAATGCTTATTTATCGTTTTTATACGCCTTAACCGCATCGATAAGCTTAGTTGAAAATGCAGCGATAGCGATTAAACCGATAACAATAAGTAAGAACATAGCACCTTCCCTAGCAAGGAAGTACACCGATCTTACATTATTAGCCGTATGAGCTACTGCATTTTGAATACCTGTATAAGCTGCACCACCATATTTAAATGATGAAACATATCCTAAGTAAGTGTTATTATAATTTTTAATTTTAATGCCAAAAATTATAGACAATATACCCGAAACAAAGCCGATTGTGTTGCTTATAAGCGGCAACAATTTAAGCATATCAACTTTCTTTTTAGGCGGCTGTGTCGGTTGTGCAAAATGCATACTTTGCACTTGTTGAGATGCAAATTCAGCGTTCTGCGGTTGTCCAACCGTAAAATCAACATTTGCCTGTGATTGTGTCTCTTCAATAACATTGCCGCAATTTGGGCAAACCTTTTCATTTTCATCTAATTGATTTCCACATTTGTTACAAAACATAATAATTCTCCTTTTCTTAAATAACATTTATTTTTTAAAGATATTTATAGCTAAAATACATATCTCTAAGTGTAAACCAACCGCCTTCTACGGTATCATCAACAATAGTAAACTCATTATCTGATATTGAATAATCAATTTTCATTGTATAATCATTACTGCAACAATATACATACGGATTTAACTCTCCGTTAATATACAAATGAACTTTATTTTCATCGTTTCTGTCGGCATGAACAGAAAATGTATAATTCTCAAAACAAGTATCAATTAAATCTCCCATTAAGATTGAAGAATAACTATAGTCCCATCTTGTCGCACGCAATTCGGTTTCATATTTATCGGCATTATTTAGTACGGTGCCTTCCCTTTTCATAAAATCGTAGCACTCTTTAACTAACTCGGCTGTTTTTTCATTAGTCTTTTCATATTTAATATCATCGTATACAAAAGCTTTGATTTTTTTATCATCATCAAGTTCCACTTGCATTTTGCCGATCAGATTCAGCTCATCGTCAAATAAACTTATATACGAATTCTCTTTATCATAATGATAAATCCAATGTTCACTTGCAAAAAGAAACTGCATTGAATCAGTCACATCAACGGAATCGGCTAACTTTCCGGTTTCCGTATTTAAATAAAGCTTTAAAAGATACAGATTGCCTGAGGTATCACCACTGCGAGAAGGATAAAGAACTGTAACATTTCCATCGGAATCAGTATTGGAATATTCACCAATATCAAGATTCTCAATTCGGCTTTGTACATCATTTGTAACTGCCTCAATTTGCTTTTTTTCGATATATTGATAAACCTTAAAACCACCAAAAGCAAGCAATGCCGCAAGAACAACAGCAATCAATGAAATAATAAGTGCTTTTGCCTTTTTACTAAGCGTTTTTCTTTCCTTTTTTGGTGTTGGTATAACAGGCATTTGATTCGGTGCCGATTGATTTTGTTTATTGACGCAATCGGTACAAAGTTTTTCATCAAGTGGTACAGGCCTGCCACACATTTTACAAAACGCCGTTTGAACTTGAAGTGAATTTTCTTCTACTTCAGGTTGGTTAATATTTTCAGGCTGATGATAATATTCGCCTACCGGTGTTTTATCACCTGTAAGCGGCACTGTGCTTTCCTGCTCAGTTAATGATTCATTAACTTGCACATTTTCGTTTAAATCTTTTTTAGGCACAATTTCAGCTACCTCATCAGCTTGAAGAGAGCTGACCGGAGCAGTATCCTGAAAATTTACAGGAAGCGAGCCTTGAATTTGACCCTGTGATATACGGTAATCTATACCGCCCGTAGCGGCATTCCATTCCGCCATAATTATAATATTGTCCGTCAAATTTATATCAAATTCAGCGGTTCTGCCTTTTCCTGTTAATTTGATGTGATGCATTCCCGCACAAAGCTTATATACAACAGAATCACTTTTTGTAACAGATACCTGCTCGTATCCGTCAACAGAAATACTTATTGCAGGATTGATAAGCGGAAGTGCTTGGTGTCTATGCAAAAAAGTCAATTTGTGATATTTCAAAAAAGATGTTTTGCACTCGGGGCACATAATTGCTTCATCAAACAATTCTTTACCGCAATTTGGACAATATTTCATTTATCATTTCTCCTCTCAATTTGTGTTTTTATTATAAAACTCCGCTTAATATTACTGCGCTGATAATCCATACAACAATAGCGACAGGAATAGCAATAATGCATTGGATTTTATACTTTTTGTCTTGATATTTAACCGCACCGATAATTCCGCAAATGATTCCTACGATTGGAACTATAATTGCAAAAATTACAGCCGCTATCGCAAGACCGTTTTTTTCAACCTTTTGCGACGCTTGCTCTACTGTCATCGGTTGTTGCGGCGAAGGCTCTTGATACTGTACTTGCTGATATTGCTGTGCCGGTTGTTGGTATTGTTGTACCGGTTGAGGTTGATATTGAGCTGTTGGCTGTGCTCCTGTAGGGCATCCGCAATTTGGACAAATTGCGGCATTGTCATTGATTTGTGTTCCGCATTTAGTACAAAACATAGTTTTATTTCTCCTTTTTATGTATTTTATTTATTATTTTTGCAATATACGACTTACACCTCAAAATAATGTAATCCATCATAAGTCAAGTCAAAGCCGACAGTGCACATACTCATATATCGCACATTTTTAATAAGTCCTTCATCTTTCAACTTATCAATAATCATTCGACCATCTGTATCAATGGGAATACAATTAACCGAGTTGAATTGATTTTTCTCTTCGATTGATTTCTTTAAAAATTCTTCAAAATCTTTCATCAGCATCCCTCCAAGCTATGTACAACATAATCCATATTATGTTGTATATAAAGCAACAAAAAACCTCCAATAAAATTTGAAGGCAAAAAAGAGCATAGAAAAGTAAGCCTTTTCAGAACTGTCAAAAAATATAATGCGAAAGGGCTTTGTTGTTATGTTTAAATTTCAACAATCTTTTGCTTTCCTCAATAAAGTACTTTACAAGTTATTCTTATTATGATATGATTAAATATATAGGGATGGGTTTATTGTATCCGTCAAAAAATTCAATGCAACATAATATGGATTATGTTATTCGCCGCCGATTTTGGCGGATTTTTTTATTTTTAGGCTAAATTATCAAGTGCATATTTTTCATTCGTCTGCGGTGTTCCGTACCGGTTGAAATAATATAAATTCGAGTTGTGTTGATACTGCTGTGACCCAGAATGTCGGCAAGCTTCGCAATATCTTTTTCGATACCGTAAAATGTGCGTGCGAACAGGTGGCGTAAATTATGCGGAAATACCTTTTGCGGATTGACATTTGCATCTTTGCACAAGGCTTTCATCTCTCGCCAGATATTCGTGCGGTTTATGGGTTTGCCATTTTTCGTTACAAAAATCATACCGCTTTTAATTCCTTGCTCTGCTGCATAGCGGAGCAATTTTTGTTTCAGTTCTTTCACGATAAAAACCGAACGTGTTTTTGCCTTGCAGTTTACGATTGCCTCGCCACACTTTGCCGCCTCAATCGTGATATATTCCAACTCGCTGACACGGATACCCGTGGCACAAATTGTTTGAATAATTAAATTCAATCGTTCATTTTTCTTTTGCTTTGCCGTTTGACACAAGCGTTTGTATTCCACCCTTGTTAATTCTTTTTCTTCTGAACAAAATACTTGCTGTTGAAGTTTTAGCGATTTAACTCTCAAATCAAACCAATTCAAAAAAGCAAACAGGCTATTGATACTTGCAAGCATTAAGTTCACACTGCGAACAGCATAATTTTGTTGCAAATAATTTTTGTAAGCTATTACGGTTTCTTTTGTAATGACATCGTTTTGTGCATAAACCGAAAACGCTTTCACATCACGAATATATTTTTCAATCGTTGCCGTGCTTTTCTCTTGCAGCTCTAATTTTTTCTAAAATCATCAATAATGTCTGCCGTTAAAATTCGTCCTTCCATTGTATTTACCTCCGAGCAAGTGTTAATCATATTGTACCCGAAAAGTATGAAAACAAAATTGTCGCCATAAAAGGTTGTGGTATGTTACCTTGAATAGTGCGACATTGCAAGCACGATTTTCTATATTTACCTTTGTATTTTTGATGGATAAACAATATAAAAGATGAGGTTTGCCTTAAAATTTGTGGCGAACCTCTTTTTGCGTGAAAATAATTTGTAAATTTTCTTTCAAAACACATCAACATAATTCAATTTTTTCTCTGTATTATAGAGGGGTATTTTTTGTTATGGTGAAATTAAATGTAAACAAGGTGTAAAGAATTTTGAAAAACACCCGAACAAAACAGGGATTTTTCTCCGTATAGTAGAGGGAGTTTTTTGAACGGTGTTTTTCTTTTTGGTTTTCACTCAGCAAAATATTCTCTCAAATAATTTGGAAGGAGGTTTTCGTATGCGTAAAAATTGCAGCGGTCAATTTTTTCTTTTGCCGAACAGAATTTTTGATGAACGGTTATCGCCCAACGAGTTCATTGTTTATTCTTTTCTCGTTCGTGCAAAGGACTCGATGGGGCAAAGTTTTTGGTCGGTGCCTATGATTGCAAAAAGCTGTTCGATGTGTGCATCCACTTGCAGAAAAGTTTTGCATTCGCTTGAAAACGGTGGGTACATAACGAACTCAAAGCGATTTATCGGCGGCGAGCAAAAGAGCAATCTATACACGGTCAACAAGATATAATGCACCGTGCTTTAGGGTTTATCGGCAAAGAATATGAAAGGCTTTGATTTGGAAATTTTATGATTTTTGAAACGAAAATTGATGGCTTTTGAATGGATTTTGAAGCGATTTTCAAGCCGTCGATTTTAAAGCAGGATAAAGGGGTATGATTTTCGGGCATTGAAATGTCCGAAAACGCCGTCCGGCAAAGCCTGTCGGCTTTTCGATTCGTAATACTTTTGCGTATGATTCCAAATTCGTATGCAGTAAGGGGTGTTTTTCGCAGAAAATCAAGGCTTTTGCGTATTCAGTCAAGCGTTGCGGTATGATGATTAAAAATCAAGAAATTTTAGCAACGCTGTGAGCAAAAAACGGAGGTTAATATGAACTACAAATCTATAATGAAAGACAAATCAAATTAAAGGAGGCAGATATAAAATCATAGTTAGCGTGTTGTCTTATGGCAGCAAAGGAAATAAATTCTAAAGCATCAGGCAATAATAGTATTGAAAAATCAAGCGGGAGTGAGCTGAAAATCAATACACAAAACATTGCCGATGAGAGGATCAGCACGGAACTTTGGATGCAACATTTTGCAAATACACTGTTAAATCAAAATGCGATTGATGACAAAACCTATCGCAAGTTGATGGGTAAAATCAGCGTGGAAGTCAATCGCAGATACGGAAAAATAAACTGAAAAGCTCTGTAAAACATTACCAAAACAGGTATCAATCCCCTAATGAATGCAGGGGTGAAATACTGTAAAATAAAGCTGGATAATAGAAATTATTTGTAATATTGTCTGCTTGGAAAGGAGTAAAAATATGGATATATATTCAACTCGTGAGAGAATCAGAAAAGGAAATATCAACTTTATGAACCTGCCTTTGCGAGTGACATTTTACGCTCGTGTCAGCACGGATTTTAATGTTCAATTAAATTCACTTGATAACCAAATAACATATTACACCGATTTCATTAGGAAAAATCCGAATTGGGAATATGTTGATGGCTATGTTGACGAGGGCATATCGGGCGTATCGACCGCAAAGCGTGAGCGATTCAACGAAATGATTGAGGACGCAAAGGCAGGAATGTTTGACCTGATTGTAACCAAAGAGGTATCGAGATTTGCCCGTAACACGCTGGACAGTATTCGCTTTACCCGTGAACTTTTATCAAGCGGAGTGGCTGTGTATTTTCAAAATGACAACATAAACACACTTGACGAGGACAGCGAACTGAGGCTGACGATTATGTCATCTATGGCGCAAGACGAGTCGAGAAAAATCTCTACACGTGTGCGATTCGGTCATCAACAGGCTATCAAAAAGGGACTGTACTTGGCACAAACAATATGTACGGCTACATCAAAAAAGACGGCAAGCTGATGATTGACGAAACGCAATACGGTTTTAAGCCGCCGATTTTATGAGAATCACACCGAAATGAGTAAAAATACGAAAAATCAATTCACATATAATAAGCTCGTCTTTAAAAGAGGTTTTATATTTAATCACACAACGCATTTGAAATATCCGCTTATTAAGTTACAAAAAATAACATTTTTAGCATTTATTTTATTTAATATAAAAACGCTCAATGTAAAAAATAGTAATGCAAACGCAAATTGTAATGAAAAGGAGTGTTTTCAAATGTCAAGTTCCAAGAACGTTGTTCCGGAAGCTAAGGAAGCTCTTAACAGATTCAAAATGGAAGCTGCTAATGAGGTTGGTGTAAATCTCAAGCAGGGTTATAACGGCGACCTTACTTCTAAGCAGGCCGGCTCTATCGGCGGACAGATGGTCAAGAAGATGATCAAGGCTTATGAAGACGGCATGAAATAAGAAGTATAAATACCCTGATTCTTCAATAAATTTCGGACAAAATGAAGGTCTGTCGGTTTAACCGGCAGACCTTCTTCTGTGTTTGTTATTAAATATTTCAGCGGACGGATACGGCTTTATATCCTGCCGCGATAATTAAAATTTATTCTTATTCACTTATATTTAATACCCAGAAAGATTCTATACCGTCAAAGTAATCGGAAACGGCATCATTTGACAATTTCACGGAATTATCCATTTCATAGTCGCCTGATATCTGCCCTGTTACGAAAAGGGAACCGTCGCCTATATCTTCTCTGACGCCAGGCAATTCTGATGTCTCAAAATAGCTCTTGGCAGCAGCAACAGAAAACTTCTCTTCTGTGCCGTCCTTGTATTTTACGTTAACGGTAACAACAACTCCGCCGTAAGAGCCCATGTCGGGTATGCCCTGTGCACTCGCCAAAGTAACCGTATTGCCCTTTTCATCCTCAACGTGCTCTATAAGGGCAAGAAGCTGTGCGGCGTCGGCAACATAGCCGTCATAATCTACCGAAACTCCGTCCTTAAAGTTATATATTTTGCCCGTGCAATACTCGGCTTCTCCGTTAAAGCTGCTGTCAAAAACGCCGTTTCTTACATAATAAAGAGATGTGCCGTATCTTAAGGCTCCCGAGAAGTTCCAATCAAGAATACCGCCCTCTACGCCGTAATATGTGCCGTAGTAATTTGTAAGGCCGTAATAATTCCAATTAAGGAATCCCTCTTCAAGGTAGTACCAAGTACCGTAATAATTAAACAGTCCGGTATAACTGCTGACGACCTGCCCGTCTACAAGATAGCACCAATCATGATCGTAATAATTATAAAGTCCGTTAAGGCTACGGTCTACCGCACCGTTTTCAACACGAAAGAGGTTTTCATCATCGTCAATAACGAAACCCGAAAAATCCCAATGAAGCACACCGTCTTTTACATAGTACAAAGTACCGTAGTAGTCTGTAAGGCCTTCGAATTCCCAATTAAGAACGCCGTCTTCAACATAATACCAAGTGCCGTAATACAGAGTAAGACCGGTATAATCGTTTGAATAAACGCCTTTTTCTACATAATGCCAAACACCATCTACAAGAACGAGGCTTGAATAATCCCAATCAAGCACACCGTTTATGACATAATATGTTGTACCGTAATACTCGGTAGGACCTGTGTAGTTCCAATTGAGCACACCGTTTTCAACGTAGTACCAAGTACCGTAATATAAAGTGAGACCGGTATAATCCCAATTAAGAACGCCGTCCTCAACATAGTACCACGTGCCATAATACAAGGTAAGACCGGTATAATCATTTGAATAAACACCGTTTTCAACGTAATGCCAAACACCATCTACAAGAACGAGGCTCGAATAGCTCTCGTCAAGCGTGCTGTTTGTAACAAAATATGTTGTACCGTTATACTCTGTCGGACCGGTATAGCTCCAATCGAGCACACCATTTTCAACATAGTAATAAGTGTCATAATACTTAACAAGACCTGTGTAATCGGTATTATGTTCACCGTTCTCCATATAGTTCCATGTACCGTCATCCATTCGCACAAGCGAATCGGTGTCGGATGCAAAGGCGCTGACCGCCAGCATAAATACTGACACAAAAACAGCCAGTGCAACCGCAATAAACTTTTTGAAATTTTTCATAAATTTAATATCCTCCCTGATTTTTACGGCATAAAGCCCTGCCGCTTATTCGAATTATACAACAATCAGTATATAATTGCAATAGTTTTTATGCAAAAGTGTTGCATTGACACATTTTATCAAAAAACAAAACCGTTCAAATGAATGAACGGTTTTGCGATAATTTGTAATTTAATTTTATAAAACATCCTTAAACGCGAATGCCGTTTCTCACATAGTAACGGGTGCCGCGATAATAAACGTACCCTGTATAATTCCAATCGAGGATACCGTTTTTAACATAATACCAGGTACCGTAATAATTTGTAAGGCCCGTATAGTTCCAGTTAAGAACACTGCCCTCGCAATAATACCACGTACCGTAATAAAGCGTGAGTCCCGTATAGTTCCAATGGAGTACGCTGTCCTCTACATAGTACCAAGTACCGTAATAGTTTGTAAGACCGGTATAATCCCATTTAAGAACGCTGCCCTCCACGTAATACCAAGTGCCGTAATAGAGCGTAAGACCGGTGTAATCCCAATTAAGTTGACCGTTTTCAACATAATACCATGTACTGTAATAAAGTGTAAGGCCTGAATAATTCCAATTAAGCACACCGTTTTCGACATAATACCATGTACCGTAATAATTTACAAGTCCGCTGTAATCGGTGTTGTGCTTGCCGTTTTCCATATAAAGCCACGTGCCGTCTTTAGTTACCATAAGCGTAGTTGTATTAAACGGAGCCGCCTTAACGTCAAAGTCACATTTTGCGGTTTTATCGGAGCCGAGAAGCTTTGGAGTTTCGTCTCCGCTGTAAATATCAAATGCAGTTACAGATATGCTGCCTTCTTTATAGTTGCCGTCAAAATAAAAAGTATAACTTCCGTACAGCTGCTCTGTCGAAGAGGATTTCGGCGCGGCTGCCGAGCATCTTAAAGAATCCTGTGAAAAATTATAATTTGTTATTGCCGTACCGCCGTTTTCGTACGAAGCAACAGACGTCTGCTCGCCGTTTTTATCCGCATCCGGCTTTGCGAGCCTCAAATATGAGGAATCGTATTTAAGCGTATAACTGCCGCCCGCGGCCCCTGCCGGAGCATATATTTTTACCTCTACCCTGTTATAGCCCATAATCTGAGCGTCAACTCTGAAGGATGCGCTTTCGGAAGAAGTGTCAACGGCAAACGACGTCGCAAGTACAGCGAACACGCATACAAGTATTGCGAGAGCCATAACAGCCGAAATTATTTTAGTTCGTCTTTTCATATTAACCTCCGTTAAGCCCCGAAACAGACATTTACTTATATCGGAATTATACAACATCCGAAATGCATAGTCAACACTCATGCATTATCGGTTGACACCCGAAAAACAAAAAAATATACCTAATTCCGAAAAACGAATTTCGAAACACGGTATATTTTCTAAGTTAAAGTGTAAGCTGCTCGCCGACATCGTCAGCCGACAAAGTCGCACCGGCGGCAGGCAAAGTTCTCGTCCTGTATCTCGCAGGCTTTACAAACTCACCATCGGTATACTCTTTTACGGAAGATACCCTATGCCCTTTTTTGAGAGTCATAACCGATACGCCCATAGAATCCTTGGTCGTTTTGACGGCTATTGCGCCGGTATTGAGAAGAAGAATTCTGCCGGAGGTGGACTTCATAACATACTCCTTATCCTCAGTCACACAGAACATATTGACTACCGGGAATTTCTCACAATACGCCTTAATCAGCTTCTTGCGGTTCGTTTTAGTCTCATAGGCGGATAGGTCTATTTTGGCAAGCTTGCCGTTTTCAAAGAAGAACAACATAAAGCCCTTATAGTCTGTTGTAACCGCCATATAAACGGCGTTTTCATCGGACTCCATCTCAAGCTTTGATGCCACATAATCGCCGAGGACACTCGCCTTGCTGTCGTCAAAATCGGCAGCTTTGGCTTTGTAAACACGGCACTTATCGGTAAAGAACAAAAGCTCGGTATTGTTTGCAGCCTCAACGGTCTCGATTATTTCATCGTTTTCTTTTAGCTTTTGCTCACCGCTCATACGCAGTGACTGCGGAGTTATCTTTTTGAAATAGCCCTCCTTGGTAAAGAACAGCGTGACGGGATAATTCGGTATCTCCTCATCGGGCTCCGATTCATCATCTATATCACTCGTGTAGATTATTTCCGAGCGACGCGGCTTATCGTAATTTTTAACGACATCCGAAAGCTCGTTTACGATAATTTTTTTAACTCTTGAGCGACTTGCGAGAATATCCTCCATATCCTCGATTTCGGCTCTCAGCTTTTCTATATCTTCCGTTTTCTTTAAAATATACTCACGGTTTAAGTGGCGCAATTTGATTTCAGCCACATAATCCGCCTGTATCTTATCTATTCCGAAGCCTATCATCAAGTTCGGAACAACCTCGGACTCCTCGTCCGTTGAGCGTATTATTCTTATTGCCTTATCAATATCGAGAAGAATTTTTTGAAGTCCCTCTAAAAGATGCAGTCTGTCTTTTGCTTTGGAAAGGTCAAAAAAGACGCGGCGGTTTACACATTCGGTACGGAAAGCTATCCATTCCAAAAGCAGCTCGCGCACTCCGAGGACTCTCGGCGTTCCTGCTATAAGGACATTAAAGTTACAGCCGAATGAATCTTCGAGCGGAGTCATTTTATATAGCTTTTTCATAAGCTTGTCTGCATCTGTGCCGCGCTTTAAGTCGATTGTTATTTTAAGACCCTTTTTATCGGTCTCGTCGCGGATATCGGAAATTTCCTTAGCCTTGCCGCCCTTTGCGAGTTCGACTATCTTATCGATTATCGCCTCCGTAGTGGTGGTCGCCGGAATTTCGTATATATCAATACAGTTATTCTTTTTATCATAGCTGTACTTTGCGCGAATTTTGAAGCTTCCGCGACCCGTGCGGAATATCTCGTTCATTTTATCTTCATCGTAGAGTATTTGACCGCCGCCTATAAAATCAGGGGCCTTGAGCGTTTCGGTTATATCGGCGTCGGGGTCCTTTATAAGTGCCACGGTAGTATCGCAGATTTCTTTCAAGTTGAACGAACAAATATTTGAAGCCATACCGACGGCTATGCCCATATTGGCATTTACGAGCACCGACGGGAATGTAACGGGCAAAAGCGTGGGCTCGGTCATGGTATTGTCGTAGTTCGGTACAAAATCGACCGTGTCCTTATCTATATCGCGGAAAAGCTCGGCTGAAATCGGGGCTAATTTTGCCTCGGTATAACGCGAAGCCGCATACTGCATATTTTTTGAATACGATTTACCGAAGTTACCCTTTGACTCAACATAAGGGTGAAGAAGCGACTCATTGCCGCGCGCCAAACGAATCATCGTCTCGTAAATTGCCGCGTCGCCGTGGGGGTTCAGCTGCATGGTTCGGCCGACTATATTGGCTGATTTTATAGTGCTTCCCTGAAGCAGCCCCATTTTATACATAGTATAAAGCAGCTTTCTGTGTGACGGTTTAAAACCGTCTATTTCGGGAATGGCACGCGACATAATAACACTCATGGCATACGGCATATAGTTAACTTCAAGCGTATCGGTTATATGCTGCTCTACCACCTCGCCTGCACCGAGAATATGAGCGTTTATGTTAAGCTCCTCCGAATTTCGGTCTGTTTCATTTTTCTTGGTTCTTTTAGCCATTTTCCGACTCTCCTGATTTGCCGTGATAACGTTAAGAAAGGTCAGTCATATCAATGTACTGAGCACCGTTTTCGGCAATATAATCTTTTCTGCCCTGTAAATTGTCGCCGAGTAAAAGGTCAAATTTATCGGCGACAGCCTCGGGTGAATAATCCGGCTCGACCTTTATAAGACGACGGGTTTTGGGATTCATCGTGGTAAGCCACATCATCTCGGGTTCGTTTTCACCGAGACCCTTTGAACGCTGTATGGTATATTTTCTGTCTCCGATTTCAAGAAGGGCATCCTGCTTTTCCTTTTCGGTGTAGCAAAACCAGGTCTCGTCCTTGCAAGTTATTTCGTAAAGCGGAGATTCGGCTATAAACACCTTACCCTCTTTTATAAGCGTGGGCATAAGACGATAAATCATCGTTAATATCAGCGTCCGTATCTGATAACCGTCAACGTCGGCATCGGTACAAATTATGACCTTGCTCCAACGAAGATTATCCATATTGAAAAGCGACAGATTTTTATTTGCCTTGGAGCTTACCTCAACGCCGCAGCCGAGCACTTTGATAAGGTCTGTTATAATGTCGTTTTTAAATATTTTGGGGTATTCGGCCTTAAGACAGTTGAGTATTTTCCCTCGTACCGGCATAACTGCCTGAAAGGCACTGTCTCTCGCCTGCTTGCAGGCACCGAGAGCTGAGTCGCCCTCCACTATGAATATTTCACGCTCCGAAACGTCCTTTGAGCGGCAGTCAACAAATTTTTCGATTCTGTCAGTCATACTGTTGCCGCTTTGAAGCGTCTTTTTAATGTTGAGCCTTGTGGATTCGGCCTTGACGCGCGAACGCATATTTATGAGCACCTGCTCGGCAATTTTTTCGGCGTCTATTCTGTTTTCTATAAAATACACTTCAAGCTGATGGCGGAGAAAATCCGTCATAGCCTCCTGAATGAATTTATTGGTTATAGCTTTTTTGGTCTGATTTTCGTATGACGTCTGAGTTGAAAAGGATGACGAAACAAGCACAAGACAATCCTCCACATCCTGGAAATTTATCTTGCTGTCGCTCTTTAAATACTTGCTGTTTGCTTTTAAATAGCTGTCAATCTGCGAAACGAACGCACTTTTTACAGCTTTTTCGGGAGCGCCGCCGTGTTCAAGAAAGCTGGAATTATGGTAATACTCCTTAAGCTGTTTTTTATTGGAAAAACACAGCGCAACATTGAGCTTAACCTTGTATTCGGGCAAATCGGCTCTGTCTCTGCCCTTTCTCTCACCCTGCCAAAACTGCACGGAAGAAAACGCATCGTCGTCGACAAATTCCTTTATATAATCGACTATACCGTTTTCGTAGCAGTATTCGTATTTATCAAAACTCTTTTCGCCGGTTTGATTGCGAAGAACGAATTTTATTCCCGCATTTACAACCGACTGCCTTAATATAGTCTCCTGATAGTATTCAAGAGGAATATCAATATCGGTGAACACCTTGATATCCGGTTTCCAGCGTATTCTTGTCCCGGTATCTTTTTTATTGTACGGTTCCTTTTGAAGCTCGCTGACGGGCTCGCCCGCCTTAAAATGTATCTCATAGCGAAATCCGTTTTTGTGCACCTCGGCATCCATATACTCCGAAGCATACTGTGTGGCACAAAGTCCGAGTCCGTTAAGTCCGAGTGAATACTCGTATGTTCCGCCGTTGTTTGTATTATATTTACTGCCGGCATACATCTCACAGAAGAGCAGCTCCCAGTTCCAGCGCTTCTCCTTTTCGTTGTAGTCCATAGGCATACCTCTGCCGTGATCGACAACCTCAACGGAGCCGTCGAGAAAACGGGTCACGGTTATCTCTTTACCGTAGCCCTCTCTTGCCTCGTCTATGGAATTTGAAAGTATCTCAAATACAGCGTGCTCACAGCCCTCAATACCGTCCGATCCGAAAATAACGGCAGGGCGAAGCCTAACCCTGTCAGCACCCTTTAGCTGCGAAATACTTTCTTCATTGTATACCGCTTTTTTTGCCATTTAAATAAACCACCTTTTAAATTCCGAGCGGCGGAAAAAATGCACGCAGGAAAATCCTGCCGAAAAATACCGCCATATATTTTACACTATATATAGCGGTCAAGTCAAGTTATTTGCCTTTTTAAACGGATATTTAGGGCTCATACGCCCAAAGCCGACAGCTCAAGTCAGCTTTTATCGTCATCGGTATGCTTTTTAACCTTATGTTTATTTCCGTTTTCATCAACGATATACGTATTTTCAAGATTTGCGACAAGATTTCTTTTAAAAGAGTCGATATACTCGCGGCGCAAAATTGCCTGCTCCTCCTTTTCTTCGGGAGTAAGCCCCTCCCCTTTTTGCTTTTTGGCAAGGAAGTTTATACGCTCAATTTTACTTTGCTCCATAATCATCACCACGTAAAGGTTATTTTTTATTATTTTATAATATTTTTTAAATAAAGTAAAGGAGCGGCTCAACACTTGAAAATATTAAGTGAATATCATATAATTTCATTATGATGAAGGAAGGATTACGATATGTTTAAATATGTTTTGATAGACATTGACAATACGCTTTTGGATTTCAACAAATGTGCCGAAAAAGCTATGACAAACGCCTGCAAAGCTTGCGGAGTAGGTTTCAAAAAAGAAATGCCGTCGGTTTTTCATAAAATCAACGACTCTCTCTGGCAAAGACTCGAAACGGGAGAAATCACAAGGGATCAAATACACGAAAAACGGTGGAATATGGTTTTTTCGGTTATGGGTATCACTTTTGACGGACGCGAATTTGAAAAAGAATTCGTAAAAGGGATATATGACAGCCACGAGCCTGTAAACGGAGCTGTGGATACGGTTAAATATCTGTCAAAAAAATACATACTCTGTGCCGCAAGCAACGGGCCGTTTGAGCAGCAAAAGCATCGGTTGACACTTGCCGGAATGATAGACGGTTTTTCTCACCTTTTTGTTTCGGAGAGAATAGGCATACAAAAGCCCCAACGGGAATTTTTTGAGCGGTGCCTCAATGAGCTGCACGAAACCGACAAATCAAAATTTATACTTATAGGCGATTCGCTTACCGCCGATATATCCGGAGGGAAGAGCTTCGGAATCACCACCTGTTGGTATGACCACAACGGCACGGGGTATGATAATGTTGGCGCGGATATAAGAATCGACAGTCTCTCAGAAATCAAAAGCATACTTTGAGGAATTATTATGATAAAGCTCCCCGAACAAGTGAATAAGGCGATATGCCTGCTGAAAAACAGCGGTTTTGAAGCCTATGCCGTCGGCGGCGCGGTTCGTGATTGTCTGCTCGGCAAAGTCCCGTTTGACTGGGACATCACAACAAGCGCACGCCCCGAAGAAACCGAAAAGGTGTTTTGCGGCGAACGGATAATAGAGACAGGTATAAAGCACGGGACGGTAACTGTTATAATTGACGATATGCCGCTCGAAATAACCACTTATCGCATAGACGGCGACTATACAGACCACCGTCACCCGCAAACTGTATCATTTTCGGATAACCTCAGAGATGATCTCTCAAGGCGGGATTTCACAATAAACACGCTTTGCTGTAATTGCGACGACAAAATAATTGATGCTTTCGGCGGCAAAGACGATTTGAACAACAAAATAATACGGTGCGTCGGCGACCCGGACACACGTTTTTCGGAGGACGCGCTCAGAATAATGCGTGCCGTCCGTTTTTCGGCGGAACTCGGATTCACAATAGAAAAAAGCACATCGGACAGCATACTGAAAAACAGGCAGCTGCTGTCGGATGTGTCAAAAGAAAGATTACAGGTTGAATTCACAAAGCTTATCACGGGAAAATACGCAACCGACGTTATACGGAAATATCACGCGGTTATAGAGGTATTTATCCCGGAGCTTGCCCCACTTGTAGAATGCGAGCAGCACACAAAATATCACAAATACGATGTGTTCGAGCATACGCTTCACGCCGTAGACGCGATAGATTTTAATGACAGAATTTTGCGTCTTACAATGTTTTTCCATGATTTCGGAAAGCCCGACGCCAAAACCACTGACGAAAACGGCACTTCGCACTTCAAAGGTCATGCCGTGATAAGTGAAAAAAAGACGCGAGACATTCTTAAAAGGCTGAAATTTGACAATAAAACAATAAACGATGTATCAAAGCTTGTTTTGATACATGATATGAAATCCCCGCGCGACAAAATTCAGGCAAAAAAAATGATGTGCAGTCTCGGAGACGAAGCATACCTTAGCCTTATAAAAATCAAGCGTGCCGATAACATGGCAAAAGCCGATCCGCACGCGATAGACGAAAAGCTTAAAAATATGCGTTCGTTTTATGAGGAGATAAAGGCAAACAACGAGTGTTATAATTTAAAATCTCTCGCAGTAAACGGTGATGATATTAAGGCCTTCGGTATTGCCGAGGGAAAAGAGATTAAAAGCTCGCTTGATTTTTTACTTAACGGCGTTATAGAGGGTAAGTGCCAAAACAGAAAAGACGTATTGTTGGAATATCTGAAAGAAAACACAAAATAATAAAAAGCACCGCGATTTTGGCAAAAAGAATCAGCGATGCTTTTTTATTATGCCATAAGACCGCATGACTTGCGAAGCAGCAAAACCGCGTCACTCTCATCTACGGCTCCGTCTCGGTTTAAATCGGCCTCTTTGAGTTTTACCGGAGACAAGCCTGTTAAGCCAGCCGAATATTTAAGCATTATAACAGCGTCCGCACTGTTCATTTTACCGTCTGAATTCACATCGCCGAAATTCACTCGCGCAACGTAATAATAATCCGTTTTGCCTTTGCGTATGCGAATACCTGCACCGTCCTCGACAACGGCGAAATCAGGCAAAATATTGCCGTTTTCATCAAACACGGTCAATTCATCCGCAGCATCGATAACTCCTTTGAATACCAATATCTCCTTTAGCGTTTGTACCGTAACACCGACTGCCGTATTTACAACACCGGTTTCTTTCTCCTCGGACACACAATCAAAAGACACTGTTGCATTTCTTATGCCGCTTGCCGCTTCGGATGAAAACGCGGAGCTTCCGTATATTGCATAAAGTGAGGTACATCCGTCTAATGCCGTAGCCGACATCTTCAGAGCTTCGCTGAAAACGGTAACGGTTTTTAAAGACGTACAGCGCGAAAAAGCTTTGTCTGAAACAAGCTCTGTATTTGGGGGCAAAGTAACTTTTTCCAAAGAAGTATTTACCGAAAAGGCAAAAGCCCCTATCTCTTTAAGAGACGGTGAAAAGCTTATCTCCGAAAGTGCGGCACAATTATAGAACGCTCGATCCCCTATTGTTTTTACGCCGCGAAGCTCAGCTTTTGAAAGAGACGAACAATTTTCAAACACGCTTGTATGAAGTTCCGTAACACTCTCGGGCAACGTAACTTTTTCCAACGCAGAGCAACCGAAAAAGGCTTTCTCACCGATAAATTTCACTCCGTCGGGAATTGCGGCGAAAGAAAGCGACGAACACCCTTTAAAGGCTCCCTTGCCTATATATGTAACTCCTTTTTTAAGCTCTGCTTTTTTTAAAGAATAACAGCCCGAAAAGGCATTGTCGCCTATCTCGTTTAAATTCGCGCCGAAGCTGACATATGACAGAGCCGTGCAGTCGGAAAAAGCGTTTTTGCCGACTGCGGTGACGGAATCGGGTAAGCCGATAAATTCCACGGTTCCGTTTGACGAAAATGCGTAATCGTCAATCGCCGCCACCGTTTTGCCCTTAATTTTTTCGGGTACCAAAATCGTGTCGCTCACTCCGCGGTAGCCGCTTACGCAAACCTTTCCGTTCTTAATATAATACACAAAGTCGCTGTCACCCGAGGCAAAAGTATCGAGAGGCAGCGACAATATAACGCAAATAACCGCAAATGCAACTATTGACTTTATTTTATTACAAACAGCTGTCATTTCATTCCTCCGCCCCTTTTATGAGCTTGATTGTATCACCTTTTTCGGCTTTTTTCGGAATTTGTGCTGATTTATCACATAACCTCATTTCCGCCGCTTTATATTCTTTTTACAAAACATCGCATTCAAGGTAACAAACGGCGTCATAAAATAATATGCGGCTAAATGCCGACTAAAACAACACACCGGATATTGGTTGTGTGCTGTTTTCTGTTCTGATTTATATTTAAAACGACACTTTTTACTGCTTATTAAATATCAACGGTCAGGCTATTCAGGACTATAACTCATTGACATTTATTTATGCCGATGATATACTTCTAATGTTCGCTCAGGGAGCGATTGTTCAGTAAAGACGTAAGCCGAACAGGGTGCAGACTGAGAAAGCTGTATCTTGTTTGGCTTTTTAAATATAACATTGCTTTTGTGCTACAATTCTAAGAAAACGGATACATAAATCAAAATGATAACGCAAGGGATTTTCAGGAGAATATCAAAATGACAAAGGACGAATATTTAATAACCGATCCGCCGCTCAAGGCTTTGACTGTTTTTGCAATGCCTATGATTTTAGGCAGTTTCTTTCAACAAGTATACAATATGGCTGATTCAATTATCGTCGGTCAATTTGTCGGCTCCTCTGCCCTTGCGGCCGTCGGGGCTTGTGCCGCACTTACAAATGTTTTTATTTGCATTGCACTCGGTGCAGGCGTTGGCGCAGGTGTGCTGGTAAGCCGTTATTTCGGTGCTCAAAATTACGGCAAGATGAAAACAATCGTTTCCACCTCGTTAATAAGCTTTTTGCTTTTAAGCATATTTCTCGGTATCTTTGGATTTTTCGGTTCTAATTGGATGATGAGCATACTGCAAACGCCTGCGGATATAATGGAGGATGCGGTACTGTACTTGCGCATCTATTTTGCGGGCTTTCCGTTTTTATTTATGTACAACATTCTATCAACCATGTTTACTTCAATCGGCGAATCGAAAATTCCGTTATGGCTTTTAATATTTTCATCTGTATTGAATATCATCATGGACCTTTGGATGGTGGGCGGTCTTAAACTCGGAGTATTCGGTGCGGCTCTTGCCACCCTTATTGCACAGGGCATTTCTGCCGTACTTTCGCTTTTGATTTTTCTTTATCGAATGCGAAAATACGCAAGTCCGTTTCATCGGTTTGATAAAAGCGAACTGCGTTTAATGCTTAAAATCGCCGTTCCGTCTATTCTTCAACAATCCACGGTATCAATCGGTATGATGATTGTGCAGGCGGTTGTAAATCCTTTCGGCACGCAAGCACTCGCAGGCTACGCGGCAACGATGAGAGTAGAGAATGTTTTTTCGCTGATATTTGTATCAATCGGGAATGCCGTGTCACCATTTGTTTCGCAAAATTTCGGTGCCGGAAAAAATGACCGTATTAAAAAAGGCTACCGCGCCGCTTTGCTGTTAGATGTATGCTTTGCCGTACTTGCATTTGTAATTATTGAAACAATGCACACACAAATTTCTTCACTTTTCTTAGGAAAAGACGGAACGGCTTTAGCATATCAAGTGTCCGGTGATTATATGAAATGGATTGGATACTTTTTCATATTTATGGGTATCAAAATGGCAACAGACGGTGTTCTTCGCGGACTTGGAAATATGCGCCCGTTTTTGACTGCAAATATGGTCAACCTTGCAATTCGTTTATCGGTGGCATTGATTTTCGCACCGCATTTCGGTATTGCATTTGTATGGCTTGCGGTTCCGGCAGGCTGGCTTGCCAACTTTGTAATTTCCTATGCGGCACTGAGAAAATCTTGGCCGAAAAATGCTTTGGAGCAGGAAGTACACCATATCTAAAAAACAGTCACCAAAAGGGTGACTGTTTTTTTGGCAGGGGCAGAAGGACTTGAAGTTGCTTCGCAAACCCTCTTGCGGTGCCCAAAATATGGCGGTGTTACGCCATATTTTGACCGCTGCGCCATCCTCGCCTCACTTCATCTGCCACCGGCAGCGCTCGGCGACGAAGCCCGGCACGCGGTTTTGGAGCGAAAAGCACACTTTCAGTTAAGCCGCGTGTTAAATACAGTCCCCCTTAAATTCCGCATAAAAACAGCACTTTCAGGATTTGAAAGTGCTGTTCATTTTTGTCATTATAGTTTTTGTTGAAAATTGATGCTTTTTTGATGCTCTTGAAAATTGAGAAGTATCATAACTCAAATTTAATGCACCCCACTGCAAGAAATAGTGACAAATAATAGTAAAACCCTTTCGGTATGAATTTTATAATTCTTCAGCCTTGAAAGTTGTGTAACCTTCATAGTAATAGCTGTGGTCAATACCTTTCACAATATCTGTGCGTAACGGAAAATCAATCGTTTTATTCTTCCCAATATAAAAGGTATGCATTATTATTTAATAGATACATCCGCAAATATCGGATAGTGGTCAGACATAGTTGACAACGCTTCGGGTGATACGATTGCGTATCTGTCTATCTTTGCCTCGCCGTCAAGGAAAATATGGTCCCAAGTCGGTTCGTCGGCACTGTCAAGTGCGTTACCGCTGACTTTTTCTTTAGAAACAAGTCGGGTGTCTGTAAATTCTTTGCACAGGTTGTCATAAATTTCAGGCGCATCCATTATAGGGTCAACGCCTTTGCCTTGATTTTTCGTGTTAAAATCGCCTATTGAAAATACAGGAACATTATATTCATCTTTAAGCTCTGCCGAAATTTCTGCAATCTTTTTTGTTTGATATTCCATATAAGAGTGCATAAGTTCTTCTTCGTTTTCACGAATACAGTCAAAATGAGTTGAAATGACCGCAAAGCGTTCTCCCGTATTTTTGCTTTCAAAAATCCCCCAAACAGCACGGCGAAGTCTTGAATCGTTGCCTTGCTCATATGCTATTTGCCCTTTGTCAATAAGGGTTAAGGTTTCGCTGTTATACATAAGTGCAGTCATCCTCATTAATGCACCTGTTGAAAAAGGATAAAGCATTTCATAATTACCCTTATTTCGCATAAGGCAGTTAAACCACTGACCGCTGACCTCCTGAACGCCGATTACATCCGGCTGATATGTATTTACTGTTTCAAAAAACATTTTTGCTCTCGGGCGTGCATCGGAGCCACCCCAGCTTTTGTAATGAACAAGAAGATTTGATGTCATAATTCTGACTTCATCATTTTGCTTTGTGTTATCTATTTGTTGCATTGCGCTGTCAAAATTATCAGGTAGTGAATATTTGTCTATTCCGCCTTGAATATAAGCGCCTATTGCAGTACCGGAAATCCCTAAAATTATTATAACGCATAATGTTACAGCTATATTTTTAATAATTTTTTTCATTGTACGCCCTCACCATTTAGTAAAAATCAATTTATCGTTTTCAAATACGCTGATTGTGCCCGAACCGATTTTATTATTGCAACCGAATGGCTCTTTAAGTTCCTTAAATGCAAGACAAATCGTGTATTCCTTTTTTTGCGTTTTTATTACTACACCTGCCGCTTTTGAGGCGTTAAGCATTTTTTCGCTTCTTGCTGTTTTAATTTGCTCAAAGGAAACATCATAAGGCACAAAATTTTCTTCCGTGTTTCCGTAAATCACGGTTATTAAAGAAGTGTTACCAAATGCAGAAAAGCTTGATTTTATACAATCGTTTTTACAAATTGCATTGTAATTGGAGGAATAAATCGAGTCCTCTTTTTTTATTTTTGAATTTGGAGTAACAAAGTGCATGTTTGCTTTCACAATGCCATCATCAAATTGTGCATTGTTGGCTGAAATAGTTGTTTTTCCTGTTGGTGCAAAGTGAAAATACTGTTGATATGTATGGAAGCCTTTTGCCTTGAACACATCAACAATCACATAAATATCAGGCTTGATATAAAGAATTTTTCGCTCGATAAAAGCATTTCTTGATTTCAAATATCCCAAATGTGCACCGCCTATCAGCGTGCAATATTCATTATCAAAGCAGGGATATTGCACGGCCATAGCAGGATTTTTTGTTTCCCATTGTGTTGTTACCTGAAGATATTGCTTGTTGTCAATAAGGCAAACATTGTGTGCCATTGGACTTTTTATGTATCTTCTTTGAGCATTATTAAGATAAGTATATCTTCCTGCGTCAACGAGAACATCTCTACCTTTAATCATCAAATCAAAATGCAGTTTGTCTGCATGAGTGTGACCTGCACCTGTATAGCCGTTATGGAAAAGCAGATAATTTGATGCGTTTGTCTGATTTTCTCTTAATATGTAATTTCCGCTGTCTTCAAGAAAAATGTTATTAAAAGACGGAGGCGTTTTGTCAATCTTATTGTATTTTTCAATACCGTCTGTACCTGTCTGCCACACGGTATCGAAGTCCAAACGGTCAAAACCGTAATACTTAAAATCAGATCTGCCAAACACCATAGCACATCTGCTCATAATATCTCTTATATCTGTATCGTCACTGTCGCCGAAAAGAGGATTGTGACCGTTTGGCTTTACGGTTTTTAATGCCGCTTCTGCCATTTTTTCAATTTTATTTTTTAATTTTTCAGGCAGTGCAATGTTATTTTTGTCGGCATCAATTATAACATCAAGCAGCACCAATAAAACCTCGTTATGATAATTGTTTGACTGTTCCCATTGAAAGCCGTCGTACATAATTTGCAAATCCGTTTCTTGCTCTAAGCGTTTAAGTGCTAAAGAAATAATGTCATTATCATTGAAATATACACCTATATGAAACAGACCGCTGTCTTGAATTATTCCCCAATTACTGCCCTTTTGAAAGCCTGAATGTGCCTTTTTCAAAACCTCAATATGAGTTAAAAGGGATTTATCAATTTTCTCTTTCAATTCGCTTGAAAAGAATTTTGTACCCTTGATATATTTTAATGCCTTCAGCCATCTGTCACCTCTCATTCCCACTTCAAGAGAACGCCATGGACTGTTGTTTTTATAATCGCAAGGCACGGTATCAATCCAATTATTCAGAATTTTCACAAAATGATTTAAGTATTTTTCATCGTTTGTTAAATAATATGCCTGACCTAACTGAATCAGATAGCTGTGACGGTTAAGTTGAAACATAAATTCCTCATCACCGTTGAGCTTATAGTACCAATCGATTTTTTTGCCGAAATCAACCGTACTTTCCGTTCTCTCCATATCTCTTGGAGAATCAAAAAGAAAACGATTTTTGCAAACTCGGTCTGCGGTTTTAATGGTGAAATCGCAATAAACGCTCCAATTATCCCTGCAAAATTCTGCAATACTTTGTAATTCTTTATTTGCCATAATCAATCCTCGTTAGCACACGCAAATGTTTTAAGTCCTTTGTAAACTGCCTTTTACTGTCGTGCTTTACAAATTCCATAATCAAATACGGATTTGTTTTGCTTTCGTCAATTATCTTGAAAATTTCTTGCCACTTTTTACTGCCGTGCTTGAGTGAATAACGTTTACCGTTTTCGTTCCATTCAAAAATGTGAACGCAGGCAAGATAAGGTATAACCGCTTTTAGATTACTGATATCATCATCTGTCGAAAACGGCTGCCAATATGTTTTTACATTTTGCTTGTTTACCGCTTTCAAAAATTCGACAGAGCTTTTGCCGTTATCGTTATTTGTACCGTTGTGAAATTCAAAAGCAACAGTTAAACCTTTTTGGCTTGCTATATCTGCAAGAACTCTCGTTTCGTCTACCATAGATAAAAATTCAGATTCGTTCACATCGGCCGAAGCTTTGGTGCCCTGCCAAATTCTGATTATTTTTGCGCCGATTGCGTTTGCTGTTTCAATAACACTTTGCCACGAAGAGTAATTTTCTTCGCCTAAACGATAATATGTACCGTAAGAAACTGCTGTTAAGCCGAATTCTTCTTGCAAAGACAAAACATCACGCAAAGCGTTACTGTCATTAGGAGGTAAATGAACATCTCCGCCCCATTCAATAAACTTAATATTGTTTTTAACGGCAATTTCACAAATTTCTCTTCTGCTTTTTTTGCGAAATGTTACAGTAGTAAAGCCTATATTATACATATAAATACCTCAAGCCATCGTTTTGAGCATTTCAAATGTCACCTCATAAAGAGGGAGTTCACAGTTATCAATTCTCCGTGCTTCGTCTGTCATATATTCAGCCATTCTGACAACCTCATTTCCTAAGCTGCCGGCAATATGAGGAGTGACAATAATATTTTTGCACCTTGCAACCGCTGAAAAAGGATTCAGCGGTTCGTGGGTAAGTACATCAAGAAGAGCAGTCCTTGTCTTAACCCTTTTCATTGCCTTAACAAGACCCTTTTCGTTCACTTGTTTGCCCCTGCCTGTGTTGATAAAGGTTGCGTACGGTTTCATCACATCGAAAAGTTTTTCACTTAAAACACCTGTCAATTCTTCTTTGTTCGCAAGGTGATTTGTAATTACATCGCACTGCTTAAAAATTTCCTCAAGCGTATGCGACTTTATATTCAAACTATTTGCAATATCTTCGGGCAAATACGGGTCATAGTAATATACTTCAACATCGTTTGCTTTGAGCTTCTCGGCAACCATTTTGCCTATGCTTCCCACGCCGATTATACCGACTTTTGCATCGTATATTCCGCCGCAGTCACCTGCATATTTTGCCATTTTGTAATACTGCTGCTTTGTTTTGAGGGAGGCTTGATAAAAGCCTTTAAGTGCAAGTAAAATCTGTGCGTAGGTATATTCTGCAACAGGTACGGCATTTGCTTTCCAAGCGCTGAAAACACGGATATTGCAGTTCAAAAATTCTTTTGCAAAATGCTGAACCGAGCCTGCAGAATAGAAAAGACATTTTGCATTCGGAAAATACTTTTTGATTTCGTTTTCGTCAAAATGCTCCATTCCCCATGTCGAAAATATATATTCGGCATTTTTACAAGCATCTATATGATTATTTATGTTCTTTTTGCAAATTACCGTTTCGTACAAATCATAGCGGCCATTTAATTTTGACATAACTCTACCGGCATATACACGCTCTGCATTATACTTTTCGTTAGTAAGCAAAATTGCTTTTTTCTTTTCAGTCAAGGCTAATCCCTCTTTCTGCATTGTACCTGTTCCATTCAGCTTCAAAGCTGTAATTCAAATCGGGTATTTCCCGAAGCGGCACAAATTTGCTTTTGTAATTATCGGTTACTACCGCATAATTACGGTAATACTCGTTTTCTGCTATTTCTTTACCGTTTTGCGTGCATATTGCGCCGCCTCTGCTTCCGATTTTAGGCAATATTTCGCAAAAAGTACAGCAAATCATAAATTGTGTTTTTAATGTATCTTTATATCTGTATAGTTCTAAAACAGACTTGAAATTATTATCTTTCAAATTATAATGTTTCAGCATTAACTGTGCGTCTGTTTTTTCTTTTAAGCGCAAGATTTTATCAATATCTCTGTTTTCTGCGCTATAAAGACTCATATCTATTGAAAAATCCGTTTTATGGTTTTTGCTTTTTAGGCAATTTTCAATATAGGATTTTTCTTCTTGCAAAGCCGTTTTAATAGTATCTTCATGAGCAAAACAACAGTCATTTTGCGCTATGTACTCGGAAACACGCAAAGCACCAACCTGCGTACTGTTGAGCGCAGAACCGCCCGGTCTGTAAATGCCGAATGTTCCTGCCGTTTCTCCTACGGCAAAGAGATTTTCAACGCTTGTTTGCCAGTTTATATCAACATCAGCTCCGCCGTTTATATGTTGTGCGCAAACAGCAATTTCCAAAGGTTCTTTTGACAAATCAACCCCTTTGCTTTTGAAAAAATCAATAGCTTGAGGATTAAGTTTTTTAAGCCTTTCAAACGGATTTTTGCCGTCTGCCCCTGCCGACAAAAGATATTCTTTAGCCTCAGTACTCAATTTATCAAAATCATATCCATTCGGATTTTTGCGATAATCAATATAAACCTTTTTATTCATTGATTTTTCACGGCTGACTGCAATATCAATCTTTGAACTGCCGTTTATCTTTTTGCTGTCAAACGGCCATTGATAGCCTTTTAGAAAAACATTATTGCAAGCGTCGGTTACATCGTTAAAAGCATCGCATAAAAATTCATATTTATTACCGTACTCATCAACAGAATAATATGTGGGTATAACCTGCTGATAGCTGCCGGATAAATTCCACTTTACACCGACAGATGCTATACCGTACTGCCATTCTGTCAAATTACAGAATTTACAGCCTGCATCGGCAAGCAGTCCGAAAGCGCCTGTCTGAGAATCAGGATAAACCGTATTTTTATAAACAGTGGCAGCTCCGCCGGTAGCCACTACAACATATTTGGTTTGAATTGGCAAGAGCTTGTATAAATCTCCGTCTTTTTGCAAAGCAATCACGCCGACCGCTTTGCCATTTTCTGTAACAATTCTAATCACCGCAGTTTCGTCAAGTAGGGTTAATTCTTTGTTTATAAGAACTCGTTTCTCAAGACATTCGGTCATATACTTTGATGTTAAAGGACCTGCGCTTGTGCCTCTGCAAGCATTGTCGTGGTCGGTTTTATATCCGACAAATCTTCCGTATTTATCGGTAGGAAAAGGAACGCCGTATTCGACAAGATGGTTAAAGCACCGCATACTGTTTGCCGCCTCAATAAAAGCGATATCACCGTGCATACCGCCGCCAAACGAAAGTGCTTGTGCCATTTTAGTATGGCTGTCTTCATCTGTACAGGATAGTTTGTAATAGGTTTGCTTGTCGCTGCCTGCATTGCGTGAAGTGCCGGCATTTTTGTCATATGTGATAATAGCAATGTTTTTTACACCGTTCAAAAGCAATCTGTCAGCCGTGGCATAGCCTGCCGCACCGCTGCCTATTATTACAGCATTATATTTTTGCATATTTTGCTCTCCTATAAAACAGAGATGTGCATACCGCCGCCACATTCAATAACCGTTCCGGTCGCATAATCAAGATTACCCGATAAAATTGCAAGTGCCACTTTGGCATAATCTTCAACATTACCGATTCTACCGAGGGGAATTTTTCCTTCCTCTGCTAAAGCTTTGTACTTTTCCTTGACAGAAGAAATCATATCTGTATCAATCACTCCGGGTCTTATTTCAAACACTTTTATATTGTCTGTTGCTAAATCAACGGCAAATAATTTTGTAATCATACCGATACCGGCTTTTGATATGCAATATTCCCCTCGATTAAGCGATACTGTTTCTGCACTTATTGAACCGGTGTTTATTATATATCCTCCGTTTTGATTTTGCATAACTTTTGCTACTGCCTGCGTCATAAAATATGTACCTTTAAGGTTGATATTCATAACATAGTCAAAATCTTCTTCGGTTATTTCAAGTATATTTTTTCTTTTTTTCGGGGCAACGCCTGCATTATTTATCAACCCATCAATTGTTTTGAATTTTTCAACAGCCTTGGAAATAACATTTTCACGGTCTTTTGAGACACTTATATCGGTAGGGACAAACAAAGCGGTATCCGAATGGTTTTTAACAAAATTCTCAACATCATCATTACTGTGTCTTGCACAAAGTACAACATTATATCCGTTTTTATTAAGAAGCTTTGCTGTTTCAAATCCCATTCCTCTTGCCGATCCTGTAATAATTGCTGTTTTACTCATATTAATCACCATAGCCTTTTAGGCAACGAATTGTTTATTAAAAATTACCGTTTCAACCTGCGTTGCCTGAACAGGCGTGATGGTGATTTCTGCCATCTCAAAATTTTGCCAAAGGCGAATTTTGAGGGCATTATAATTATGTGAATAGTGTGATTTTTCACACTATTTCTCCGTATATTTTTTGAACAAAGGTGAATATATCTCTTTGTCACGAACAGGACAGCCTGCTACTCCGCCTGCTCTCATCATCTTACTGCAATTTCCGCATTTAATACACAGTTTATTTTTATCAAGCTTACCGTGTTCGATATAGTCACGGTAAAAATTCGGATAAGCAAAGGTCATTCTGCCAAAGCCCACTAATGAACAGCAGCCGTTTTCAAGGCATTTTTCAGCAAAATCAACTGCCGTTTCGCCTTTGTATGATAAAGCGGATAAAATAAGTTTTAACTTTGGAAATTCTTTTTGTAATTCTTTCGTTATTTTAATAACTCTTTGGACTCCAATTTCACCGTCTTCGGGAGAATTGATATACGGACGGTTTATGTGCGGAATTAAATACGGGTTGCCTATTGTAATATTTACAAGTTCAATATTTCTTTTTTTCAATTCTGAAAGTATTTTTTTGGTTTCGGTCAAATCAATATTTTTCGTTTTGCTTGAACCAAAGCCATAAGGATAAGCAAATCCATCGTATGCGCTTAGTCTTGTTGTAACAATCATATCATCATCAACGGCACTTTTCACTGTATCAATACAATTATAATATAGTCTTGTCCTGTTTTCAAATGAACCACCGTATTTTCCGCTTCTGCTGTACGCGCTCAAAAACTCATCAAGCAAATATCCGTGACAACATTTGATATCCACGCCGTCAAAGCCTGCTTTTTGAGCAAGTAAAGCAGTATGCGCAAATTTTTGCGGCAAAGCGTCGCATTCTTCATCGGTAATAATGTGATAAGGCAAATTCTCCTTGCCTTTTTCATAAACTTTATTTCTGTATACAATAATTGGTTCAGGCGTACCGTTAGGCTTACTGTATCTTCCGCTGTGAGTTGCCTGTAAAATAATTAAAGGTGCGTAGCCGAATTTTTCATTAGACACCTTGCGAATGTTATGCAAAAGAGATTTATAGGTATCAACATTTTCTTCCGTTAAATAAAGCTGTCTCGGATTTGCTCTGCCTTCTTGGCAAACGGCAGTCGCCTCAAACCATATAATACCTGCTCCGCTTTCAGCAAAACGCATATACCGTCTTTCAGTCAGTTTGCCGATATTTCCGTCAGATGTTCCGTCACAGCCCTCCATAGGTTGAAACACTACTCGGTTTTGAATTACTTTATTATTTACAGTCAAATTATCATTAAGAATCATATAATCACACCTCAAAGAATACTCCTGCTCTTTATATTAGAGTATTTCTTTGATATATTCAACTTCATTTTATGCTGATTTATATTCATTTTTTGATATTTGAATTGATTTAGACGGCTGTATATGATATATTTTAATTATGAATACTTTAATTAATACTTTTGAAAAGAAAACGAGAACCGCCCAATCCGATTTATCATCACTTCACTTTCACAACGGATATGAATTTATTTTTGTAACAAGCGGAAACGTTTTGATTGAAATTGATAATATACCTCATAATGTAAAATCACCTGCGATTGTATTGCTCAACCCATTTGAGCAACATAAAATCACAGGTAAAAGCAACGACTATGAAAGAATAATTCTTGTATTAAACTCAGACATTCTCGAGCAAAATGTTTCTCCTCATTTGATAGCGATGATAAAATGCAGACCGCAGGATTTTTCGCACACTATTAAACCAAGCGAAAATGATTTTATGCGTATTTGCACAATACTTGACAGTATTTTTGAAGAAACAAACAACGACAATATGTTTGGCGAGAGATATGTGCTTAATTGCATTTATAATCTGCTTATATTGATGTACAGAGCGCAAAGTAACATTTCAAATATATCTTCAAATATGATAAAGGTACAAACTTATATTGACGAGAATTATTCTGAAATAGAAAGTGTTTCGCAAATCGCTCAAAAATTTTGTTTATCAGTTCCTCATCTTTCAAGAACTTTTAAGGCTTACTCCGGATATTCTCCAATGGAATATCTCAAAAATACAAGACTTTATCACGCAAGCCGGCTTTTGATTTATTCTGATATGCATGTTAATGAAATCGGTGCTATGGTTGGCTTTAGGGATACAAATAATTTTATTAAGCAATTCAAAAGTAAATTTAACACGTCGCCGTATAAATTCAGAATAAACAATTCAAAAACTGCTATTAAATAATGACACAATATTTAAATTTCGTTTTGCCGAAAAAACAAATACTAAATATATAAATTAGATAGCAGATTCAATTCCTCTATAAAATAGCTTTCCCGAAAGATTGATTTAATCTTTCAATGGAGGTTTTTTTGTCATGAACCCATTGTCTGTTTTTCATTTAAGGAGAAAAACAGAACGGCAAAAAAATTCTTAACTTATTTTAACCGGGAGGGGCGTTTTGTACCCCCTCTGACAAAAGTTTTTCAATTTTTTGAAAAAAATCGCCTGCTTTTCCCTTTGAATAAGTCAACAGACGAGCTGAAATTTTCACATTCACATTGTATAATAAGCGATGTTGGAAATTGAAAGACCTGCTTGGAGGTTTTTCAAACTGATAAATCAAATTTTCTCAGGAGGTTATAAATATGTTAGGACGAATTTATCACGTGGGCTTAACCGTTTCTGATTTAGAGCGTTCAATTGCTTTCTACAGAGATATTCTTGGGCTTGATTTTCAAGGGGAGATTTTTATGGAAGGCAAAGAAACCGATAAAATGTTCCGCAAAGCAAATTGTAAAGCAAGGGTTGCTTATTTGAACGGCTCTAAAGCTGTTGAAGCTCCGCCGATTGAATTGATTCAATTCGTAGACAGCAAAATAAACAAAGTACAATCGGATTTATTTACAACATCTATTTCAGAAGTGTGTTTCTACACAAATGATATTGATTCAGCCTATAAAAAACTGCTTGAAAATAATGTGGAGTGTCTATCTGAACCACAGTGTTTTGATTTTAGGGAAAACGGTTTTGGCGAAAGCAGAGCTTTTTATTTTAGGGATCCGGACGGCATAATTCTCGAAATGATGCAGCCGATTTGATAAGAAACTATATGCGAAAATCATTGCGACATTTATTATTGAACTTATTTCTTGTTTCGGTTGGCGACAGCAAAGGCATATGTTTTTGGTCTGTTACGAAGATGGCTAAGAAGTGTAATATATGTCCGACCACTTGCAGAAACACGCTCAAGTCACTTGAAGAAAAAGGTTACAAAGATATTACTCAAAGATTTTTTGAAAATGCACATCAAAGTAATATCTACACAGTTCATCAAATATAGTGTACCCCGCTGTACGAGCTGATGGCAAATAATATAAAAGGCTAAAACAACAAAAAGCAGTCATTTCTTCTATACCTTGAAATGACTGTTTTTTAATTTAGCGCTCTGGTTTTGTCTTGCTTTCCGTTCGTAAATGGTCAAAGAATAAATAGCAAATCCACAGCTTTTTATAGACAAAATTTCATATATGACGGTAAATAAATCACACCGTCTTTCAAAATACCCACTGCAATCAACTTCAAACCCAACATCACACAAATAATCGCTTTACTTATTCGCTTTTTATTTTATACCTCATCAATCAATTGAAACCTTAAAACATAAAGGCATATCTGTTTCAATAGGACTGTCAAGTTCTATTTTTAAGAATCTGTTATTTCTTTCATAATGCAGATTTTGATTATATCCTAAAACCTCAACATTTTTAATATCGGCAGCAAACATATCTCCGCTGTATTTTAACGATTTAATCTTAAATGTTGTTCTGTCGGGCTTTAATACAAATATGTAAATGCTATCCGTTTTGTATGTAAAGCGGTAATCCTTACGAGAGTAATTATATTTTTCGTTAAATGAGCCGTTACCGTGTTTTTTCCCTTCTCCAAAAACCTTATAAGGTTGAGTTCCCCATATTGCTTCCTTGTTTTTGGCAGTCCAGTCACTCAACTTTTCCAATATTTGCATTTCTTCTTCACAAAAAGTTCCGTCTGCCTTTGGACCCAAATTCAAAACAAAGTTACCGTTTTTACTGATAACATCAACAAATGTTCCTGCAATTTTACCTGCTGTTTTGAATTTGTTTGTCGTACAGTAGCTCCACGAATTATAGGCAGTAGATGTTTCGCTTTGCCAGATATACGGTGAAGTTGCAGCAAGTTGACCTCTTTCACGATCAAAAATACCCACATTATACATAATAGCGTCAGACTTATACTGAACGCAAACCTCTTTGTCCCATTCCACCGACCGATTGTAGTAATAGGCAAGAAATTTTTTCATATAAGGTCTGAAAGCATAGTTCATTACCCACCAATCAAAGAAAAGTGTTTCGGGATGATACTTATCAATCAATTCGCAGGAATTAACAAGCCAATCCTCAAGCCATTCCTTTGTAGGAGTTATTCCATGCTCCTGCTTGAGAAGATTATGCAAATTGTTGATTTTATGAATGTTATGTGCAGGTCCGTAAAAATCACGATATTTTTCATCAAGCACTTCGTTATCATAGCCCACAGTCCTACCGCCGTTCAAAAACCAAAAATGCTCTGCACGGTGACTTGATGTAGCAAATGTAACGCCTTGTTTGTCACATTCTTTTTTTAATTCTCCCAAGATATCGCAATGTGGTGCTTGTTTAACGGAGGTCCATTGAGATAAATCGCTGTCATACATTTTATATCCGTCATGGTGTTCTCCCACAGGCATAATGTATTTTGCACCAGCACTTTTCAAAATGCTGACCCATTTTTCTGCATCAAATTTTTCTGCCTTAAACATTGGCACAAAATCACGGTAATTAAAATCCTTGCCGTATTTCTTTTTATGATGCCAATAAACAGGGTTTCCCTTGTAATACATAAGTCTTGGATACCACTCGCTGTAATATGCCGGAACACTGTAAACGCCCCAATGAAGAAACACACCGAATTTAGCGTTTTTGTACCAAGTAGGTACAGGGTATGCCGAAAGGCTTTCCCAATTATCCTTGTACCTGCCGTTTTCTATAATGGAATCGATTTTTTCTAAATATTCATCAAGCTGTTTTCTGTATGCGACTTCCATAATATTTCTCCTTAATAATACCGGTTACTCTGAACTCCGATGCTGTTCGTATCAATCTCGCTTATTCTCAACTTATAGGCAGGCGAATTTTCTTTGAAAGAGAAATCATTACTTTCAGAATTGGTAAACATCGGGTCTGCAATCAAAGAATTTGCATCACAACCTGACTCTCTTTTTCATTTTTTCACTTCTGTGCCGATTTTATTGCACAATAAAGACTTTTATACGTTTTATAGATTGAATTATAATAATCAATTTTTTCAGCATTAAACTCTGTTACTGTCAAATCGCAAACAGTCATTTTTTCACTTGCTTCGGTAACTGAATTGTAATATCCGCTTCCTACACTCGCCAGAACAGCAACACCTAACGCTCCGCTTTCTACACATTGAGATGAATATAGATTATTCGTTGTAATGTCGGCAAGAATTTGCAGCCACAATCGGCTTTTTGCACCTCCTCCACCGACCTTAACCGTATTCAAATCAATGCCTGATTCACAAATGACCTCACAGCAATCTTTAAGGCTGAAGCAAACACCTTCAAGCACGGCTCTGTAAAAATTGAAACAGTTATGATTGACTGAAATGCCCGTAAAAGAGCCTCTGCAATTAGGGTCAAGATGAGGTGTTCTTTCACCCATTAAATAAGGCAAATAGATTATTCCGTCACTTGTGATTTCCTTTGCGTTTTCATCAAGCTCGGCATAACTATACTCATGTGCAAAGTTCTTTCTAAACCAATTTACCGACAAACCACAGCCCTGTGTTACTCCCATAATGTGCCACATATCCTCAACGGCATGGCAAAAAGTGTGCGTTCTTCCGAATTTATCATATATAGGCTTGTCAACTGCTGTGAACACAACACCGCTTGTTCCGAGAGAAATGCTTGTGCATCCCGGTTTAACAACACCATTTCCCACTGCGGCAGCCGCTTGGTCTCCTGCTCCTGCAACAACAATCGCATTTGTTGACAATCCTGTTTGCGTTGCAATATCTTCGGTTATATTTCCAACAACCTGTGAGCTTTCATAAACCTGCGGCAAAAGTTCTTTGTCAATATTGAATGCGGCAAGAATTTCTTTACTCCATTTTCTGTTTTTAACATCAAAATATCCTGTTCCGCTTGCGTCCGAAACATCAGTTGAAAAATTACCGGTTAAGCAAAAATTTATGTAATCTTTCGGCAAAAGCACCTTTCGTATTTTTGAAAAAATATCAGGCTCATTATTCTTTAACCACAACAGCTTACTTAATGTAAAGGAGGTGTTCGGAGCGTTTAAGGTCAGGTCAATATATCTTTCCTTGCCGATAGTATCAATAATTTGATTTACCTCTTTTTCTGTCCTTTGGTCGCACCAAATAATGCTGTCATATAAAACATCATTATTTTCATCAAGCACAACAAGACCGTGCATTTGACCCGAAACACCAATGCCCTTGATTTCATCGGAATTAACATTCTCGGCTGTTTTTTTCAAAGTATTAATAACGGCATTTTTCCAATCATTAGGTCGTTGCTGAGCCCAACCGTTGTGAGGCTGAATCAGCTCGTACTCACTGCTGTTTGAAAAAACAATTTTTCCCGTTTCGTCAAACAGTACGGATTTTGTTGCAGATGTACCAACATCAATTCCGATAAAATAACTCATAATTCCTTACCTGCTGAAACAATATACTGATTAACAAGTGTTTCAAGATATTCCTGTTTTCCGCTTTCTGCTGTCGGCTCTCCGTTGTTCAGCGTATACTGTTCAAGCTCCGCAAGAGAGGTTTGCCTGTCAGCAATTTTTTTACCGATGCCCTCTGTGTATGAGCTGTATCTGTTTTGAACGAAATTATCCATAACACCGTCTGAAATGATTTTATCGGCAACGATAAGGCCGTATGCGAAAGCGTCCATACCTGCAATATAGGACTGAAAAATATCCTCATAAGTATTGCTTGCTCGTCTTGCCTTTGCATCAAAATTAAGTCCGCCGTTGGTAAAACCACCGTTTTTCAAAACCTCGTACATACACATTGTTGTGCTGTATAAATCCGTAGGAAATTGGTCGGTGTCCCAGCCCAAGAGCATATCGCCTTGATTGGCGTCTATTGAACCGAAAACGCCGTTATCTCTTGCAACTCTCAATTCGTGTTGGAAAGTGTGTCCTGCAAGCGTTGCGTGGTTCGCTTCAATATTCATCTTAAAATCTTTATCCAAGCCGTATTTACGCAAGAACGCAAGAACGGTCGAAACATCAAAATCATATTGATGCTTTGTTGGCTCCTTCGGCTTTGGTTCTATATAAA
>OGYF01000529.1_pt1 | contig 39045 bp, 33 predicted proteins | sample 1576451 | NCBI WGS metagenome assembly OGYF01 (sample SAMEA3541505, study PRJEB24748) | human gut metagenome | biome: human gut; feature: human-associated habitat; material: faeces | place: China | collected 2012
CCCCAGCCGCTCCAGCCCCTTTGAAACACTTTCTCAGATCAACCTCTCCCCATCGGCATCGCCGCCAAGCTTCCGTCTTTATGGTACAATATCCCATTTTCACTATAGTATGAAGGATTTCCTTCCGCCGCCTGGATAAACAGCAGATTTGGCATCGCTGAAAACGCGTCCGCTTCAATCTCTGTAATATTGGCTGGAATATACACTTCAAATATTTCTTCCTCGATTCCCGCATATGCTCCTTCTCTCAGTCCTACACAACTTTCATGGGCAGGGAGCGCTACTAAGCCATCTGTCAATACCAGCGCCCTATCCGAATAACCGCTCACGTACCCCGTACCGTCACAAAAATATCCGGGGAATTCCTTCCACCCCGCATACAATTCCACAGCCTTTTCCTCTTGCACAGCCCCCGAAAACGGCATCTCGCACTCCGGATCCAAATACCATCCGTCAAACGCTTTTCCCAAACGCTTGGGCTCCTCTAACGCTTCCAGGCTGAATGTGCCAATTTCAAAAATCTGTTCCGTTCGCTCCGGCTGGCCTCCGTTTCCATGGAGAATCACCTGGATATCCGTGACAGCCGCCGGCTCCTCTGACACTTTTTCCATTGTTCTGTCTGAAAGCGCGGACACAGAAGCTGGAACCTTCCGGCCGCCGGCTCGTTCCCTGGCCTCTTCCCGCGCTGTTGGAACAGCCGTTTCCGCCAAAGGCAAATTGACCGCCTTCTCAATCCACTCCTTATTTCTTCCAAAACTCTCCTTTTCAGGGAGCTTTGACAGCACATTTATTTGATCGGTCTTTGTCTCCCACTGGTCATATACAGGAAGCGGAAGCTCCAGGGCAAACGTCTGAAATCCTGTCATACAATGAGCCAAAAGACAGAACAGCCCTATTTCCAGCCACAAGACCAGCCGGTTCCAATACGTTTCTGCTCTTTTCGATTCCCGCAGCACTTTCCAACGTTCCAGTACCATTTCCATATCCATCCCTGCCTCTCACTCAATATAACACATATTCCGTTTTTTCCGAAACTTCCTTCTCCCGCTCGTCTTATCTCCCCGGCGGTATGGCTTCCAAACTTCCATCTTTCCGATACAAAATCCCATCCTCGCTGTAATAAGCAGGATTCCCTTCCGCCACCTGGATAAACAGTAGATTTGGCATGGAAGAAAAGGCGCCCTTTTCAATCTCTGTGATATTGGCCGGCACATACACCTCGAAAATTTCTTCCTCAACCCCGGCGTACGCTCCTGCCCTGAGCCCCACACAGCTTTCATGAGTAGGAAGCGCCACCAAGCCATCCGTTAATACGAATCCTATATCGGAACAGCCGATCACATATCCCATCTCATCACAGATATACCCCGGAAATTCCTTCCATCCAGCGTACAATTCTATCGCCGTCCCCTCCTCCATCCTTCCGGAAAAGGGCATTGTACACTCTGGATCCAGATACCATCCGTCAAAGATTTTACCCAGGCGCTTTGGCCCCTCTACCTCTTCCAAATTGAAAGTTCCCGGTTCAAACATATAATCCGCACGTTCTGGCAATCCGCCGTTTCCGTATAGAATCAATGCTATTTCCGCCGGAACCGGAGGGGACTCTTCTTTCTCTTCTGCTGTGGATTCCACCAGCGAAGAACCCCTGTTTATGGTCTGGCCTTCTGTGCGCCCTTCCGGCTCCATATTTGCCCTTCCAGTCCCTGGAACACCCTTTCCTTCCTCTTCTGCACTCCCAAGCGCCGCAAAGAACACGCTCCTATCTACTGCCGCCTTTTCCACAATGCTTTTCCCGTCAGGTACGGCCGTTCCAATAACTGTCAGGCAATCGGTTTCCAACTGCGTCTGTTTTCCTCCTGTCCTTCCCATATCCAAAGGTATCAGCTGCTCCGTCTGTCTTATCATGCCATAACTGACTGTCAGCAAGAACAAGACAGCTCCAAAACCCAGAAACGCCAGATTCCAGTCTTTCTTTCTGTTCTGCCGACCACTGGTTCTTTCCGCCCAAATTTCTCCTCTTTCTGCCGCGATCTCCATTTCATCACCTGCCTTATACTTTCATTATATCTTTTGACTAACAAGAAAAAAAGTGGCATTTTGACACATCAAAACACCACTTTCTTGAAATTTTACAATTCTAGTCGACCTGCAGCAACTGATACAGTGCCTGCGCATATAGTCTTGCGCACTGCATCAGTTCATTCAAATCAATAAATTCATCTGCCTGGTGAGCCAATTCCGGTTCGCCCGGAAATACCGGCCCAAAAGAAACAAAATTCTCCACATCACGGCAGTAGGTTCCGCCGCCGATAGTGATTGCCTCTTCTCTCGTCCCGGTCACATCTTCGTAAACATCCAGAAGAATCTGTACAAGCTGAGCATCTTTTGGCACATAAAGCGGCGGCCGTTTCTGCCAGTATTCCGGGCGAAATCCATACTTCTCGCAGGTCAAACAGATAGTCTTCCAGACTGTATCCAAATCAACATGGACAGGACAACGGATATCTACCTTCAGTTCACTGTGCTTTTCTTCCACATTCAGGATTCCCAGATTCATACTAAGTTTTCCTGAAAGCTGATCCTCACAGGCAATTCCCAGATTTCTTCCCTCCCAGCCGTCTCCAAACAGGGCATCTAGATTTTTGAAATACTCCCTAGTCTTATAATCCGCAAACGGCAGATCCTTTAGAAACCGGAGCATGGACAGAATTGCGTTTTCTCCTAGCCATGGCTGCATAGCGTGGGCACTGACACCAGGAAACGCAAGATAAAGATTTCCCTCGCCTATCTTCGCAGTCCCTCCGGGAATCTTTTCCTGGAACTTCTTATGAATCTCTTCCAGCTGCTCCCTGGGACCGCCAATCCATACCTCCGCAATATTGGGTACTGCGTTTACAACTGTTCCGCCTGTGATTCGAGTCACGCAAAGTTCCTTCGGATTTGGCAACTCACGTTCCGTCTCGATCTGGAATCGCAAGATCCCTTTCTCCGCATGGATGACAGAAAACATCCCATCTGGGGAGAACCCAAGATCCGGGCCTTTTTCCTTTGTCAGATAATACTTGATACAACGGTGGCCTGTCTCCTCATCACAGCCAATGATGTGTCGTACATGATTCTTAATAGGCAGGCCGCTTTCCTTCACAGCTTTCATTGCATAGAGTGCGGCAACCAACGGGCCCTTGTCATCAATCGTGCCCCTTCCGTACATTTTCCCGTTCTCAATTTCTGGAACAAAAGGCTGCTTTGACCAGCCGTTCCCCGGCGGGACCACATCGATGTGAGATAAAATTCCTATCTCCTTTCCCTTTATTCCAAAATCTACAACAGTAGCGTAACCATCATAGTCCCTGACTTCAAAACCTAGTTTCTCAGCTAATTTTATAAGTTCGTTTAGCGCGTTCCTAATCTCCTGTCCAAATGGAGCCCCCTCTTCCGCATTCTCTGGACTGAGCACACTTGGAATTTTAACTAGTGATTCCAATGACTCAATCATATCGTTCTGATAAGACTTTATAAGCGCATCAATTCTTTCCTCCATTTTTAACTTCTTTCTCCTTCTCTATAAAGCAGCCCTTCCAGATCACACACCTGTTCCAAATTCCAAGCTTTCATTTCTTCTTCCGGAGGTCGTTCATACAGTCCGATTCGGCTGAATGTCCATCCTGTCTTTTCTTTCATCTCGACAAGATACTCCGCTTGCTTCACCGCCGCTACCATCGAATCTATAACTGGAATATGAAACTTTTCTTGCATCTCTTGGTAAAATCCAAACTGCATAGTACAACCAAGAATAATCACCTCTGCTCGGTCTTCCTCTACCGCTCTACAGATCTCCTCCTCCATCCGACTTCGAGTTTCAGCTTCATTTTCATGAAACTCCAGCACTCCAAGATCAAGACTTCGAAAAGAAGCAAGCTTCCGCCCCAGGCCATATTTATGTATATTTTCTTCCATCTGAGGAATCCATTTCTTCCTTCCTACAATCACAGAAAATTTATCCCCTAAAACAGCTGCCAGATACGCGCTTGCTTCTCCCGGTGCTGTCACAATGATATCTTTTGAGATTTCCCTGGCTTCATAAAGACTAGGGTCATCAAAGCAGCTAATGATACAGGCATCAAACCCATCCTTTTCTGCCTGAAGAATTTCCTTCAATATCTCTCTTTGATTAACGGCCTGATAAAAATGGTATTCCATATGGCTAGTTCCTTTGATAATACTCTTTACCTCAAGGTCGGTCTTCTCATCAAGAAATGGCCGTAGATAATCTAAAATCTCCTGATTCATAGAGTCATAAGCCACTGATTTCAAATACAGCAGTCTTCGTCTTTTCATCAGTCGTTCCTCCACTAATTTATTAATATCCCGCAATTCCCAGTTCTGAACAGATTTTCCTCACTTCTGGATCTTTGTAAACTCCATCTTCCTCCAATACTTCTCCGTCTAAAATGATAGTCGGATTCAGGACAATGCCATCCGTATGAGAAGCAGCACTCCAATGTTTGCCGCCAATAGTGATCCCCTGGCTCCCAATTCCAAATTCCATACATCCAAACACTCTTTCATCCTCTACAATCCGGCCCGTTACCGCACGTACCCCCGGATTAAACCCCTGAGAATAATGTGCCAGCCGCAGCATGTTTGGATCATCAAAAGAATACAGCCAATCTTTATAAATTCGAGCCTCTTCTCCTCCAGTCACATCTACAATTCGCCCTTCTTTAAATTCAATATTAATCTGTTCTTTCAGAATGCCCAAAGTATCTGGCGGAAATACTGCTCCGTCAAATACAAGTATTCCTTCAATAGTTTCTTCCACCGGACAAAAACTCGTTTGTCCACTAAGCATAACCGGATATCCCTTCTGCGTGGCCTTAATTCCAGAATGCCGAATCTTTCGTCCTCCCAATCGTCCTTTGAGATCCATTCCCTTTTTGGTCATCACATGAATTTCATCAGCTGCTTCCAAACGTTTTTTAAAATATTCTCCAAGCTCGATTACTTTATCTACATCTACTTTGGCGATACAATTTACCAACATCTGAGTATCAAGTCCTGTCGCACAAATGTACCTGGCTCCGTTTTGGTCTACCGCTTTTCGATAGGCTGGCCCATGCATGATAGAAGCATACGCCAGTTCAATCCACACATCAGCACAGGCAATGGCCTCTGCCACTGGCTGCGGCGGATCTGCATAGAATCCGTCAGCCGTCGGGTAGTAGAGAACCGTAGGTATAACATCTGTTGCATATGCCGCTTCTGTCAATGCATGAACAACCCTCTCATCCACACAAGTATCGTAAGTAATTACCAAGTTCTCCCCTGGTCTGCATAACATAATATCATGTACCAGTTTCATCGCTCCTTTCGCTAATTCCAGCCGGCGATACTCATCTCTCATTTCTACGCCAATATTCCATTCCATAAAAATATCTCCTTATTCAATTCAAATTTTTTCTGTAACTTTTTATTTATTTTGCATTTCTAAATCTGTATTGCTCGTACTTTTCATAAATATCAGGAAGCTTTAAACTTTCCCATTCTAATTTTTCTCTTGTCTCCCGAATCTTATCTTTCCGTATCACAGCTCTTATGTATGTTTCTCCATCTCCCATAGCTCCCTGGACAATATTCCCATATGGGTCTACAACAGAAGTCGCACCACAATAATCAACATCTCCAGAAGCGCGGTTTAAGGCCACTACATAAACCTGATTTTCGGCAGCACGCATTCTGGCACATAATAGAAAAAGTTCTTTCCATCCTTTGATCCACGCACTTGGATACAGAATTACATCTGCGCCCATATTAACCAAAGGCGTCGATACTTCAAAAAATCGCATATCTTGACAAATCAGCAATCCAATATTCCATCCTTTAAACGGAATTACTGCAAGCTCGGTCCCTTTATTAAAAAAATCACACTCTTTATCCCACAAATGGATTTTTTTTAATTCACCTAAAAGTTTTCCCGTCTCATCCCAAAGGCATGCGGCATCATAGAATTTTCCCTCTCGATAAATATTAATTCCCGCCATTATCGCAATACCGTATTCCTTTGCTAACGCCTCAAAAAACTTTTCTTCTTCTTTTGACCTACTAGCACTGTCAAATTCATATCCACTGATACATAATTCCGGAAAGCACAAAAGATCAATGTCATCTTTTGCATATGCTTCCGTTAATTTTCTTAAATGTGCGCAATTCCTTTTTATATCTCCTTCTATTACAGAAAGCTGAACAAGCCCAATCTTTAACATTCTGCTCCCTCCTGTCTGCTATACATCTAGCCATTCGCTAATAACCCGCGCCAGTATGGTTCTGCATAAAATTACAGGCTTTCCGGAAATCTTTTTCACCATCTTTTTTGCCTCTTCTGTATATCCAATACAATCCATCACAATTAAGTCAGAATCAATTTCTTTTGCCTTCTGCGCAGCCTTGACCAATTCTTCCTGATCACCATAAGGATTCGCGGCTATTGGAGTAACCTGCTCCATAATGGTTCCCCATTGATCATATGCCTGCTGTATCTGTTCTGCCTCAGGTGTAATCAATATCATATTCGAGCGTTCGCTGACCGCTTTTGCTATTCCGTTCAAAATCTTAGACGGATAGATCAATGGTACCTGTGCTTTAAATATATCTGGAAAAGATCCGGCGCATAAAAAGACTATCAATTCTGCTCCAGCGTTCTCTAACTGAGTAATACATTCCTGTAACCGCTCTAGGATAAACCGTTCACCAAATTTTGCAAATCCGCCGTCTCGCAAACGGGACACAAGCACATAATCATCCTTTTGGGGCTCCATTTCTTTAATTTCTTCCATTGAAAGTCCATCTAAAGCTCCTGCTTCCAAAACTTCGACTTCTTCTCCCAAAATTCTCTTCATATCGCCCATAACGTCAGTTCTCGGAGATTGTCCTATTGTTACTGCTCCTATTTTCATAATCACACCTGCTTTCTCGTATCAAATTCTAAATACATCCAAAAATCTTTTCTCTGACCTCAGAACACTTTACAAATATCGCTGTAAAGCTCTGGCAGCCTATATTTAAGATAAGGTATCTCTTCTCTTCTTTGTTCTACAACGCATGTGGAAAGTTCTATTTCTTTTATCCCTTCTTCATCGCTATCAAGACAACTTATTATCTGCCCAGATGGGTCTGCAACTGTGGAGAATCCACAGCGATCGCTTTCGTATTTTGCCCTGTTTACACCCGCCACATATAATTGATTTTCTGCTGCCCTTGATGCAAGCATCGTTGACCAAAATTTCTGATATGGATGCGGCCATGCGCTTGAATAAATAAGAAGCTGTGCACCTTTTGCCGCAAGTATCCTGCTCAATTCTGGGAATCCCAGATCTCCGCACACCAGCAGACCAATCTTCCATCCTTTATATGTAAAAATTTCTACTGTGGAACCCGGCTCAAAAAATTTCCGTTCCTCTCCCCAAAGATGTATTTTGTCAAAACAGTGCAGCATTTGCCCGTTCTCATCCCAAAAGCAGACCGTATCAAAATGCTTTCCTTTTCTTTCATCTGCAATTCCCGCAACAATCGCCACTTTGTTTTCTATCGCTAATTCACTAAAAAAAGCTTTCTCATCTATTGAAGTAGCCGCTGTTTTTTCAAAGTCATATCCTCTTACACAAAGTTCGGGAAAACAAATAATGTCCGCGCCTTTTCCTTTTTGAGTCTGCATAATAGAACGGATTTTTTCCATATTATACTCTGCGTTTCCTTCTGCTACTCCCATTTGTACCATGACCAATTTGATTTTTTTATTTTCCACAGTAATCACTCTCCCGCTTCATGACTCTTTTTTGTTAAAACATAATATCCATAATAAGTTACTCCCGCTACAATAAGACCGTTCACCGCGGATACTCCTATCACAATGACAAATGAAGTTATATAACACGTAACTGCTCCAATTAGAAAGCAGATAACCCCTGCTGTATTAAAATTTCTTTCAACCACATATTTCTTCTTATGTATAAGATAGTACTCAACCCAAAGTACACCCGCAATCGGACCGTAAATCACACTGATCAAATTAAGAAAACTCTGGAAATACTGGATTACATTGAACATAGCAAGAACTGTTCCAATCATGCCTGCTACAAAAGTCAATGTACTCCTCTTTTGATTTGGAAAAATATTATTCAATGCTAATCCGCCAGAATACGCCCCACTTAGATTCGTTGACCATGCGGCACCTATTAGGATAACAAATGCTATCCAATTAAACCCGAGCTCATATAGAACATCGACAATATTATATGACGGCGCAGTCATTGCTATAATTGCCGTTCCAATCTCCTGAATTGCCGCAATCCCTCCGATGCCAATCAAACTGATAATTGCAATGTGACTTTTCTTTTTCTTACAAAATCTGGTATAATCACAGGAAATTATCGACCCACACATAATCAACCCCACAACCATATTTAATCCACTCATGATCCCCATATTCTCTTTAGGAACATAACTCCATATATCCGCAAGGCCATATGTGTTGGATGTCTTTATTAATCCCCATACAATAAGAATCAGTATTGGCGGTATCAAAATGTAATTGGCCCACGCAACTGAATTAAACCCTTTTGCCGCAAAAATCGTCATAATAATTCCAGCGATAACTACAATCAATTTATAGTTGTCCATCTGAGGAAAAATTTTCTGAACAGACAAAGCAGCCAAACTTGTCTGAATACCAAACCACCCAAACAATGAAATACACATAACACCTGATACAAGAAACTTATTTGCATATTTCCCAAATGCCATCTCTGTTAGTTTGTAAGTGGTCAACCCCTCTCTCATTCCAATAATTCCTTGAATGTAAAAAATAGCCACTAGTATCAAATTTCCTACAATGATCACAAATATTGATTCCTGTAGAGTCAGTTTCTCGATTAACCCTCCGCCTACCATAAGTGTAGAAACTGCTACATTCATACCCAACATCGCAAAAAGCGGTCCTGATAACCCTTGCCGTTCTTCATCCGGAATCCGTTCTTTATCAATGTTTTCCTTTTGAATAGCTTTCTCCATTTTCGCAACTCCTTTCTTTTCCGTTTGATTTTCTTTTTTTGTATTATATCATGAACAAATCCACAATCATGGTGTATATGTTTACACAAATATCGAATATAAATATACAAATCATACACCATTCCAAATTGCAATTTGAATTATTCGTATATTTTTGGTAAAATTTATTAAATACCATAATATTTAAAGGAGTTACAGAAAGTATGACGGTACGAGATTTATTTAGTTTAAACGCCGAAGTCTTTAAAGAATTTCGACTTTTAGCCGGCGCCAAAGGACTGGATAATGAAATAAAGGATGTCGTCATTATGGAAGTTCCTGACGGTATCTATTGGATTAATCCGGATAATTTTGTTATTACAACCGGATATTCCCTAATGACAAAAGAAATATCTATCGAAAACATGATTCAAATCATGATATCACGCAAAGCCGCTGCATTGGGCATTAAAATTGGGAAATATATTGAGAAACTTCCCGAGAAAATAATAGATTATGCAAATGAGCACAATTTCCCAATCATCAGTATTCCTCTCGCCTTTACCTATAACAGTATGGTATTTCCCATTCTTAACAAATTAAAAGGCGAGGACAGTTATCAATATTATATTGTCAAAAAACTCCGCGAAGAATTAAATTTATTAAAAAGGACAAATTTCAACATCACCTCTCTAATCCGATTAATTGAAGACTATACAAACCAAAAAATCTTCTTATACTGGGCAAGTAATTTAAGTCTTATTAATAATACTGATAACGTAGATAATACTGCACTTAAAAAGAGTATCCTTGATAACATATCTCAAATATATGTAGCAGAGCGTCCTTTTGAGATTTCATCAGATACGGTCTCTTATGCAGTATTTAAAGTAGAAAGTCTGGCAGAAGTTCTGGCTTTTCTCTGTATACGCATGGAATACGGGCAATTATTAACTCCTGTTAATGAAATCCTTATTAATGAGGTCCTCCCAACTGTTTGCATCTATTTGCTGACAAATTTGCACACATCTGCAAAATACTATAAGTCTGCAGATGATTTTTTCCTAAATATCTTAGACGGAACATATACCGGAAATGAACTCAGACTAAAGGAAGATGCTTCTTATTTGAACATAGATTTTCGAGCTTCTCGCTTTGTTTGTGTAATAGATACAACGATAAAAACAGATGATGAATTTCATACTTTTAGAGAAAAAATCACATCTGCTCTAGCAGCATATACTTACCACTTCATTGGTCAAAAGCATGGAAATCAAACCACTTTAATTTTTGAGCTAAAAAATTCTCAGAATATCCAAAAAACATATGAATCTTGTTTTCAAAGTATCTTGGGGAATCTCAAAAAAAGATTCCCAGCAGAACATTTTTCAATTGGAATTGGAAAAGCCTGTCAATCTTTAAAATATTTGAATTACGCGCATGAGGAGGCTTTATTCGCAATAAAAATAGGCAAAAAACTCTACGCACAACAGGACGGTATCTATTTCTATGATAATTTTATGATTTACCACTTGTTATATGAAATTTCAGACCATCCTACTTTGTCTAAAATTCATAAAAATACAATAGAACGGATTCAAAAATATGATCTCGAAAACAACACAGCGCTTCTTAAAACTTTAGAAATGTTAGTTGACTGTGACTTCAGTATTTCACAAACTTCTGACCGGCTTTATATTCATCGCAATACTTTATACAAACGGATAAACAAACTGAATTTACTGCTAGATTTCGATATTGACAACTCTGAAAACCGACTTATTTTGCAAATTGCCCTAAAACTTCACAAGATATTAGAATAAGAGCCTCTCACAAGTTGCAATATCCTTTGAAAAGCCAAAAATGGACTAAGTATTTCAGAAAATAAAAAAGAGGTGCCGCTGATCCGCGACACCAACTTCTCTTTTGTATAGCCCAAAATGCCGGTTCCTGTATTTTGACTCCTAGCCGCAGCCAGGTGGGTGTCCGCATCTGCTTTTTTGTCTTCCTCTGCCTTTGGAGGCTTGACATATTACAGAGATATAAGAGTCCCGTTTAAAGTTTTGTAGGTTCAAAATTACAGGAGTTGTCGTACATCCCAGGTTTCCATCTGAAAGTATTATAACGCATTTACATAGATTTTACAACTCATTTGCAGGAAATTCAGATTTTGGGAAATTTCTTTCCTAAACCTGCGGGCCTGCGGGAACCAAAGCTTTTCCAGCTTCATTTCCTTCATATTTCTTAAAGTTCTTGATAAATCTTCCAGCCAGGTCTTTTGCCTTTTCTTCCCACTGAGACGCATCTTCGTAAGTATCGCGAGGATCCAGGATATTAGCGTCAACGCCGGGAAGCTCTGTCGGGACTTCGATGTTGAAATATGGAATCTTCTTTGTAGGCGCCTTCAGGATATCTCCGTTCAGGATCGCATCGATGATTCCACGAGTATCCTTAATAGAGATACGCTTGCCGGTTCCGTTCCATCCCGTATTTACCAGATAAGCTTTCGCTCCGCTTTCCTCCATTCTCTTCACAAGTTCTTCCGCGTATTTGGTCGGATGCAGCTCCAGGAACGCCTGTCCGAAACATGCGGAGAAGGTAGGCGTAGGTTCTGTGATCCCACGCTCTGTTCCCGCGAGTTTTGCGGTAAATCCTGACAAGAAGTAGTACTGTGTCTGCTCTGGAGTCAGGATGGAAACCGGAGGCAGCACGCCAAACGCATCCGCGGACAGGAAGATGACCTCTTTCGCTGCCGGAGCGGCGGAAACCGGACGCACGATCTTCTCAATATGATCGATCGGATAAGACACACGAGTATTCTCTGTCACACTCTTATCATTGAAATCAATCTTTCCATTTTCATCTACCGTTACATTTTCAAGAAGCGCGTTGCGCTTGATGGCGTTGTAAATATCTGGCTCAGACTCTTTGTCCAGGTTGATAACCTTAGCATAGCAGCCGCCTTCAAAATTGAAAATGCCATTGTCATCCCAGCCGTGCTCATCATCGCCGATCAGGAGTCGCTTTGGATCTGTAGACAACGTTGTTTTGCCAGTTCCGGAAAGTCCGAAGAAGATCGCGGTGTTCTCTCCGTTCATATCTGTATTTGCAGAGCAGTGCATAGATGCGATGCCTTTCAGCGGCAGGTAGTAGTTCATCATAGAGAACATACCCTTTTTCATCTCTCCGCCATACCAGGTGTTCACGATTACCTGCTCCCGGCTCGTGATATTGAACATTGCTGCCGTCTCAGAATTCAGTCCAAGCTCTTTGTAGTTCTCTACTTTTGCCTTGGAAGCATTATAAACTACGAAATCCGGCTCGAAGTTTTCCAGTTCTTCCGCGCTGGGACGGATAAACATATTCGTTACAAAGTGTGCCTGCCAGGCCACTTCCATGATGAACCGGATTGCCATACGGGTATCTTTATTGGTGCCGCAGAATGCGTCCACTACAAAAAGTCTCTTATTGGAAAGCTCTTTGATCGCAATATCTTTTACTGTATCCCATGCTTCCTGGGAAGCCGGATGATTGTCATTCTTGTATTCATCGGAAGTCCACCAAACAGTATCTTTGGAATTCTCATCCATGACAATGAACTTATCTTTTGGAGAACGTCCCGTGTAAATACCTGTCATGACATTGACTGCGCCAAGCTCTGTCACCTGACCTTTTTCATAACCTTCCAATTCCGGCTTTGTTTCTTCCTCAAACAACAGTTCATAAGAAGGATTGTGCACAATTTCTGTAGTTCCGGTAATACCATACTTGCTCAAATCAATGTTCGCCATCTTACACTCAACCTCTTTTCTTTTATTTTTCATTCCCCTGCACTTTGTATGCGGGCAACATTCTTTATTATTATCGCATTGCTTCGCAAAAAAGTCAATACTTTAACAATCTTTTTTCGAAAGTTTTTCTCTTCCATTATTCATTTATATTTTATTCCCTCGAAAAATAGCCGCAAAAAATCTATTAAAATGCAAGTCCATTCCAAAAAACTTGCATTTTAGATCCCAAAATACTTCTGGTTGATTTTACGGATCATGATCACATAGATTACCAGGGCAGCGAAAAGAAGTATCATCATGATCAAAAACAGCTGATCTGCTCCTCCAATATACACGTTATACAGGTCTACCGCTCCGTAAAGTGTGGCGATGATCCCGAGGATCAGAAGAGGCCACTGGACCTCTTTGCAATATCCCTTAAAATCTTTGCACTTTTTCGGATTCACATCTTTTGGGAGCAGGATCGACGTACTGATCTCTCCCTTAAATTTCAGAAGATAATATCCATATAAACAGTACAGTCCACATCCAACACCAACAATGCCAAACAAACCTTCCATCTTATGTTTACTCCTTTTTTTGAAATAATTCTTACAATCTTTTTAGCCCAATTTCTACAGTCCCAGGATCTGCTTTACTGTTTCCTTCATCTCTTTTGGCCCGCACTCTGTTTTATGCCGGATCTTCGCGCCTAAGATTTCCCGGACAGCCTTTGGCACAGGAATTCCCGACACCTTCTCTAATTCAGGCAAAAGCTCTATCTCATCCACATCTTTGTATTGCTCAGCAACTGCCGTCAGTACTGTCTTTGCGAACTTATAGGGACTTGCGGTGGAAATGACTACATATTTCCCAACCGTTCTATCCTGCGCCTTCACTTCTTCGCATACTTTTGCCGCCACGGCCGTATGAGGATCTATGAGATATCCTGTTTTTTTATAGACCTGACGGATCCAGGAGGCTGTCTCCTTCTCTGTGGCGTATCCAGCCAGAAAATCTCCCAGTTTTCCGCGCATTTCTTCTGGAATCTCATAATGTCCGCATACTTTTAACTCTTCCATCCATCTCCGGGTCTTCTCGCTGTCTCTTCCAGAAATCTCATAGATCAGCCTCTCCAAGTTGCTGGAAATCAAAATATCCATAGATGGCGATATGGTCACCTGAAACTTCCGATTCTTATCGTAGACTCCGGTCTGAAAAAAATCAAACAGGACCTTATTGTCATTGGAAGCGCAGACAAGCTTATCAATGGGCAGCCCCATCTGTTTCGCGTACCAGGCCGCCAGAATATTCCCAAAGTTTCCTGTCGGCACCACCACGTTTATTTTTTCTCCCGAAGCAATTTCTTCATTTTCCAGAAGTTTTGCGTAAGCATAGACATAATATACGATCTGAGGCACCAGCCGGCCGATATTGATCGAGTTGGCAGAAGAAAACTGATAGCCTCTTTCTGCCAGTTCTTTGGCCAGATCTCTATCTTCAAACAAAGCCTTTACTCCACTCTGGGCATCATCAAAATTACCTGTCACCGCGGCCACATCCACATTTTTTCCCTTCTGGGTGATCATCTGCAGCTTCTGGACCTGGCTGACGCCATCCCTTGGATAAAAGACGATGATCCGAGTTCCTTCTACATCCGCGAATCCCGCCATGGCAGCCTTCCCCGTGTCACCGGAAGTAGCCGCCAGAATTACGATCTCCTTGTCCACCTGATTTTTCCTCGCCGCCGCCGTCATCAAATGGGGCAGGATTGAAAGAGCCATATCTTTAAAGGCGATCGTCGCCCCATGGAAGAGTTCCAGATAATACACATCTCCCGCCTTGGCAAGGGGAGCGATCACCTCTGTATCAAACTTTTCGTCATAAGCTTTCTGAATACAGTCTTTTAACTCCTCTTCTGTAAAGTCCGTCAGGAACCGCTTCAAGACTTCCAGGGCTGTCTCCTGGTAGTCCATACCCTTCAGGCGTTCCAAGCTCACATCCAGCTTTGGAATCTCTTCCGGCACAAACAATCCTCCATCCGCCGCAAGGCCGGTAAGGATCGCCTCCGATGCTGTTACTTTGACCTTAGAATTTCTTGTACTTTGATAATACAGACTCATGCTTTCTCCTTTTCTTTGCCTGTCCTTCGAAACACAATAAATAGGGCCGCGCTCACTGCCATCAATATGGGGTAATACAGATGCGGCAGGATTTCAAAAGGCGTAAGCCCGGTAAGGCTGGCCGCCGATAACAATTGGGCTCCATAAGGGATCAGTCCCTGCCCTACAGAGGTAAAAATATCCAGCAGGGAAGCGGAACGCCTTGACGATACTCCAAATTCTTCGCTGATCTCTTTCGCGATAGGCCCTGACATAACAATAGCCACTGTATTGTTAGCCGTGCAAAGATCCACCAAAAGGGCAAGTCCCGCGATTCCGGCCTCCGCTCCTTTGGTCCCTTTGATCCGCTTTCGGATCAGATTCAGGATAAAATGGATGCCTCCCGCTTCTTTCACCAGGGATACAATGCAGGCCACTACGATAGAAATTACCGTAATGTCATACATTCCCGTTACTCCCTCTCCCACCGCTGAAAACATCGTAGCCGGGCTTAAGCTTCCCGTGGCAACGCCGACTGCCAGGGACACCACAGTGCCTCCCAGCAATACTACAAACACATTGATCCCGATCAGCGCTCCTACCAGCACCAGGATGTATGGAACGACTCTCCAGATATTGTAGGTCAATTCCTCTGTCAGTTCAAAATCCCCATGCATGGTAGTGACAAAAAACAAGACGATCGTGATCAGAGCCGCCGGAAGAACGATCAGAAAGTTCTCCCTGAATTTATCCTTCATCTCACATCCCTGAGTTTTTACCGCCGCAATGGTGGTATCCGAGATCATAGACAAGTTATCGCCAAACATAGCGCCGCATACCACCGCTCCGATACAAATGGCCAGGTCAAATCCTGTCTTCTCACTGATCCCCGCGGCGATCGGCGCGAGAGCCGCGATCGTCCCCATAGATGTTCCCATAGAAACGGAGATAAAGCACCCGATCACAAAAAGGCCTGCTACCGCAACCTTTGCCGGAAGTATGGACAGTCCCAGATTAACCGTACTGTCCACGCCGCCTGCCGCGGTCACCGCGCCGGAAAAAGCGCCGGCGCACAGAAAGATCAGACACATTGTAATGATATTCTCATCTCCTACGCCTTTCGAGATAATCGTGATCTTCTGGGCAAAGTCCAGATTCCTGTTCTGCAGAAACGCTACCGCCAAAGCGATCAAAAACGCTACGATCGCGGGCATTGCGTAGAAATCCCCTGTCAGGATCCCAGATCCCAGAAATATTATCAGAAATACACCTATGGGCAGCAATGCCGCTCCATTCCCTCTCTCATTCCCCACGTCTTTTCTCCTTTATTTCTTACTGTTGGTATATTTGACCAGGCCTCCGGCCGCGATCAGCTTCTGCATAAATTCCGGGAAGGGCTGTCCCTTGTACTGGGTTCCCTTGGTATGGTCATAGATCGTACCCGTATCGAAATCTACTTCCACCTCATCTCCTGCTTCGATCTCTTGTGCCGCTTCCGGACATTCAATGATCGGCAGTCCGATATTGATGGCGTTCCGATAGAAGATCCTGGCGAAGGTCTCCGCGATGACACAGCTTACCCCGGCCGTTTTCAGGCACAGCGGCGCGTGTTCCCTGGAAGAACCGCAGCCAAAGTTTTTATTGGCCACGATCATGTCTCCTTTTTGCACTTTATTGACAAACTCCGGATCGATGTCCGCCATTGCGTGGCTCGCCAGCTCTTCTGCGTCAAAAGAATTCAGATATCTGGCCGGGATGATCACATCCGTATCTACATTGTCTCCATATTTAAATACATGTCCTTTTGCTCTCATGCTCTGTCACCTACTTTCTCTGGATTGGCAATATAGCCCGCGATCGCGCTGGCCGCCGCCACTTCCGGGGACGCCAGATAGATCAAGGAGTCTACATGTCCCATTCTGCCCACAAAATTCCGGTTTGTGGTGGACACACATTTCTCTCCTGCCGCCATCACGCCCATATGGCCGCCCATACAAGGGCCGCAGCTTGGAGTGTTGACCGCGCATCCCGCATCTACAAAAATATCCAGAAGTCCTTCCTTCATACACTGTTTATAAATCTTCTGTGTGGCGGGAATGACCATGACGCGCACGTCTCTATGGACCGTATGTCCTTTCAGGATCGCCGCGGCTTTGCGCATGTCATCCATCCGGCCATTGGTACAGGAGCCGATCACTACCTGATCGATCTTGATCGGATCCATCGCCTCGATCTCATCGATAGTCTTAGCATTGCCCGGCAGATGAGGGAAAGCCACCGTTGGACGGACCTTTGCAAGATCGATCTCGATCACCTCATCATACTTGGCATCCGCGTCTGCTTCGTAGATCTTATATTCTTTCTTGGTATGTTCCTGTAAATAAGCCTGCGTTTTTTCATCCACCGGGAAAATCCCGTTCTTCGCTCCAGCCTCGATCGCCATATTGGCCATGGTAAAACGGTCGTCCATAGAAAGATTCGCGATTCCGTCTCCGGTAAATTCCATAGATTTATAAAGGGCCCCATCCACTCCGATCTTTCCAATGATATGGATGATGATATCCTTGCCGCTTACATAAGGGCTTGGTTTTCCTGTCAGCACAAATTTCAGGGCGCTGGGAACCTTGAACCACAGTTCTCCCGTTGCCATTCCAGTAGCGATATCCGTTGTTCCCACACCTGTCGAAAATGCTCCCAGAGCTCCATAAGTACATGTATGAGAGTCTGCGCCGATGATGCACTCCCCGGCGGCCACCACGCCCGCCTCAGGAAGGATCGCGTGCTCTACGCCGGATTTGCCCTGCTCAAAATACCAGGTCAATCCCTGCTCTTTCGCGAACTCGCGGATCGCTTTTGAATTCTCCGCTGATTTAATATCCTTATTCGGAGTAAAATGATCCGGCACCAGGACTACCTTATCCTTATCAAATACCTGTTCCGCCATTTGACTAAAAATCGGCAGCGCCATTGGCCCGGTGATATCATTTGCCATAACCACGTCCAGCTTTGCCTCGATCAACTGGCCGGCTTCCACACAGTCCAGGCCCGCGTGAGCAGCCAGGATCTTCTGCGTCATTGTCATTCCCATCACGACAACCTCCTGTTCTTCTACTTAGTCTTACAGGATATTTTAACACAAATAATCAAGAGGGCGCAAGAAAAGATGCACAATAGGGCAAGAACCATCAAGTTCCCTTCATCTCCCGTCTCCGGGGCCTGGGAGGGTTCTTCTGGAGCGGCCGGTTTCTCCGCCTCTGGTTCTGGGCGCGGCTCTTCCGCTTCTGGTTCTTCCGGCTCTGGCTGCGGTCTTTCTATTTCCGGTTCCGGCTCTGGTTCTTCCACTTCTACGATTTCCCGGTCTCTTTCCTCTTCCGCGTTATCTGCCCGCACGACCACCTCATTTTCAATTTCCCGCCCGACAACCGATTCATCGATAATGGCCACCTGGTATTCCACCGTATACTTTTCCCCGCTTTCAGGGCCTCTTAAGAATTCCCCCGGCCGGATGGTATATGAATTTCCCTGGACTGTGATTTTCGCGCCGGATATGACGCGCTGATCCTGATCTAATAAGACGACGGAATTTTTCTGAAGCTTTACTCCGTCTGTAAGAATGGTATCTGTAATAACTACATTTTTGGCCACTGCATCCTGGATCCGCTGAGTCACGTCAATGGAATACGTGATCAGATCTCCCAGCTCGTATTTTTTCCCGGATTTGTCTGCCTCTTTTAGAATTTCCAACTCCGGGGCCGGAATCCAGGCCGTCTCCAGAGAAACCGGATTCACCTGGGCTGTTACCAATGTTCCTGTCCCAATATGCTGTCCCCCGCTTCCGGTCTCAAAGACCAAAGCCCTCCATTTCTGCCGGTTCTTCCCATACAAGTTACCTGTCCGGAAGCTGCCGCCATTGCAATACCCGGCATCGGCGCTCAGATAAAACTGGTCGCCGCCGCTGACCGCCGCTTTGCCCTGACTCTTCGTCCCTTTGGTCACGTTGACCAGCGTTGCTCCTTCCGGCAGGGGAATCTCCACCTGGTTTCCCGGATCACCGCCGCAAAGGACCAGCTCCGTCCGCTGTACCTTCTCTTCCGGGCTGAAATACGCGGTCAATTTTGACTTTGAAAAGCTCAGATCCGGTTCTGGAATCTCCGGCAGTTGTTTGATCACATTGGTACACCTGATGATCTCCGCCTGTGTCTCCCTGCTCAATCCCAGGAACACATCGCTTCCGCCGGTGCATCCTCCATAGATGTAGGACAGCAGGCAGTGGGAAAAGCAGTAAGCCCCTTCCTTTCCCGTCCACCCGCTTGGATATTCCTTGGCCAGATACTCTTGATATCCTGGCCCGCCGTAGACATAATACAATCCCTTGGCAAGAAGCGAATCATTGTCCAAAAGATCCGCCGGAAAAGACCCGCCGTGAGGGGAATCTTTGTCCGGCTCCAGGCAATACCCCAATTCTCCATCAATATAATAGTAAAACGTGGAATATCCTTCGTAAAAAACCTCTTCGCCCCGCTCCAGCGACACCGTCTGAGCGTGGGCTTCCATCTGAAACATCTCTCCTAATCCGCTCCAGATGCATAAAGCCAGCAGGGCGCCTGCAAATAACGACCATTTCTTCTTCATATGTTCTCCTTTCTCCATTTTGAGACAGACGGATCCTGCCGTCAGTCTCTTCTCATGACCTGATAGTTACTGACGAAAAACTATGCCCCCTTTCTTTCTCTGACTGCTCGCTTTGGAAATCAGGGATGACGACTCCCTCTGGGGATACCCCGTGAAAAAAAGAATTGAATAAATTTCTTAGACGAGTGCTATTATCATAAATGGATTTCAAACGTTTGTCAATAGAAGAGGGGGCTTTCTTTTGGAAAGTCCCCTCTTTGGATCCTATCTTTTGTTTTTCATCCGTCTTCGGATTTCTTCCAGCATATCTTTGTGGTTTCTGGACTCCATTTTCGGGAATGCCTTTAAAAGTCTGGCGCTGACTCTGGTCTTAGGAAGAGACAGCTCCTCGTATCTGATCCGAAGTTTGCGCATCGCTTCTTCCAGGCGTTTCCGCCCTTCTTCCTGCTTTTCTATCGCATCGGTCACATTTTCGTAGATATTGCTTCCCACTTTATCTGACAGCTCCCTCAGTTCTTCCGCCACCTTTTCCATAGCTTCCAGCTGGCGGTTCAGCTTCAGGATCGCGGAGACTGTCACAGACAGATCAGCCGCCAGCGCCGCTCCTAAAAGAACCAGAAGCGCGATCCCCAGAGGGACGGGCAGAAATTCCATCCCTTTCCGAACCACTGGATGGATGATCTTCATGATCACTACACATCCGACTCCCCAGACCAGCGAAAATGGGAGACATACATAGCCGCCGATATTCAATGGCTGATTGGAATAATCCCACCATTTATGATGAAAGATCCGATCCAGGATCACGCCTGTCATCCACTCCAGCAAAGTCACCAGGAGCGCAGAAGCCATATACAGCGGGATCAGATAATCTTCCAGCGGGGCGAGAATCCATACCACCATCCCGACTCCGACCCCATAGACTGGACAGATGGGCCCGTTTAGGAATCCCCTGTTTACAAATCTTCCTGTCTTAACAGCCGCAAACGCTACTTCTGTACACCATCCAAGAAATCCATATACGAAAAACGACAGTAAAAAATAGTAGATTTCCATCTTCATATCTCCACCTCGGCATCCTTCCATTAACAGTTCGCATTGTCAAGGATACTTCACATTGTCAGATGTGTCAAATAATGCTATTATTATAGAGAATTATTATCGAAAACACAAGATAAAAATGGACAGAGGTGTATGACATGACGCTAAAAGAAGGACAAAACAATAAAACCTACCGCGTTCTTTCCATTGATATTGATCTGAAAGTGGAACGCCGGCTGGAGGCCCTTGGCCTTACGGAAGGGACTCTGGTCACCATATTAAACAATGATAAAAAAGGCTCTCTAACCGCCAAATTCCGGGGCGCCCGGTTCGCTCTCGGGAAACGGATCGCGGATCATATTGAAGTTGGGGAGGTTTAGACAATGGGAAAGGAAATCACCGTTGGATTTATCGGTAATCCAAACTGCGGAAAAACCACATTATTTAACGCATTTACCGGGGCCAATCTAAAAGTGGGAAACTGGCCTGGCGTCACCGTAGAGAAAAAGGAGGGGCGGACCACTTACCAGGGACAGGGATTTAAACTGATCGACCTTCCCGGCACCTACAGCCTGACCTCTTACACTATGGAGGAAACGGTGGCCAGAGAATGTATCATGAGCGGAGAGGTAGACGTGATCGTCAATGTGGCAGACGCCTCCTGCCTGGAGCGCAGTCTGTACTTGACGCTCCAATTGATCGAACTGGGGAAACCTGTGGTCCTCGCTTTAAATATGATGGATATTGTAGAGGAACGGGGAATGGAGATCGATCTTCACCGGCTTCCGGAGATGCTGGGAGTTCCGGCCATTCCAGTCTCCGCCCGGAAGAAGACCGGTCTTTCTATTCTGATGCATGCTGTTGCTCATCATACAGAATATCAGAGCCAAGGACCCTTCATCCATCATCACAAGGACAAACATTCTTCCCATCCGCATAATCATCACGAAGAATATGCCATGGTCTATGAAGACTACATTGAGGATAAGATCGACCAGCTCATGCATCTGCTGGAAGATCAGTATCCCAGCCTGGAAAACAAGCGCTGGTACGCCATCAAATTATTGGAGGGCGACAAAAACATTTCCCAGGCCTATCCTTTGGAACTGTCCGGAATCATTGACCGCAGTTATGAGAAAGACATTATCAATCAGAAATACGACTTTATCGAAGAAGTGATCGGAGAAGTCCTGGTAAACAAAAGCAAAAAAGAAGCTTCCACCGACAAGATCGACCGGTATCTGACCAGCCGTTGGCTGGGCCTGCCAATTTTTCTGCTTATCATGGCGCTGGTGTTTTTCTTTACCTTTACTGTCGGAGACTGGCTGAAGGGATATTTCGAGACTGTGCTGGAGCTGTTCTCAGGCGCCGCGGCAGACGGCCTTGCCGCCGTTCACACAAGTCCTCTTCTAACTTCTCTGGTGGTGGACGGCGTGATCGCCGGCGTGGGCGGAATCTTAACCTTCCTGCCCAACATTTTCATCTTATTTCTGGCTCTCGCCCTATTGGAAGACAGCGGATATATGGCCAGAGTCGCTTTCGTCATGGATGATATCATGAGCCGCCTGGGGCTTTCAGGCCGCGCCTTCCTTCCCCTGCTGGTAGGATTTGGCTGTTCCGTGCCGGCTGTCATGGCCTCACGGACCCTGGAACATAACAAAGACCGGTTCAAGACTATTTTGATCACCCCGTTTATGTCCTGCAGCGCCAGACTTCCGATCTATGTACTGTTTTCCTCTATGTTTTTTGGAAAATATGCCATGATCGTATGTTATTCTATGTACCTGCTTGGAATTGTCGTGGCGATCACCACAGCTTTTATCATCTCTAAGATAGATGGAAGCCGGGCAGAACACGCCCTTCTGATCGAACTGCCCGAATACAAATCTCCCAATGCCAGGACCATCGGCATCTATGTTTGGGAGAAAGTAAAAGATTATCTGACCCGCGCCGGAACCGTCATTTTTGTCGCCTCCGTCATCATGTGGATCATTCTAAACTTTGGTCCGCAGGGATATGTCACCGATATCAGCGAAAGCTTTGGCGCTGTGATCGGACGGGTGGCAGTTCCCCTGTTCCGCCCGGCGGGTCTTGGCTACTGGCAGATCATTGTGGCTCTCATCGCCGGCATAGCCGCCAAAGAAGTGGTAGTATCCAGCTGCGGCGTCTTATTCGGTATCCAAAACATCGCCACCGACCAGGGCATGGGAGCGCTGTCCGCCATACTTGCCACCATGGGCTTTGGACCCGCAAACGCCTACGCGCTGATGGTCTTCTGCCTGCTGTACATTCCGTGCACAGCTACCATCGCAACTATTCACCGGGAATTGGGGAGCTGGAAACAGACCATCGGCATCATCTCATTCCAGCTGCTGGCAGCCTGGGGAATGAGCTGCATTGTGTATCATATCGGGCTTTTGTTCTAATTGGGTACAGGGCATTATTAAATTGAGGACGTAGTAAAATTGAATTTTACTACGTCCCCAATTTAATCAGTAATACCCCCGATACAGATTCATATACATATGCACATTCGTACTGATCCAGCGATACAGCGCGTTTATCCACCGCTCTCCATTCCTGGCCGGACACATCACATGGTCCATCCCAAATTTTCTTGCGTAATGATCGGCCTTGCGCAAGTGCCATCGGTTTGTCACCACCGCACAGTTTCTCAGATCATTTTGTTCCATGATTTCTCTGGCGTACATCATGTTATGATAAGTGCTGACCGCCTGGTCTTCCGTCAGGATATACGCCTCTTTCACTCCTAAGTCTTCCGCGTATTTTTTCATCACTTCTGCTTCTTTGAAAGAATTAAATACTGCTCCTCCTGAGAACAACAATTTTTTTACTTTTCCATCCTTCCACAGTTCTGCCGCTTTCTCTACACGAGTCCGCATGATCTTCGAGGGCTTTCCGTCTCGATCAGCAGGATATCCGCAGACCACCGCGCAGTCATATTCCGATTTTTTCCACTTGGTTACAGGCCAGCGAAATACCAGTGAAAAAACTGTCCAGTGAAAAAAAAGGAAAAAGGCGGCAGTGATTTTCAAAATCCTTTTCGCTCTCTTTTGCTCTTTCATTTTTCCCTCCGCTTCCAGGCTATTTTTTAGAACTCCCTTTCCATAAAGGAAGCTCTGCAAAAAATATATGCGGGACGCCAGTATTTTCCGGCCTCCCGCACACGCTTTCCTCATATTTCTCTGATTCTCATACCTATAAGCCGCCTAATCAAGATCCACGAAATCTACTTTAAAGGTATCATCGTCTTCCATATGACCCCGTTTCTTTCTTGGCCTCTCTCCAAGCAGTTCATCCAGATCATCAATTGGAAGTTCATCCGCAAGTCCTTTGCCCGTATAACCCATCTCGTCTTCGTATGCTCCGGCTCCTTCATCATAGTCCAGATCCGACAGATCGTCATCCAGATCTGGCTCGCCAAAGTCATCTTCGTCAAATTCATCATAATCATCTTCATCGAAATCGGTTTCCGCGTAATCCGACTCTGCAAAATCATCTTCTTCAAAATCCGCTTCTTTAAAATCCTCCTCGCCAAAGTCATCAAAGTCGTCTTCATCTTCCTTGGCCCGTCGTCCGAATCTGGATTTCTTTTCTTTCACCGCTGGTTTGGCCGGCTCTTCCTCTTCCAGATCAATGCCGTACTCATCATACAGCTCATCGATTTCCGCGTTCCGGTTATGCAGTTTTACAGCGATCACGATCAAAATGATCAAAATGATCAGCGCCGCCAGGCCGCCAAGAATAAACAGCAGACTAAAATGATCATTTACAAAATTTCTCAGTCTGCCCAGCAGTGAAGAAGAATCGCCCTGATCCTGGGAGCTGTCCGCCCCGTCTGACACCTGGAACCGCTGATAAGTATTCTCCGGCTGATCATACTGGTAATATCCGGTCTCGCCATTGCTGTTCATAGCGTACAATACATAAAAACCATCCCGTGTGGTATCCTGCCACACCGGGAAATCCTTCCCATTCAGAGTCAGATTTGCCTCCTGATAGGTAGAAGGAAGATTCACCTGAGACGTATCGCTCAACACGATGATCGAAGTCGTATCAGATATCGTAATCTCTTCATAAGGAGAAAAAGTAGCGTTGTCCTGCGAATACAGGAAGAAATCGCCTGTTCCTTCGGAATCCAGCAGATACCCAAGGGTCGCCCCGCTGGTCTCATTTGTCACCATCTGACGCTGCTGCCCGTCCAGTTCCACCTGAGTCCTGGCATAGCCGCTTGGAATGTCCGCATCTGCAAACTCATCTGTCAGCGTATAGGTTGTCCCGTTTACTTCCACCTGGACATCCTCCGCGCTGGAAGACGATGTGGATGAACCTTCTGTGATCAGGGACGGATCTCCTTCCCCGATCTCCACCGCAGACTGCCCCTCAGTCATGGTCAATGTGGAGCCGCTATCAGAAGAAACCATCGCGCTGGAAATCCCGATCTCTGTCGTTCCTTCCTGCAGGGCCTGGAAGGTCATAGTAAAAGTAAGCTCCGAAGAACTTCCAGATCCGCTGTATGTCAGCGCCCCATCGCCGTCTGCGGTCACACCGTCTCCTGAATCGAACCTTAGATAAGAACTGTCATAGGTCAGACTGATTTCTACATCTCCTACATTTCCGGAAGTAGACCTTACCGCGCAGGTCACCTCTACCATAGCGCCTACCGTCGTCTGCGGATCTGTAAAAGAAATCCGTCCGTCTTCCGCGTGAGCCACCATAGAAAAGCATGGGATACACAGACACAGGCTCATAAACATAATACCGATTTTTTTGATTATCTTCATGGTTTTTTCCTCTTTCTTCCGTGAATCTTTTACATAATACGTTATTTTACCATATATGACGGAATTTTACAAAATTTTGCTCGTCTTACTCCGATCCTTCTTCAGACTTCTCTGTAATAACCGGCGTATCGGAGGTATCCGTCTCCCCATCCTCTGTCTCTTCTGTCCCTTCCTCTTCCGTCTGATCATAATCAGCTGTACGGACCACACCTGTCAAATAGGAAATATCATTCGAAATCTGCTCGATTGTATCAGAGACTCCCGTTTTCGTCTCTTTCGGATACAAAAATTCATGCAGCTGCTCTACATTTTCCTTCAGCCCGACCGGAACCACTACACTGCCTGCCTTTTCGTATGTAATTCCGTCTGTTTTATCAAAAGGAAATCCTGTACTCTCTCCCAGCTCATACTCCGTCATGCCGGCGGCAAGCCCTATGATCTCATTCAATCCAAAGCTGGTAGACACCTGCGGGAATACCGTGTCAATGATCTCGTTGATCGTTCCCAGATTTGTATGGATAACCTTTTCAAATAGCTTCTCGACCACCAGACGCTGTCTTTCCGTCCTGGTGTAATCGCCTCCTGCTGTGGAACGTATTCTGGCGTAAGTTACAGCTTGTGTACCGTCCAGATGCTGTTCTCCCGCATGACTGATAAGATCCTGTTCTGTACCTGCCACCTCAGCAGTTTCCCACATATATTCATTGATCTCGTCTACTTCTTCTTCTTTGATCTCGATATCTATTCCGCCCAGCAGATCGATGGTATCGACAAGCGCTTTAAAATCAACGGTCACATAATCTTCAATATCCAGATCCAGATTTTTATTCAGCATATTGATCGCTTCCTTAGGACCGCCGTGAAAGTACGCATAATTCGCTTTATTATATTTTTGATCCATCTGCTGCAAAAGCGTATCCCGGTAAATGGATGCCATCCGTATCTCTTTTGTCTGGTTATCAATCGATACAATGATCATAGTATCCGCATGGGTTCCTTCTTCCAGCTGTCCGTCTCTGGAGTCTCCTCCAAACAGGGCGATCGTTGTATATCCCTCTTTCTCTGCCCCTTCGTTGATCTCGATATCTTCTGTATCTATCGCCACCGTTTGGAATTTATCGTATTTAGCCATCACATATGCTGTTCCCAGCAGCATTACCAAAATAATGACTTCAAAAGCAAGAAGAATAGCTCTTTTCCGCCTTCTGTTTCTTCGCTTTTTCCTCATTTTTGCCGCCTGCACGGATTTTAGCTGCTTCTTTTTTTTCGCCATGATCAGCCTCACTTTTTCTATGGTCTAAAAAATATCTACAACATCTTACTATACTCTGTCGAAAAAAGCAACTTATTTCAGCTCTTTTTCGACGCACTCCAATGCTTCCGCCACTACATGATGCATGTCATAGTACTTATATTTCCCTAATCTTCCGCCGAAGATCACATTCTTTTCTTTGGCAGTCTCTTTCTCGTATTTCTGATAAAGCAGGTTGTTTTTCGCGTCATTTACCGGATAATAAGGCTCATCGCCCTTTTTCCAGGCCGCGGAATACTCTCTGGAGATTACCGTCTTTTCCTGGGTTCCAAACTCAAAATGCTTATGTTCTATGATACGTGTGTAAGGGACTTCATATTCTGTATAATTCACGACCGCATTGCCCTGATAATTGTCTTCATCCAGAATTTCCGTCTCAAACCTTACCGACCGGTATTCCAGCTCGCCAAATTTATAATCAAAATAGGCGTCCACCGGACCGGTATATACCACTTTCTCACACAGGCTGTCCAATTCCGCTTTGTTTTCAAGATAATCCGTATTCAGCCTTACCTCAATGCCGTCCAGCATTTTTTCAATGATCTTCGTATATCCTCCGATCGGAATTCCCTGGTACAGATCGTTAAAATAATTGTTGTCATAGATCAAACGGACCGGCAGTCTTTTTATAATCTCCGGCGGAAGTTCCGTCGCTCTGCGTCCCCACTGTTTCTCCGTATAACCTTTTACTAATTTTTCATAAATATCTTTTCCTACCAGATTGATCGCCTGCTCTTCCAAGTTCTTTGGCGTCTCCACTCCATACATCCGAATCTGTTCTTCTATCTTCGCTTTCGCTTCTTTTGGCGTGACAACCCCCCACATTTTATTAAATGTATTCATATTAAACGGCATATTATAGATCTCCCCTTTATAATATGCCACCGGGCTGTTGGTATAACGGTTAAATTCCGCAAAATTCTGCATATACTCCCATACCCGCTTATTGCTGGTATGGAAAATATGGGCGCCGTATTGATGCACCTGGATTCCTTCGACCTCTCTTGTGTAGATATTTCCTCCGATATGGCCCCGCTTCTCTACCACCAGACATTTTTTCCCTGCCTTCTTTGCCTCATAAGCAAACACAGCGCCAAACAATCCCGATCCTACGATCAAATAATCAAACATTTTTTACTTTCCTTTCTGAATTATATTTTGAAAACGCTGAAATAATTTTTGAAATTCTTTTGGTTCGCACAAATAGTTGATCACACCCAGACTGACTGCCGCTGCCGCAAATACAGCAGCGCCATATAATCCCCATATCCAGAAGGAAGTCATCTGCCGCGGAACAAAATGTATTCCGATTCCGATCAAAACCGCAGATACACACCCATTTCTAAGTATTCTGTAAAGGGTAGTCTTTCCGGTACCTCCCACCAAATATCGGCTGTTATAGATCATAATTTCCACCGACCGATAACCATAAGAACACACCGTCCCAAAAAGCACGCCATTCATCCCGTATTTCCAGATCAACGCCAGCGAAACAACAATATTGATCACCGCCTCCAGCACCGCCTGATGTCTGGTTTCACGGAAATGTCCCGCGGCGCAGATGATCGTCAATCCAGGAATCCTGATATTCTGAAGCAGTACGATCAATGTAAACAGCACTGCTGAAACAGGTCTGATATAGTCTGTATCTGTAACGTTTAACGTGTATACCGCAATAAACGGAAGGATAAGTATCCACACACAGATAAAAATACCGAAGACCACCATCATATACACATATTCATAACTGGAAAAGCTCTGCCTTAGCACTTCTTTCTCTTTTTTGGAGATTACTTCGCCAAAACCTGCTGTCAATCCGTTGGAGAAAGAGTTCAGGAAGAGATTGACCGCGTAAACCACCATATTGTAAGTTCCATATACACTGACCTCTAAAAGGGATCTGCTTCCCAGACAGATCGTCAGAAGCGCTACGTCCGTGTTATTTACGATCACTCCTACTACCTGGTGGAGCAGCGCGGCATTTTTCTGCTTCAGTCTGTCCATCTTAGCCGGCACATGATAGTCAACTTCTTTATAATGCTTTCTTACATAAGCTCTCACAAAGAAAAACCGCAGAATATATACCAGAGTCGCCGCCGCTTTTACGATCAATACATTTGCGTGCTGAGCGATCAAAAGAATCGTCACCAGCATATTCAAAATCGTTCCAAACGCCTGGATATAAGAGACAACATATCCTCTCTGGTCTGCCGTCAGCAAAACTTTGTATTTGCCAAGGCAGAAATAGTCCACCAGCGTACTGCTGGCCAGAATCAGGATCATTGTCCTTACCAGGGAGGCGCTTAACTGCTGGGTAATCAGATATGGATAGATCAGGGCCAGTCCTGCTGTCAGCGCGCCAAACAGATAACCAGAACGATTATAAAATCTGCGGGACGCCGACAAAACGCCATTGATTTCTTCCTGGTCATGATTCGCCAGAGGAGTATACAGCGCCACCAGGGACGCGGTTCCAATCCCGGCCTCCGCAAGGCCAAGATAGACCAGAAACTGATTGATGGATGTCACCATTCCGTTTATATTTGAACCATATTCCTGCAGGAAAAACCTGGGAAGAATAATTCCCGACAAAAAAACGACGCCCTGCAGAAAAATACTGGCGATCATATTTTTTGCTGCCTGTCTGCTTCTCATACTATTCTTCTATCACCTTTATCCATTCTTTCAGAATCTCTTTCTTACTGAATTTTTCTCTCCGCCCCCCATACTGGGCAAATGTTCTCCGCAGTTCTTCATTCTGGATCAATTCCTCAATCCGTTTCCCCATAACCTGCAGATCATAGGGTGGAATCAAGAATCCGTTTTTCCCATCTTCGATGATCTCATTTGGCCCCGTCTCGATATCAAAACTAACCATTGGTATCCCCAGAGCAAGAGCCTCCAGCAGCACGATGGGCAAGCCTTCACGGTAAGAAGTCAGGACAAGAAACGCATATTCCGGATACAGTTGATAGGCATTTTTTACATTCCCTTTCAGACAAACCTGATTTTCCAAACCTGCCTCTTGAATTTTTTCCGAAATCTCATCAAACGTCTCTCCCGTTCCATAGATATCCCAGCTCCACTGAGGATATTTAGGGAGTATTTCTTCCGCCACCTTCACCAGCAAGTCATATCCCTTTTCTTTTCCAAATCGTCCTACCGACAAGATTTTGCGGCTCTGCGGACGATATTCTTGCCTTTGACTGATGATTTCGTCTTCCACCCAGTTATAGATCCTCTGTACTTTCTCAGGCTTCAGATGAAATTTCTCCACATAATCCTTCTGAGTCTTATCAGTCAAAACCACGACTTTATGAGCGCAAAACGCATCCCAGAACCGTATCGCCGTTATATCCTTCTGGCGCCATTGATTCATCAATCCTCCATGGTCACAGTAAACATACTTTGCTTTCGTAAAAAAACGGGCAAAAGAAACCACCAGCGCAGGGTAATTTCCCATCAGAAGGATTACATCTATTTTTTCTTTCTTCACAAAGCGGATAAAGGCAGGCACACAGCTCTTTATCATTCCCCTAAGCCTGTTTTCCCCTTGTACCCCTTCCGTAAAACGAACCCTCTTATCCAATGTGTACGCACAGGGTCCGGTGTGATTGATTTCAAAAATATATACGGCATGATCTTCACAAAAAGCATTCGCCAGGGATGCGGTCACACACTCTACGCCGCCGGTAACTGCCATATCAAAATCTACCAGACAAATTCGTTTCATTCTTTCACCTACGAAAATATACTCTTATTCTTCCGCTCATTCATCCGGATCATCCAGCGGTACAGCCTTACATTCAATAATAATGCCGCCGCTCCGATTTTTCTTGCCTTATGAAAATAAGGACTCCGGAGGATCCGAAATGTGTTTCGTTTTAAAAAGGTTCTTACCTTTGGAAACTCTCGGATCTTTCTATAATCTTCTTCCTGCAGCATTCGGTCCAAAATCGAAAAATACGCCCATGTCAGCTTAAACTCCGCTTGCGGAAGAATCGAAGGATATTTATCCCGAACCACTTTCAATGTTTCTTCATACGTATGAATAAACATCATTGCTCTGGAATCAAATTTTTGAGTCGTAATGCTGTTCTGGCGATGCACATAATAATATAACGGCGTTGTGTCTACGCAGACATTTTTTATTTCCTGCATAAGCTCTGTATGAAAGACTACATCTTCATAGAAAATCCCTACTGGAAATCGAACTTTTTGAAAAATCCAAGAACAATACAATTTGTTACATGGACTTCCCGGAATCTTTTCTCCCAGAAGGAGCAGACCAAATGCCTCTTCCGCCGGCGCAAGAAAAGTCTCTATTCTATCATACTGAGGGGTTTGTTTCTGCTGGAAAACATTATATACCCCGCAGGACGCCACGTCAGCTCCGCTTCGCGTTATATTTTCATAAAGCACTTCCAGCATGCGGGCGTCAATATAGTCATCGCTGTCGACAAATGCTATGTATTTCCCTTGAGCAAGATTAACTCCATAGTTTCTAGCCTGTCCAGCCCCACCATTTTCCTGCCGTACATAGCGCACTCGTTTATCCTCTTGTGCATATCGCCTGCAGATTTCTCCGCTTCCGTCTCCCGATCCATCATCGATCAGAATAACCTCAAAATCCCGGAATGTCTGGCTCAAAATAGAATCCAGGCATTTCTCCAAATATTTCTCTACATTATAAACCGGGACGATCACACTTATCAAAGGCATGATTTACTCCTTATAATCCCCATTCAAAGACGGTCTTGAACGGTGTACTTAAATCCGTTTGGAATACTCTATGGATATCTTCGATGGAAGCCACCTTTCTATCTTGATAGATGATCAACTCCAGCCGTCTCTGAAACCTTGCTTCCCGCATATAGCCCGCCGCCGTTTCAAAATCTTTCCTTCCCGACCGGCTGCTTCCCACCACGATCAATCCTTTTTCCAACACATCTCTTGTATTTATGGCAATCTTATTCTCACTAACTCCCATCAGCATAACTGTCCCTTGGGGATTGATCAAACGGATGATATCATCGATCGCATAATAACTTCCGTCACCGCCGCAGCACTCAAAAGCATGATCCACCGATAGTGTCTTCGGAAGATTTTCTCTAAGGTAGGCTTCATCCGCGAAAGAAAAATAGGAAAGTTTTGAAGGATTTTTCCCAATCACTACCAGTTTGCTCTGAGGGAATTCTCGTTTTAGAAGATTCGCCACAACAAACGCAAGACTCCCGTCTCCCCAGATTCCAATCCGGTTTCTTTGGCTGTGAGCCATCCCCTTAAATCGACGGATGCTGTGGGCCGCTACACTGACAAATTCCATCACCGCGGCTACTCGTTCCGCAATCCCTTCACAGGAAACCACTCTGTCCGCCGGCAGGCCAATATACTCCCGCATAAAACCATCTCTTCCACTGGACAAAAACTGCGCCCCCCTGGCATAGTTTTCCATGATTTCGCTGTTTTCCTCGCCAGGAACATTTGGAATCATTACCACTTTCTGTCCCGGTCTATATACCCCGGTCGCATCTGACAAAACCTCTCCGCAGCATTCATGGATCAATGCCATGGGAAGTTTCCGTTCCATAACTTCTCTTTGGCGCTGGCCGGTGTAATATCTTTGGTCCGCATGACAGATCGACATGTATCTTGGCTTTATAATCACTTCTTCCTTAAACGGGAATTCCTCATATTTTACAGAAAAGGTTCTTGGCGCAGCCAATTGGTAAACATAGTTAATCAATGATCTTTCCTCCGACCATAGCTTGAGCGATCTTGTAGTCGCTTACTGTGGTTATCTTCAGATTTGACGGTTCCCCCTTTACCAAGCTCACCCTGTGATTCCGCACAACGGCCATCTTACATGCATCTGTCAAGATTGCCTTTTCATTCTCTCCCAGGGATTCATACAACTCCTTCAAAAGACGGATCTGAAAACTCTGAGGCGTCTGGCCCTGATACATCCGGTCTCTTACTGGAATTTCAGCAATACTCTCTCCATCCTCTGAAACCACAATCGTATCCGTAGCCGGGATCACCGTATCGCACACCTGAAATTTTTGAACGGCTTCTATATTGTCTTCCAGGATTCTGGAGGTTACAAAAGGCCTGACCGAATCATGCGTGATGATATAATGCTCTTCACTTTCTCCATAGTCTTTTTCAATAGCGGCGACAATATTCATGATCGTTTCATTTCTGTCATGTCCGCCTTCTACAATATGCACATTCTCTTTCCGTATACCAATATATTTCTCTACCAGATCTTCCATATGAAGCACCCAATTGGGATGGACCCCAATGTAGACCTGATCCATCCTGGGACAAAGCAAAAATTTTTCCAATGTATGGATCACCATTGGTTTGCTTCCCAATTCCAGGAACTGTTTGGGCATGTCCGCCATATTCATCCGGGTGCCTGTCCCTCCTGCCAAAATACCGCCAAATATCATGATTTTCTCTCCTATTTTACAAAAGGTTTACATATCTTTTGCTATTATACCAAATTTCCCGTTTTCCTACAACCCAGGCCAAAGCATAAGGCATGGTCTCCCATGCCTCATCTATCTCCTTTTTATTCCACCGTGACAGATTTCGCCAGATTTCTCGGCTTATCCACATCACAGCCTCTTCCCACAGCCACATAATAGCCGAATAATTGAAGCGGGATAATCGCCAGCGAATTGGTAAAGTATTTGTTTGTCTCTGGAATGTAGATCACGTAATCAGCCGCTTTTTCCACCTCTACATTGCCTTCCATAGTAACAGCCAGAACAAAAGCTCCTCTCGTGCTCACTTCCACCATATTGCTGATCATCTTTTTGTAAAGATCCTTCTGGGTCAGTACTGAAGCCACCAGAGTTCCTTCCTCAACCAGGGAAATTGTTCCGTGCTTCAGCTCTCCCGCCGCGTATGCTTCCGAATGGATATAAGAAATCTCTTTCAGTTTCAAAGACCCCTCCATGGAAATCGCATAATCAATACCTCGGCCGATAAAGAAAATATCTTTCGCCGCCAGGTACCGGTTGGCGAATTTCTGGATCCGCTCTTTATTATTTAACAGCATTTCTACCTGCGCCGGCAGACTCTTCATATCCTCCAGCATATCCGCCAAGCCGGCATCGTTTAATTTTCCTCTCACGTACGCGAATTTCATTGCCAGCAGATAGAGCGCGATCAGCTGAGCAGAGTAAGCTTTGGTAGTGGCCACCGCAATCTCAGGTCCCGCCCAAGTATACATTACATTATCCGCTTCACGGGCAATGGAACTCCCCACTACGTTCACGATGCCGAGCACTCTGGCGCCTTTGGCCTTAGATTCACGGAGGGCCGCCAACGTATCTGCCGTCTCCCCTGACTGGCTGATCACAATGACCAAGCTTCCTTCGTCCAAGATTGGATCTCTATAGCGAAACTCAGAAGCCAGGTCTACTTCCACAGGAATTCTTGCCAGTCCTTCAAACACATATTTGCTGGTAACCCCTGTATGATACGCAGATCCACAGGCCACAATGGTAATCTTCTGGATTTTTTGAATCTCTTCATCTGTCATATTCAGCTCGTCGATCACAATCTTCCCATCCTTGATCCTGGGGGAAAATGTATCTGTGATCGCTTTGGGCTGCTCATACATTTCTTTCAGCATAAAATGCTCATAGCCGCCTTTTTCCGCGGCGTTTACGTCCCATTCAATCCGTACGGACTCCTTCTCGATGGGCTCCTCATCCACATTAAAGAATTCCATGGTATCTCTGGTCATCCGCACGATTTCTTCGTTTTCAATAAAAAAGACATCTCTGGTATATTTCAATACCGCCGGCACATCAGAAGCAATAATATTTCCGTCCTTCGTCTTTCCCACGATCAGGGGGCTGTCTTTGCGGACTGCGTAAAGCTCATCCGGATGGTCCTTAAAAATAATCCCCAGCGCATAAGAGCCTTCCATTCTATGCATGATTTTTGTGACTGCCTGCAAAGGATTGCCATGATAATAATAATCCAGCAAGTGAGCGATCACTTCTGTATCTGTATCCGAGACAAACTGGTATCCTTTTTTCTCAAGTTTCTTTTTCAATTTTATATAATTCTCAATAATGCCATTGTGGACTACCACAATGCTTTCATCTCCATTTAAATGAGGATGGGCATTGGTATCTGAAGGCGCGCCATGCGTAGCCCAGCGGGTATGTCCGATTCCCAGTGTGCCCGGCATAGTTTCCCCGCCATGGGTCAGCTCATTTAAAACCTTCAATCTTCCTTTTGATTTGACTACATCGATCTTTTCGCCGTTGTACACCGCAATTCCCGCCGAGTCATATCCTCGATACTCCAATTTTGACAAACCGTCTAAAAGAATCGGCGCCGCCTGATTAGTCCCAATATATCCCACGATTCCACACATATGTCATACCTCCAGTTTATAATCATTTTAAGTCTTATTTGCACAAAATGAGATTTTTTTTGCACTAACGAAGTTATTGTAACAAATTTGTAATAATTTGTAAACCTCTCTTTGAACAAAAACAAGACCAGGCAATGCCTGGCCTTGTTCTCTTTACCTTCATCTATTGTACCGTTTCATCTACGGGAGGCTCCGTGGTTTCTCCATCTCCGCCGCCAGTTCCGCCATTGTCGCCGCCGCTTTCGCCTCCGCCGGCACCGCTATTGTCGCCGCCGGTTCCGCTGCTGTCTCCGCCGCCGGTTCCGCTATTGTCGCCGCCGCCGGTTCCACTATTGTTGTCGCCGCCGGTATTCGCTCCGCCGTTTCCGCCGCCACTTCCGCCGCCGGTGTTTGCGTCACTATTGCCGCTGTTATTACCTGTTCCGCTGTTTCCTCCGCCGGTATAACCGCCCGATTCCTGAGCCTCATCTTCCGGCGCTACGGTATAGGTCTGACTCCGCAGGGTTTCATCGTCCGTAGCTTCCCTTTCTCCTACTCTGGACACGATCGCGCCGCTGATGCTGGATACTTCCGAGGAAACTGTATAATCTGTCGTTCCATATAAAAACTCGTGAAGCTGCTGGACATTCGAAGTCAAAGATACAGGGATGACAATACTCCCCAGCCCAGATATTGTATCTGTGGTCTTGTCAAAAGGAAATCCAGCGTTTTCACCTAATGTATATTTGGCAAAATCCTTGGCGTAAGAAAGAATTTCCGCAGAAGTAAAATTCGTTGAAATTGTCGGAAGGACTTCATCAATAATACTGTTGATCGTCCCCAGATCACTCTGCTTGATTTTCTCTACCATTTTCTCGATCACCGTTCTCTGCCGTTCTGTACGAGTAAAATCCCCTCCGGCTGTAGAACGGATCCTGGCATAAGTAGTCGCCTGGACTCCGTCCAGGACTTGGGTCCCGCCGCTCTGGACGTAGTTTACTTCCTTTCCGGCCACCTGCCCTGTTTCGTCAATAAATTCATTAATATATTGAACTTCTTCTTCTTTCACATCAATCTCAACGCCGCCCAGAAGATCGATCACATCAGCGACAATTCCAAAATCGACCGTAACATATTTCTGGATATCCAGATCCAGATTCCGGTTCAGCATATTGATGGCCTGCTCCGGCCCTCCAAAACTATACGCCGCGTTGCATTTCTGCAAAGTCCCGTCCCCGATATCAAGAAGTGTATCCCGGTAGACCGAGACCATTCTGATCTCTTTCGTCTTATTATTCAAGCTTGCCACGATGATCGTGTCCGTCCGAACTCCTTTTTCCAATTCTCCAGTTCTGGAATCCCCGCCAAATAACGCCACATTCGTGTAGCCTTCTCCTGCGGCTTCCGCCTCTTGATTGATCACGATATTTTCCTGCGGGATTTCCTGGGTATCAATCTGGTTCAGCTTAGACGCCGCGTAAACAACGCCCGATGCCAGAAGAGCTAACACCATCGCTCCCAGACAGACAGCCGCTTTCTTAGGTCCGCTCAGTCTGAGAAACCAGTTTTTCTTTCTTCTGCCTCTCCTGTGTCTTCTTTTCGCCATAATACACCTCTTAATTTATCTCAGGTACATTAATTTACCATATTCCGATATATAATACACCAAATCACGCATTTCATCAAGTATTATTGGGCACAATAATAGGTGCCTTTATACTTTTTGTAACTATTGTCCAAATCACAGAGCACCACGTCATGATGGGCAACTTGCTTTTCCTTAGGAGGCAGTTTCATATAATCCCCAAATGCGGTCTTCAGATATGCATCGTATCCCTGCGGGATTGGCATAGAGTATCCCTCAAACTGCCGGTAAACAGCCTTGTCAAAAGCTTCTCTTGGATAACGGTTTTTCATATAATGGGGGCCTGCGCACAGTTCCGTCACATATTCACAATCTTCCATCTTGTATTTCGTCATCTGCCGCTCCGCAAACCGCCAGATCCGGTATCGCGTTTTCTGCGAAGGAACAATCCCTAACGCCAGCTTTCCTGCCAGTTTCATTAATTTCCCATGATTTTCCGGAACCAATTGAGACCGATAGACCGAATATATGACCGCCCATATCAACTGCAGTTTTCTGCGAATCTTCCCGGAAGGACAGCCATCCAGCGGAAGCACGTCCAAAATCAGCCCATGACTGATATCCAGATCCGTCTGATACGGTCGGATAAATGTAGTCGTATTATCTCGGATATTCAAAAACAGATTGTGGTCAATATGGTAGGCATCCGAGTTCTCAATAGCATAGCGGTCGGTATCTGCCCGTTTTTTCCAGATGCGTTTTAGGATCTCATAGTCTTTCCTTGGCATAAACACGTCCACATCATCATCCCAAGGAATAAATCCTCCATGGCGCACCGCTCCAATACAGCAGCCTCCGCAGAAATAAAACATCAGATTATTTTCTTCACAGATTTTCTTAAAATATAAAGCCATCTCCAGGCTTTTCGCCTGGATTCTCTCAAGTTCTTCCTGGCTATAATGCATCATACTCTTTTTGACTCCCCCATCAGCTTTTCCATCAATTCCACGATCTTTTCATAGGAATTGGGCCGATCAAACTGCTCCTTGGCAATCTTTCTTGCTTTCTCTCCCATTGTCCGTCTCTTCTGCTCATCCTGATAAAGCATCTGGATCGCATCTGCCAGTATTAGTTTGTCCTCCGCCTCAATATTCATACCAAACCCGTCAGCTTCCACTTTTTTCCGGAACTCCGGGCTGCTGCAGGTATTGATCATTGGCTTTCCCGCCGCCAGATAGTCTCCGATCTTGGTCACAATACTCTGGGGCGCCTTCTTTACAAATGAATTGACCAGAATATCTGATTTCTTCAGATAAGCCGCCATTTTCTCATAAGGAGCATATCCCACAAATTCTACGTTGCCATTCAGAGTCCCTGCCAGTTCTTCCAATTCTTCTTTCAGGGGACCGCCGCCCAGAATCTTTATGTGGATATCCGAATACCCTCTTGCTTTCAATACATCTGCCGCCAAAATCATAGTCCGAATATCATAGCTGGTACCAATCGTTCCCGCATAGGTAACCCAGAATTCTCCCTCAGGCTTGTCGATTTCTTTTATATGGTCCGCCGCTCCTTTATCAAAAACAGACAGCTCATTGCCCACATACACCGTGATCTTTGGAATATCCTGGATCCTATGCTTAAACGGCCTGTCCGCATATTCATCCGAGGTTCCTACTACGCCGGAGCAAAGATCATAAACTCTTTTGGCATCTCTCAAAAAAGGATGGAACAAAATATTACTGATCACGGGAACATCCAATACCATCCGCATAGCCTCTGGCCAAAGATCGTTTACATCCGCTACGAAGGGGATTCCCTTCGCTTTCGCAAACTCCGCCGCCGCAAGAGCAACATCATTAGGAGGGATCTCGCAGTAGATCAAATCGTAATCTCCATCCTGTTCAAGCATTTTAGTCAAATTCTTAGCCGCAATATGGTGACTCCAAATCCGGCGCAGATCGATGTTTTTCTTATATCCCGGTTCTTCTATGAATCGAAGGGAAAACGAATACTCATCCTGTTTCACTTGCTGAAGATCACGCTGGGCTTTCGCCCAATGCTGAAATGAAGTTGTGATCAAATCCACCTGATACCCCTTTGAAGCCAGAAATTCAGAAAGAAAACGGAAACGAGTGTAGCCGTTCTCGTTATTTAATTTTACTCCCATTGTGATAATTGCGATTCTTTTCATAAAATATACCTATTCCCAAAAATATATACTTTCCTTTTTACATACCTTTTATTATTCTATTTTATCCATTTTACTTTGTCAACCTTAAACCTCGTTTGAAATATTTCAAAAAATTGAGCTGAAGTGAAAAGTTTATTTCCACTTTGAATAGGCAAAAGTAGATTTTAGTCTTT
>OGYF01000535.1_pt1 | contig 38603 bp, 30 predicted proteins | sample 1576451 | NCBI WGS metagenome assembly OGYF01 (sample SAMEA3541505, study PRJEB24748) | human gut metagenome | biome: human gut; feature: human-associated habitat; material: faeces | place: China | collected 2012
GACGGCCTGCCATAACCACCGTCACAAGCGGTTTCCCTGTCTTTGCCAGGGCGGCTATCAGTTCGCTTTGCGCTCCCTGCAAATGCAGGTCGGCTAACGAGTGCGCTTCGCCTGAGAGGATAGATTCTTCTCCGGCGCATACCAGTACGGCATCGGCACGCATAGCGGCATTCACGGCTTTGGCGATGCCGGCTGTATGCTTGTCGCGGCTATAACCTAATCCGGGTTCGTAGATGATTCGTACTTTATCGCCATACATCTCTTTCAAAGCGGTCAGAACCGTTTGCGTATGTGCTTTTTCTCCGTCGAATACCCAGGTTCCCATCTGGTCGTGGGCGGCATCGGCCAACGGGCCTATTATGGCAAGGGTACGTATCTTATCGGTAAAAGGTAAGGTTTCGCGGTCGTTCTTTAATAAGATAACCGATTGTTCTGCCGCCTCTTTGGCTTTTGCCAGGTGGGCGGGCGCATATTTTACTTGTTGGTCTGTGTCTGTATATGGATTATCAAACAGTCCCAGGCGGAATTTAAGACGGAGGATGTTACGGACTGCTTCATCAATCGCTGCTTCCGATACTTTCTTCTCCTTGACAAGTTCTTCCAGGTTACGGATAAACGTGCCGCTTACCATTTCCATGTCGATGCCGGCATTCACGGACTTCATGGCTGCCTCTTTCTCGTCTTTGCAGAAACCGTGGGAAATCATTTCGGCCGAGGATGCCCAGTCTGTTACCACCAGTCCGTCGTAATTCCATTCGCCGCGCAGCACATCTTTCAGGATGAAACTGTTCCCTGTCGAGGGAATTCCGTCGTTATCATTGAAAGAAGTCATGAACGTGGCGCATCCGGCTTTGGCAGCCGCTTCGAACGGAGGAAAATAGACGTTGCGCAGCTGGCGTTCGGGAATAAAGGTGGAATTGTAATCGCGTCCTCCTTCCGATGCACCGTAGCCAACAAAGTGTTTGGCACAGGCAGCAACAGCCGTCGGATTGTTCAGGGAATCGCCTTGGAAACCTTTCACCATGGCTACCCCCATCACGGAGCTCAGATACGGGTCTTCACCGCAGCTCTCGGCGATGCGTCCCCACCGTGGGTCGCGCGATATATCGATCATCGGGGCAAAGGTCCAGCGGATGCCGTCGGCCGACGCTTCGACAGCCGCCACACGGGCACCGTCTTCCACCAGTTGCGGGTTGAAAGTCGCCGCCTGTCCCAACGGGATGGGGAAGATGGTTTTATAACCGTGGATGACGTCGCGCGACATAAGCAGGGGAATACCCAGGCGGGATTCTTCCACTGCAATTCTTTGCGCTTTGTTTACCAGCTCCGGGTCGGTCAGGTTCAACAGCGAACCGACATTCCCTTCCCGGATTAACCCGGCCATTTCTTCCAGGCCGCCGAAAGGACTTAACTGGTTCATCTGGCCAATCTTTTCCTGCAAGGTCATTTGCCCTAACAAGGCATTCACCCGGCTTTCAATATCTCCTTCTTGGGTTCCCTGGGGTTCTGCGCATGATAAGAATGGCAAAAGCAGCAGGTAGACAGATAATCGTTTTATTTTCATGGCATAGTAAGATAAACAGGGATATCCTCCGGGATGAAACAGCTTATTTCATTCTTTGGATATCCCCTATTTAATAATCAATTAATATGGATTCTGAACAGTAGCTCCATGAGATGATTCAATTTCAATCTGGGGAATCGGAAGATACTTTTTGTTCTCGGTCCACTGCGGACGCTGCGGAATAGCAGCTCCTTTCCCAGTCCATTTCAGTTCGCCGTTGATAACCAGATTGAGAGGTTTTCCGTCTGCATTGGTTTTAACTTCGCCTTTCGGCTTGTCCTGCGTAACGGTACCATCCGTACAGACAAAACGATGGGCATCCTTTGTCACATAAATAGCACCGCCACCCGGTTTCAGGACTTCAGCGGCTTTACCGAAACGAATCAGGTCGAAATAACGTTTTCCTTCACCCAGTAATTCTACCCGGCGTTCCTGCATGATGGCTTCTTCGGAAATTGCTTTGGGACTCAGACCGGCACGTTCGCGTATCTGGTCGAAATAACCTTGTGCTTCTCCCGAATTGGTGCGCCATGCCAGTTCTGCTGCAACCAGCAGAGTTTCTGCATAACGATACAGGTGGAAGTTGTTTTCCCAGTTCAGGTCCGCATCGCCAGCCTGGTCGGCCTTACCGCCCGGACGGCCCAGATATTTGCGCAGGAAATAACCGGTGTTCTGGTAACGTCCCGTATAATTCACGGCGATTCCCCTGTTCATCATTTCCTCCTGGTACGTATCCAGGTTCAGGACTGCTACATCCCGACGGATATCTCCCGGTTCGAAGGCTTCATATGCATCCTGGGTAATCACACAGAAACCCCAGCCACCTTCAAATTCGGTATATGGGCCATGTCCCGTTTCCTGACCGCCGACGTAAGTCAAACCATCCACACCAATCATAGCAGGGATGACAGTACCCCCACAGGCCCCAGCATCGCCCCAGCCGCGTTTACCACCGGCTGAGATGTAGTTGATATCGAGGATGATTTCATCGGACCATTCCGTAGCATAAGTGAACAGGTCGTCGTAGTCCGTAACCAGTTTATATTGTCCCGAAGCGATAACCTCTTTTACATAACCCAATGCTTTGGAGTAACGGCTTTCGTCTTTCTGATACATGACATAATCGGCATAGATCATGGCAGCGGCTGCCTGAGTCATTCGTCCGGCCCATGTTAGTTCACGTTTCATCGGAAGAATTTTGGAATCCAGCACCTCTTCCAGGTCGGTTACCATGTTATTGTATACTTCGTCTGCTTTCAACTGCTCTGCGATATACGGGAAAGTCAGGTTCTCCGTATAAAATGGAACATTCCCCCAGGTTTTCCACAATACCAGGTAATACCAGTCGCGCAATACCCGTCCTTCTGCGTTGTAAGACTTTTTATCTGCTTCGGAGATGTTTGCCTCTTCAGCATTGTCCATTAAGCGGATGGAGCGGTTGATGCCGGAGTAGGCAACGGTCCATGCTCCTTTTATGTCATTGGTAGGGCTACAGCCATACCAGGAGATTTCGTGAAGATAACCCTGGTCGGACGTGTCGCTACCACCCGGGTAAATATCATCGCTTGCAGCATCCCAGGCGAGGTTCAGAGGGAACCAGCCGTTATAGTAATCGAACCACTGCATCGGGTCGTAAGCGGCTGCCATGGCTTCTATCATTTTGGCATTGTCAGTATAATACCCTTTGATGGGCACACTGCTTGCCGGTTCTTCGGTTAAGAAACTGTCGCCGCACGAAACAAGTCCTGATGCAAGTAGTATGGCAGCGGCGAAAGTATATAGTTTATTCTTTTTCATATCGATTCCATTTTTTAGTGATTAGAAATTAAGATTTAAGCCGACTGTGAATGTACGTGCCTGCGGATAATAGCCGCGGTCGATGCCGTTTGATTTATCTCCGGCTACGTCTGTCGCATTTATTTCCGGGTCAAGACCCTTATAGGAGGTCAGTGTCAGCAAGTTCTCGGCGGCGACATAGAGACGAAGTCTGTCGACAAAGAATTTGCGTGTCAGGTTCTTCGGCAAGGTGTAACCTATCTGCATATTTTTAATGCGGGCGAAACTACCGTTGTGGACGTATAAATCGGAAACTTTCTTCCAGTTACCGTTCATGTCGTCACCCGGGTAACAGAAGCGGGGCATTGTGTTGGAAGTACCTTCTCCATGCCAGCGTTTCATAAACTCCTGGGGCACATTTACGGAAGACACATCCAGGCGGCGGGTTACGTCCATAATGTCCTGTCCCAATGAACCGGAAAATAAGACTGAAAAGTCAATGTCTTTATAAGCGGCCGTCAGGTTCAGACCGAAAGTCCAGTCCGGAGTACCTTTACCAATCATGGTTTTATCTTTATCGTCGATTGTACCGTCATTGTCAAAGTCTACGAATTTCACATCTCCGGGAACGGCAAGCGGCTGTAATTTCTCTCCCTTGCTGTTTGTATAAGCGTCGATTTCCGCCTGATTCTGGAAGATACCGGCAGTCTTGTAACCGTAGAAGTAAGGATAAGGCATACCGTTCTCCGCACGGCCGACATTTCCCAGGATATGTACCTGGTCCATCATCTCGAAACCGTCGGCTGTGCCTAAGTCTACCAATTTGTTTTTCAAATAAGAGAGGTTGGCGTTGACGCCGAAACGGAAGTCCTTGTGGCTATATTTATAACCGACTTCAAATTCAACCCCTTCGTTTTTCATCGAACCGACGTTCCCCCAGGGCTTGGATTCGCCCAGATAGTTCGGTATGGCCATTTCTTTCAGCATACCGTTGGTCTTCTTCTGGTAGTAATCGACCGTGAAGGTCAATGCGTTGCCCAGGAAGCCGAAATCAATACCGGCATCATACTGTTCTGATTCTTCCCACATCAAATCGGCATTAGGAGTGCCGGAAGGTTTGGAACCCATTACGATTTGTTGGCCTCTGCCGTAAGCGCCGAAAGGATAGTTATTATTCATCGATACATTCGCCGTGTAGCGGAAGTTACCGATAGCCTCGTTACCGTTCTTACCCCATGAAAGGCGTATTTTCGTACTGGTCAGCCAGTCCGGGCGTTTTTCCATAAACGATTCGTTCGTTAAATTCCATCCTAAAGAAACGGAAGGGAAAGTACCCCACTTGTTATTTTCACCGAAGCGTGATGAACCGTCGCGGCGTACGGTGAGCTGCAACATATAACGTTCGGCGAAGTTGTAGCTTAAACGTCCGAAGTAAGAAGCCAGCGAGTGCGGGTCGGTTAATCCTCCTTCGGTATTCCGGTTTCCGTTGTTCGGAAGGGAGGTCGTAAAGTCTATATTGGCCTTATCACCCATGTAGGCAATCAAATCTTTTGCCATACCGTACAGGCGACGGCCTGTGTTGCGTTCGGCAGATTGTCCTAATACCACGTTGAAAGTATGCTGGCTGATTGTTTTGTCGTAAGTCAACACATTTTCAATCTGCCAGGTATAGCCGCGATTCATTTCGGACATCACGCTGGAACGTCCGTCTGCAATGGATTGGTTGCAGTTTCTGCCCAGATAATAAGGGTGGTTCCATTCGTCATATCCCCAGAATGCAAGGTCGGAGCCCCAGGAGAACTTATATTTCAGGTTATCCCAGATACCGAGTTCGGCCGTCAGGTTGGCAATGACTTTGTCTGAATTGTTTTTTCTTCCGGGCTGTGCGGACATGCGGCCCAGCGGATTCGTAATTTCGTTGAAGTTTTCCGGAATCTGCAATACCTGTCCGGTGAGCTGGTCGCGTACAGGGTCGCCGTACTTGCTGCGGATATCTGCCGTATAGCCGTTTACATGGTCTTCATCCTGTGCGTAGACTTCCATGGTCGGGTCCAGGAAAAGGGCATCTCCCAGCGGGGAACCGGTCAGGTTACCGGCGCTTACCCCTATATTGTTTATACGGGAATAAGACATATTGACACCGACGGTCATTTTTCTTAACCAGCTGCGGTTCTTCGTTTCGTCGAATAAGGTATAAAGGGTGTTGCTGCGGAATGAAAGGCGTTCGTAGTTGGAACGGTCATAATTTCCACCGATAATACCTTCCTGGTTATAATAACCGGCGGAGAAATAGTAACTTACTTTCTCGTTTGCCCCGCTGATGCTTAACTGATGGTTCTGTACGGGAGCGCCGTCGTTAAACAATACATCCTGCCAGTCGGTGCCTACACCCAGATTGGTGTTTGAAAAACGGTCGGTGCCGTTGGAATACTGCTGTGCTTCGTTCATCAGGGTCGCGTATTCGGACGCATTCAGCATACTGCGTTTTTTCCAGGCGGATTGCCAGCCATAAGAGAAGTCGTAAGACACTTTCACTTTGCCGATGGCCCCTTGCTTGGTCGTAACCAAAACGACCCCGTTGGCGGCACGTGAACCGTACACAGCTGCCGAAGCGGCATCTTTCAATACTTCGATAGAAGCAATGTCGGCCGGATTGATGTTGTCGATACCTCCGTTGATGGGCATGCCGTCTACGATATAAAGAGGGTCGGCGGTGTTGATGGTGCCTGTTCCGCGTACACGGATAACTGAACCTGTACCCGGTTGGCCGTTCTGTGTGGTCACCTGTACACCGGCTGCCAGTCCTTTCAACGCGTTATCGACACGGACGGGAGCTGTCTGGGCCAATTCGTCCGCACCTACTTTGGCGATGGAGGCCGTTACCACACTCTTTTTCTGCACACCGTAACCGATAACGACCACTTCATCCAGCGCCTGGTTGTCTTCCGCCAGCGTAACGGATAATGGCGCATTGCCTGAGACAACGATGGATTGGGGTAAATAACCGATAAAAGAAACGACGATGGTAGAGCCTTTTTCTACCTCATTGATGGTGAACATACCGTCCAGGTCCGTCATGGCCCCGTTGGTGGTTCCTTTTACTACTACATTGGCGCCGATGACCGGTTCGCCGAGGGCGTCTTTGACCTGTCCACTGACTGTCAGTTTTTGGGCAAACACAAATGTTGGAAATAACAATAGGCACAACAAAGGTATCATACCTTTAAGAAGCCTCTTTTTTAATAAAATGTTTTTCATAAGACGAATACATTTTTTAAAGTTAACGTACTAATTTGTTCTACACTTTTTGTACTTGCAAAAGTATAGCGCGAATAACCGGTGCCAATGGACTGGTAAACCGGATCGGTAAATCTATAAAATTGTTATATTGTTGATATATAGTGGTTTGAATATGTGGTTTGATACGTAAAAAGTAAGTTTCCGAATGTAGTCTGGGAGGCTTTTTCGAGTGGTTTCAACGCTCTATTTTCCCTAAAGATTTCACAATATCTGCAAAATGTTCTTTAGGAACGATTGCTTTGCTGCGCGTTTTCAGCCGGTTATTGTAGACCGTCTGAGGGGAGCAGTGCAGGAACTCGGCAATCTTCACGCTATCGCTGATGCCGAGGCGTACCAGAGCGTAGATACGAAGTTCGGTGTTCAGCAGTTCTCCCTCTTTGGGTATGATTTGTTTGTCGGGTTGTAATAGAGCATTAAAATCCGAGACAAAGTCAGGATAGATATGCAGGAAGATGGCATCGAAATTACTGTAAAACTCTTTTAGTTCGTTGACAGCCAGCGTGGAGGAGTCTGTCATCTTTTTGACTTCGTCGACCATACCGGTCCTGATTTTCCGGTTGATATTTTTTCGGTATTCGTCCAGTTTACTGATATAGCTGGAACAGATATTGAAGACGTAACCGATATATTCTTCCTTGACATAATTGGATTCCGTCAGCTTGGAGTTCGTGTCGAGTAATTGTTCGTTCAGTGACTGGAGCTGGCTGTTTACTTCTGCCAGTTGCGTATGCGCTTTTTCCAGTTCGCTTACATGCTTGTTCAGGGTCTGGTTGGCATTGTTCAGTTTTCTGCGGGACTCTTTCAGCCGTTTTATCTGTAGTCCGATAAAGAACAGTGCTGCCAGCAGGACCAGCGACAAGGTGCTGACGATGTACAGATACCGGCGCAAGTCGGCTTCCTGCTTTTTGTTTCTTTGTTCGTATGTCTTGTGAATGGCGTCCAGTGCGGACGAAATGCCGACCATACGTATCCTGTTCTTATAGAGTTGTGCACATCCCAGGCAGTAGTTCAGATAAGAATATGCCTGATCGATGTAACCTCTTTCATACAAGGTTTTTCCGAGTTCTTCCAGCGAAGCGATATCGTGGTTGGCCGACCGTATATCAGCCATGGCTGATAAAATGAGGTAACGAAAATATTCATCTTCGTTACCTTCGTCCCTATACATGATTGCCAGGATATAAGCGTTCATGGCGTCTTTCCTGGAATCGAAGGAGGCGGAAGCAAGTTCTTCTTTCAATTGCTCTTTTACTTCTGCAGCTTGTGGAGTCTTGTTGTATTGCCAGCCTTTGTACCATAAACCATATGGATGGTTGTCAGGAATACTGGCGAAGATCGAATCCCGATAGGTTTGTTCTTTCGCATAGTAGAAGGTACTTTGAGCGGTGTTTTCACCGGAATATTGCCCGTAATGAGAGTAAAGATACATCATTTGTCCATAGTAGTCCGTTCTGTAATAAGGCGACAGGTTTTCGGGGTTTATTTCATTCAGGGCATCCAGTCCCTCTTTCAGAAAACCGGTGGCTGTCAGGATGAACGACTGTTCGATCTTCCACTGTGCAACCCATTGGGGATTGTTTAGTTGTTGTGCTATTTCTAGATTTTTATGGATATAACTAAATGCAGAGTCGCTGTCATAGACCATATATTCTTCATAAAACAGTTTGTTCATCCAGTATTGCTCTTCCTCTGTTGCAACTTTCTGTTCCATTTTCCTCAGGTCCTCGATTCTTTTTTCCTTGGCAATGACAAAAGTCTCATTTTTAGCCAACAACGAGTCCAGGCTGGCCAGCATTTTCTCAGTCTCAGCAGAAATAGTTTGTCCGGATATATTTCCGGATAGTATCAGAAATGGCAACAGATAGAGAATGACTCGTATGTACATTTTATTCAATTTAAGGTTCACAGGAACAAAGATAAAAAATATCATCTGAATATCTCTACATATTTTTTTAAGATATAGATTCGTCCACGTTTTCCACCTGTAATCTCTTTTAAAACATCAAGCTTCTCTAATTCTTCAATAAGTTTGTAAGAGGATGCCTGACTTATACCTGTTATAGTTGAAACCTGGGCTGCATCTATAATCGGTTTTTTATACAGTTCGGTTATTACTTTTAAAGCGTTGGCTGATCGGCTGCCTAATTGTTTTATACACTCTTCATATTCTTTTTGTAGAAGTAATATTTCCTCAAATGTTTTTACTCCGTTTTCTGCTGTTTCAATAACTCCCTGGAGGAAGAATTTAAGCCAACCTTCAATATCATTTTCAAATCTAACTTTCATCAGATTAGAATAATATGAACTTCTATGCCTTTCCAGATAATCGGATAAATATAAAATAGGACGCTTTAATATACCTTTACTTACAAGGTACAGGGTAATTAGTAATCTCCCTGTTCGGCCATTACCATCTAAAAAAGGGTGAATCGTTTCAAACTGATAATGTATCAGGGCTATCTTTAATAGTTCAGGAAAGAAAATAGAATTATTATGTACAAATTTCTCTATATCTTCCATTAATTCAGGGATTGAAGTACAAACCGGAGGAATAAAAATGGCATCGTTAATAGAAGAACCTCCAATCCAGTTTTGACTTTTCCGAAATTCTCCTGGTTGTTTATATTCACCTCTGACCCCGGCAAGTAATACTTTATGTACATTTCTTATAAGCCTTGCAGAAAAAGGCAATGTCTCGAGCATTTTAATAGCTTCATTCATCGCAGATATATAGTTATGAACTTCGGTCCAATCGTCTCTTTTATCCAATGGCAAATCTTCTTTAGACATGAGTACTTCTTCCATATTTGTTTGAGTACCTTCTATCTTAGAAGATTGAGTCGCTTCTTTCATTATGTGCATGCTAATGAAAAGATCGATATTGGGTATATGTTCTGAATACATGTCTAGTCTGCCAAGCATTCTGTCTGCTTTGCTTAACAATGTTACTATCTCCATGTTTTCAATTACCCAAGGGTTGTTAATTAAGTTCGGTTGAAAACTCTTGTAATAACCTTGGTTTATGTATGTGCCTGATTTAAAGTTTTTCATGATAATATCGGGGGAATAAACTAATTTTAGGATTTACCATCTAATTGAAATAAGCTGATGCGTTATTTTAATTTTCGGTACAAAAGTAAAATAAGCTAATACGTTATTTTAGTTTTCGGTACAAAAGTAAAATAAGCCGAGTGATATTCCAATAAAATCGCCAAATTTAAAATAAGATAGTATCTCATACGAGTTTTGTCATATTTTAAATTTGGCGTATATGTTATTATCGTTTTATGGCTCCATCACCACCTCGATACTGTTTCCCTGGCTGAGTAACTTTTTGGCGAAGGCCTGTATTTTGGCAGGAGTGATGCTGTTGACTGTTTCGACGTATTTGGTCGAGCCGTCGAAGCCTTTGTAATAATAGTTATCCAGCGTGTTTAACCAGTAACCGTTCTCCTGAAGGCTTTCTGCGTGACGTTTCAGGATGTTGTCCTGCGTCTTTTTGAAATCTTCCGGGGTCGGGCCGATGTCGGAGATGCGTTTCAATTCGTTGCGGACAATCGTGTTCATCTTTTCCCGTTTATCCGGGTCGGTGTCGAAATAGGCTTGCAGGAATGTTTGTCCTTCCGGGAAGGAAGAGATGCGGGCGGATGTCTGTACGCCGTACGTTCCGCCTTCGTCTTCGCGGACCTTTTCGGTGTAAATAAGGTCGAGCACCTGCTTCAACATGGTGGCTGTAACGATATTTTCCAGGTTATAGTCCATTTGCCCGGAATAGAAATTCACGACGGAGGCTTTCGGCGTCTCCATCTGGCGTTTGAAACGGTTTACGTAGTCGCCTTTGCGGATGGCGGGTACTTCTTTCGGGTTACCCTGCTCTATCTTGCCGTTTGCAGGTAATGTAGCCAGGTATTGTTCTACCAGTGGACGGATACTGTCGGTGTCGATGTTTCCTACGAAGGTAAAGACGAAACCGGAGGCGTCGCCGAAACGTTCCTTATACATTTCCATGATACGCGGATAGCTGATATTTTTGAAATCGGCCGGATCGATGCGCATCGCACGCGGATTGTTGTTGTAAATGGCTTTCGTCAGCGAGTCGCTGAAGGCAACCATCGGATTCAGTTCCAGGTTCTTCAGCTGCGCTTTCATACGGTTTTCGAAGGAAGCGTATGCTTCTTCGTCCATGCGCGGAGCGGTGAAACTGAGGTAGATCAGTTCGAACAAGGTCTTCAGGTCGGACGGGGTGGAGGAGCCGTTCACATTTTCGCTGTCCAGTCCCAGGGAAGTGGAGCAGGATACTTTCTTTCCGGCCAGCATCTTGCCCAGGTCGGTAGCCGAGAAATTGCCCAGGCCGCCCAGTTCGATTACCTCATTGAACACTTTCAGATTGTCGATGTCTTTGTTGCCGAACAGTGTGCTTCCTCCCGGGCTGGTAGCCGTCATTTGTATTTCATCCTTTTTGAAGTCCGTGTGTTTCAACACGACTTTGATGCCGTTGCTCAATGTCAGGACGGTAGCGCCGAAGAGCGGATCTTCCTTGCTTTCCGTGATCTTGCCGGGCGCCGGCAATGAGGGGATCAACGGTTCGTCCGATAAGGTCTCCCGGTAAGGTTCGACAGGGATCTGCTGTGCTTTCATAAAGTCGCGGAGCAGTTCTTCGTCGGTAGGATAGGAGAGGCCTTCCTTTTCCGGACCGGTCAGGCTGATCACGATGTTTGTATCGCCGATCATATCCTGGATATACTTGTTGACCTGTTCTACCGGTACAGCCTGTGCAACCTGGCCGATCAGGGCGTATTCCGTTTCGATTCCGGGGATGTAACCGCCTTCGGTAAAGTGGCGTACGTATTCCTTGGTGAATGTGCTGTTCCTTTGTTTGTCGCGGTCGTTGTAAAGGGATTCATATTGTTTCAACACATTGATGCGGGCGCGATCGTATTCCGATGGGGTGAAACCGAATTGTTTCACACGTTGCGTCTCCGTTACCAGCGCATTCATGGCCGAATCCACTTCGTTATCTTTCACCAGTGCGGCTACCGACCAGGCACCTTTCGTTTTCGAGATCATAAAATCGCCGTCGGAAGCCTGGGCGGCAACGAACGGAGGATTTGCTTTCTGTACCATCTCGTTGAAGCGTTCGTTCATCATCGTGGCTGCTACGCTCTGGATATAATCTTTCACCAATCCGGCAATCGTTCCGTACATATCCTGCGGCATCTTGTCGTGTTTATAGGAGATGGACAGGATCGTGTTCGAAGCCTCTTTGTCCGTAGCCACGGAGATCAGCGGCATGTCATTGTCGGGCACTTCAAACAGAGGTCGCGGAGCCGCGTTTACCGGTGCCGGGATGTCGGCAAAAATCCGTTTGACGGCTGTTTCTACCTGGTCGACATTGATGTCGCCTACAATGATGATCGCCTGCAGGTCGGGGCGGTACCATTTGTGATAATAATCGCGCAGTTCATCCGGTTTGAAATTGTCGATCACGTCGATTGTGCCGATCGGCATCCGGTGGGCATAACGGCTGTCCGGATAGATTTTCGGAAGCTGTTGTTCCCATATGCGGGCCTGTGCGTCCTGGCGTGTGCGCCATTCCTCGCGGATCACGCCGCGTTCCTTGTCGATCGCAGAATCGGCAAGCGTGATGAAGCCAGACCAGTCATGCAGGATCAGCAGGCAGGAATCGACCACGCTTTCGCGTGTCACCGGGGCATTCATGATCATATAGACCGTTTCGTCGAAACTGGTATAGGCATTGAAATTTTCACCCATACGCATGCCGATGCTTTGGGTAAATTCGTCCATTCCTTTGTCCGGGAAGTTTTTCGAGCCGTTGAAGGCCATATGTTCCAGGAAGTGTGCCAGTCCGCGCTGGTTCTCTTCTTCCAGCATGGAGCCTACGTTTTGGGCGATATAAAAGTCAGCCCGTTCTTTCGGTTGTTCATTATGACGGATGTAATAGGTTAATCCGTTCGGCAACTTTCCATAACGAATCTGCGGGTCGATAGGTAACGGTTGCAATTCCTGTTGCTGGGCAGCCAGCTGGAAAAGGCAGAAGAAACTCAACAGGAATAAACTTAAAAATCTTTTTTGTCTCATTTGGGATATTTATTTATTTTGTTTTATACTGGTGTCCTGAAAAAACAGCACGTAGCCTTCCCGTTTTCCTGCCGACGGAATTGCCTGTCGACAATTATCGGCAGGAAAAAAGGTTGAGGGCAAATATACGATGCAATAGCAGGAATTGTACTCAGGGTAGGTATAATTATGGAATATTTATACTATACTTTATTTCTATATCTTGCCGGTATCGGCAAAATGTGCTATCTTTGAAGTGAAAATCGGTGTAAAACTTGCCGATAGAATTTGAATATGAAATATATTTCAGTCGGAGAATTTGCAGGAAAGTACGGTGTTTCAGAGCGTACGGCACGTAATTATTGCGCTATCGGAAAAATCGAGGGTGCATTCCTTACTGGCAAGACATGGAACATACCGGAAGATGCGGAATTGCCTTCACAGAAAAAGTCGAAAGTGAAGATTATGCCTTTGCTTGCCGTGTTGCGCGAACAAAAGCAGATGAAATTGAAAGGCGGTATCTATCACAAAACGCAGATCGATCTTACATATAACTCGAATCACATCGAAGGCAGTCGTCTGACTCATGACCAAACCCGTTATATTTTTGAGACCAATACCATCGGAGTAACTGATGAAAGCATCAATGTGGACGATATTATCGAGGCCACCAATCATTTTCGGTGTATTGATCTTATCCTTGACAGGGCTGAGGAGAATTTATCTGAGACTTTCATTAAAGAATTGCACAATATTCTGAAATCCGGCACATCGGATAGCCGGAAAGATTGGTTTGCCGTAGGCGATTATAAACGTTTGCCAAATGAGGTTGGCGGTGCTGATACAACACTGCCGGAGAACGTTCATAAGGAGATGAAGGCACTGCTGAAAGCCTATAATTCGAAAAAACAGAAATCTTTTGATGACATTTTGGACTGGCACTATTGTTTTGAGGCGATTCACCCTTTTCAGGATGGTAATGGACGTGTCGGTCGCCTGATCCTGTTTAAAGAATGCCTTGCAAACGGATATGTCCCCTTTATTATCACCGAAGAGTTGAAAATGTTCTATTATCGGGGATTACAACAGTGGAATCATATCAAAGACTATTTGCGGGATACTTGTTTGACTGCGCAGGATAATTATAAAGAGGTATTGGATAAGTATAGGATTAAGTATTGAGATTCGAATATTTTATGGAATACCGGATGGCGTAAAGTCCCTTTTCGCTATATTTCTTACAAATGACAATATGATTATTATTTAAGTGTTTTGTAAACGGATTGATATGTTAAAAAATATTACCCGCTGGGGTATTTTTATTTACCCGGTATATTAATCCGATTTATCTGGTAGAGTAGTGACATTTTGATAATGGAGGGAATCTTTTATAAGAATTACGATTAGTTGCGATTTATGTTGTTTTGTTTGAATTAAAAACAGCCAGCCCCTTCGCCGTTAACAGGTACTTTTGTCGAGGATGCTTGGAGTTATTAGGATAAAGAGGAGTAACAAAGCCCCCTTGAATAGCCGGTGTCAGATAATTAGCAATAAAAGTGGGACGATGCTTTAATTCCATTTTCTCCATTAATGTTTTTAAAGAATGTTGTTCGGTTCCAATAGCTTTTACGATTACTGAAATTTGTGTGTTAAGTTGTTCGGTTAGCTTGTTCGGTGCTTGTTCGGTCAACATGCTGAGAGGGATTGATAATCATAATTCTATTTTTCAATTCGTTATTTTCTCCCATCATCAGATTCCTGAAAAACAAAACTAAGAAACTCATATCCGGTTCAACGCCTTTTCGTATAAAAAATTGATTATTAATAGCCTTGGATTGAATTGTTTCATTATCTTTGAGGCTATAACAATTATGCCATGCAGCGATGAGATACCTATCTTACATAATATTCTGTCTGTTCTCTTTCGCGATGTGTACTGAACAACCAAAAGAGTTATTGCCGGAACTGTCTTATGCAGAGTCGCTTATGCAACGTTGCCCGAGCAGTGCTCTGGTGGTATTGGATTCAATGGAAGTACCCTCTCCGTCAGATAAATTTCAATATGCTACGTGGTGTTTGTTGATTACTCAGGCACGTGATAAAAACTATATAAAGCATACTTCTGATTCCTTGATCAATATTGCATTGGATTATTTTGAAAAACAGGATGATCCGGTACGGAAAGCGTCAACTCTATATTATGAAGGACGGGTTAACCATGATTTGCATAATGCGGAAGAGGCAACTGATTATTATTTACGGGCTAGGGATGTGGCGAAGAATACGACGGATTATAGGTTGTTGTATTTGATCAATAATCATTTGGGGACATTATATGCTTATCGTAATTTGCCCGATTTGGCTTTGGATACCTATGTGAATGCACAGAATTATTCAATTCAATTGAAGGATAGTGCGCTCATCTCAAATTCTTATTCCTATTTAGGGCGTGTTTCAATGCTTAACAATAATCCGCAAGAGGCGTTGGATTATTATAAAAAAGCGATAGAGATTGCGGAGCAGTCAGGGAGTTTAAATGCTTTAACATTGGCTTATGGGGAAATATCGACGGTATATCAAGCCTTATCTATGCTTGATTCTTCTATGTACTATCTACAGAAATCAAAGGAGATAAAAGAGATATATAATGCTTCTGCTTTATCACAAACCTATTTGGGAATCGGAGAAACCTATTATTATATGGGATTATCTGATTCTGCTTACTGTTATTTGGAAAAAGCATTAAATACTATTAATCCTTATACAAAGCAAGATGCAGTACATATTTTGTATTATTTATGTAGGGACTTAGGAAAATATGAGGATGCGATTAAGTATAATGAGCAATATTGGGTTTATAAGGATTCTATAGATAACATAAATCGTACTTCTGAAATTGCAAAAATTCAGGCAAAGTATGATCAGGAGAAACTATTGAATATAAATAATCAATTAGAGAATAGTATATTATGGGGAGTGATTGCATTATTAATAATAATATGTGTACTGATATATAGTTATCAGCAAAAATTGGTAAAGAAAGAACGTATAATTAAAGAACATAAAGATCTGTTACAGGTGCGTTTAACACAATTACATGAAAATGAATTTATAATTCATGAGAATGAAAATCTTATAGGAGTCTTATCTTCTCAAATAGAGGAGAATATAGGTTCGCAGGAACATATAAATGATCAAATGGCGGAAATGGAACGAATCCGCCAGAATAATGCAACATTACAGACTCAAAATGAAATATTGCAGAATGATATAAAGAAATATATTTCTAGTTTGAAGGAAAAAGGAGAGGTGCTAAAAACGTATGAACGGCTGACTGCAGAAAATACTTATTTATTTGAACGACAAAGATACCTGTGCTTTCAATTAATTAAGCATATAAATATACTCGATTGTTTAAAGTCTGATCCAAAATATATAGAAGAATCTCAATGGCCTGAAATTTTTGAGTCAATAAATATCGTTTATCCGAATCTGATTGGGCGTTTGAGGAAAGACTTTTTTTTAACAGATAGTGATCTCCTAATGTGTTGCTTGATAAAGTTGCAATTGAATAATTCTACTATAGCTGCATTGACTGCCATTTCTCCCTCTTCCGTAACCAAACGCAAGCAACGTTTGAAAGAACGGATCAATCAGCATCTAAAGACTCCGCTAGGGGTTGAAACTTCCATTGATACTTATCTTTGGAAGTACTGAGAAAGTCCTTGTCCACATTTTACCTTTGACTCACGTTTTTAAAGTGCTTATTATTAGGCTTTAGAGCGTTTTTATCTGTCCACCCTACTGTCCACTAGTTTTTACCTGTTTCTATTGTAAACCGCATACCTTTACAGGGTAGAAATTTATAAAATTATCGTTATGAAAAAGATCTTTAAAAAGCTTACGTGGGCAATATGCGTATTTTTTGTTTTCAGTAGTCTATTACTGCAGAGTGTTTCGGCGAAGGGAAACAATAGTGTTTCATTTTATGGAAGATGGGAAGAAGGTGCACGTTCCATTTCTTCTTCAATTCCAATCTCCGCTTTTGTTAATGATGGTGTTTTATCCATTCATAGTAGTACTCAACGTTCCGATATAACTATATGTATATTGAAAGACGGAAAGGTTCTTTATGAAAAAATGATCCCGGCATCGAAAACTGATTGTGTTACAATTGATTTGAGTGAATTTGAACCTGGAACTTATACCGTTGGATTGAAAAATCAATGGGATGATTGTCTTTGGGGGAAATTTATTCTTGAATGAATTGATTCTAAAACTGTGGGATAAAATATTCCAAAGGAAAATCGCTAAATAAAATTAGTGAGTGAAAGTATTGTATAACGCTTTTTAGTAAAAAGCATAATAATATCAAAGGTATGAAAAAGAGTTTTTATTATTTTTTCGTAGTAGCCGTACTTCTTGGAATGTTTGCCTGTTCACAAGATGAAGTTGAAATCTTTCATGAAAGTGATGTGTCTAAAATAGAAACAAAAGCTTTGAATGGTGAGGATTCATTATCTGTTATCATTCCACTAGTTATTGATTCTAATCTAATTGAAATGGCTAAAGCAAAAAAGGCAGCTGTCTATTATAATGCGGATGATCCTGATTATTCCTCCAATATGTATGCAATCAGAGAAATGCCAATAAATTTTAAAGTTAGAGGTAATGGTTACTATTTAAGAGCTAATGGTTTGGGTAAAGAAGTTACTTTGGCTTCTAGGTTATCTTTGAGTACTTCCTGGCAGTTCTTTTTTAAAATCTTACCTGCTTCATCAGGGATACCTTATCTAATTTATTCAAAGGAAACAGGAACCCCCTTATCAGTAGGCCAATATGAAAATGATCCCAATAATAAAGTTTTATTTGCACGATCAAATAATACCGGATCTCTAATGTCAGCCGATTGGGACCTTATTCCTTCATCGTCATATAAGGGATATTTTGTAATTGAAAGTCAATCTTATTTAGGGCAGGTAGATCCCAATAATCCATGGTCAGTATTTAATTATGTGCTTGAAGCAAAAAGTACTGAAAAATTAGGTTTTAGTCAATATACAAAGCAACCGAATCAAGAATTCTTTATTTCACCTGTTGAGAAATTCACATTACATCACATAGAGTTTCACAAGGATGGCTCTACTGTAACAAAACGTGCTCCAATGAAACTGATTACATATGGTAAAAATCAAACAGACGAAAAGAGACCTTTTACTATTAAGGGAGCTCTTTATGCAAAAGATGAATATTCTTTTACTGAAAACAGTGCTTTAAAAATCATTCCGAATAACGCTAGTGATATGTATTATCGTCCAACAGTAGAAGCTGAGAGCCTAGTTTTACCTCTTCCTGTTGCTCCGAAGGATGACCCAGACCCTATTCGTGAAAAAACGGATATGCTTTATTCTACTACAACCCAAATAATAGAAAGAACTTTATCTTTTGATATCGAAGGTTTAGCCCCGGCTAACTGTAAAATAGAAGCAACGAGTTTTTTAGAGAACTACAATGTATCAGCTAAATATACAGCATATATGACATGTAATTATGGTGGAAGTGAAAGACTGGTTAAGATTAACGGAACATGGCGTGGAGTCATCTGTACAACATTAAGAGACGATAAATATCCGAAAGACCTTTTTAGATTCTTAGACTTGGATACAGGCGAAGAAATAAAACCCTGAAATCAGTTTTATCACGAATAATTTTTTAAGTAAATAAAGTATGAAAAATATTATTATTTCTCTGACAATATTAATGACAGCGATATTAGTATCCTGTTCTGATGAATTAGATAAAAGTAGTAATGTTCCCGGAAATCAGTCTTCGGAGAAAGAAGGGAACGTTATTATTCAGCCTAGAAACCCTAATTTACCTAAGATAAAACCTTTTGATATCAATAAATTACAGACTAAAGGAGATATATCAGGTGAAACAGGAAACTCTGACGCATTTCTTGGGCGAGCTTATAATCTTAAAAATGGAAATTACATTTTGGGAGATTTTAGTAATGTCAGTCATCCGGTGATAGACCTGAATGCTGTAAAAGCATACGATCCGAATTATGTTGATGGCATAAAATTAAATATTACCGAGACAAAGAGTTTTGCCTATGATACGTTTGAAAGATACCAGTATAATTCGACAATCACGAAAAAAGTAACATCTGGTTTTTCTCTTAACTTGAAGATTTTCACATTAGGTAAAACGAAAACAACTACTGATGTTTTCAAAACAGTAATAGATAATACGAAGGAAGCAACATATGGTGAACTTAGTATTAATTTTACGAATAGCCAATTCTCACTGCAAAATTCAGAAGCTACGAGAAAATTATTTGCCAGACAGTTTTTAACAAAATCATTTATCAGAAGTTTGTATAATTCTCCTATATCGTCAACACTTGATAGTTATGGTGATTTTGTTTTGACTGGTTATTTAACCGGTGGAAAAGCTTATGCTATTTATGCAGGTAATGCAACATCAGAAGACCGTACGGATGTTAAAGAAAAAGATATGGATAAGTCAATGAATGCATCACTGAATTATAAAGGCAATAGTACAAGTGGTAACTTGGGGATTACGGGATCTAATCATAATGATGAGACAAATACTTTTAAAAGTAACAATACCTATGTTAGTATAAAAACATACGGAGGAGTACGAGATGGAGGAGAGGCGGTTGTGAATGTTAAAGCCATTAAAGACCTGAATGTAGATTTAACATCATGGATGCGCTCGCTTAATAATGTATCAAATCATACAATGATAGATGTAAAAGATAATAGTTTATATCCATTATCGGATTTTGTACTGGAGAAAAACTTCAAACAACGTTTTGATGATACTTTTAATGAAGTGTTGCCAACCTATACAAGTTTAGTATATCCTTATATTGAGATTGTTAGAGTAATGGTTCGAGCAACATCTTCATACGAGGCTGTATATGATGTTGCTGCCGTTTTGGTAACAAGACAAGCTGATAGGATTATACTTAGTGATGGTTTAGCAGCCACCGCTACAGATGAAGAATTAAGAAAGAATGAAGATGATGCGGTATTCATGAAAAAAGTCGAGAAGATTTCTGCTGAGAAATCTCAATTATTTAGCTCTGATATAGAAATCGGATATAATAAAAGAACGAGGTTGAATCCTAATTTGAGATCACCTCTTTGTATTAATCTTGCAGGATTCAAAGAGAAAAACTTTTACAAGTTTTATTATGAAAAGACGAGTATGCAATATATTTATGATCCGTCTACTCGTATTTGTTTTTCTTATTTTGTAGATGAAGGTGATGATGAAGTGCTTGATATATATGGGATAAGAAATTGGGTGGAATCATTGCCGGATAAAAATATTTCGATAGCGTCTTTAGCTAATTCATATAATATTATTGGGTTATAAATTAAAAAATTTCAGTATGAGACTTGTTCAGATTTTATTGTTATTCTCATTGAATTTATTTTTATCTGGTTGCGATAGCGATGATCATAAAAATAGTCTTAACTTTAGTGCAGCCTCTCTAAAACAAACACAGTGGAAAGGTACATTCGATGAATCTTACATAGAATCGTTTGGGGAGCCTGTATCAACAACTGCAAATGCTGGGATTTTCTTTGAGTCAGAAACCAGGGGACGATATAGTCTGAAATGGGAAACTATGGATCAACCGACTGAGAGTACCTTCGAGTATCGCATTGAGGAAAAAGTTTTAATTGTTGAAAATGGAGGAGTTTTAAACGGTTATTGGTTACTGACCCAATCTGATAAGGATACAATGGTATTGGAAAAAGGAACAAATGGAGAGGGGGCTTATAAAGGTATTTTGACTTTGAAGAGAACTTCTTAAATCTCTAATCGGATCATAATGTGTCTGATTTGTATGTAAATAACATAATTTTGAAAGTGTAAATCAAATAATGAAATTGATCCTACTGTTATTGCAGTTTATCTCGTATAATCTATAAGATTAATACATTTTATTCTAATGTAATTATAAATATCTACAATTATGAAGAGAAGTTTAATTTATTTATCGGTAGCATTAATAGAATTCCTTATGTGCCAATGCGAGTTTAATACAACTGAATCTCCTAAAACAGAAAATTCAGAAGTAACAACAGAGATCAATGCGGAAATATTGACGATTGATCAGAAAAAAAATGATGAGATAAACCAGAAAAACCAAGAATCATGGCGGGAAGCTAAGAAACTCCAGTTTGCTGATTCTGATTTTTTACAAACAAAACAACTGATGTCAGATGATGCCATTGCACCCTATGATTACCATACTGGTCTTGTTGGAGATAAAGCATATAATAATATTGTTTATATGAAGGCTTTGGAAAGAGTAAAAAAACATTTGTCAGTAGTGGATGGCCGGCTTGTTCCAAAGTTGAAATCGGGGGCAGAAGTCAGAATAGCAGAAGATTTGTATAATTTTATACTCAATGTTATTGATTCTTGGAATCAATGGATAAAAGAAGGTAAATTTGAAATTATAAAAACAGATAATGGATATGATATAGCGCCTGTTATTGATGATAAAATGCAGCCTTTATCTTATGCAAAAGATCTTACACGAATGGGACATAGTGAACGCTGGACTGCCATAAAAGAAGTTGTCGATAAGGCTCCGGCAGGAACATATATACATGAACATTTCTTATTAAACTTTGGAACAAGTACCTTTTATGGAGAGTATACTGGAACAGATTCTAAAAAAAGAAGATACTCTGTTTCCGATGGCTGTGGTACATGGGGAGAATCAGATCCTAATTGTATATATAACTATATTGCATATGATGCTGATATTAATGATTCGCAATTTTATATTTATAGCTTAAGAAACTCAAATCATCAAAGCCTTGCAAGTTATCAATTACAAAAATAGTATAATCGTACAATTATTCCATAGAAAGATAGGGCGTCTGGTTTTCGACGCCCTTCTTTTGCCTCAGTTATGGTTTACTACTAGATATGCCATAAACAGGAGGTAGATATCGTTCTGATTGTTATGTCATCTTTTTTTTGTCATTCTTGAATAATAAAATGTTTATAGATGATGACCTGCTGTATTGCCGAATGAGAATCTCTTAAAAATACGAAACGCTCTCATAATTCGGGCATTATCTGTCCGGGAATTCTAACATTGGTGTATCTTTGCTCCGGAACGAATGAAAGATAAGGTTTGTGGGTGGAAGTAAGAAAAGTATTAATTTAAGAAAATACGATTATGGATACTCTGAATTTAAAATTTTGTTTATTGCTTTTGTTGGTTACGGTAGGTACTGTTTTAGGTTCATGCGCATATGATGACGATGAAAAGATGTACTCTTCGAGGAGTTATGATGAGACTTATGCATTGCTACGTCCTTATATAATCGTGAATGAATATGATGAGTTTGAGCTTAGTGCAACTAAAGAGGTTACCGATCCGTTGAGAATTTATCCGGGACATATTGCACGACTAAAAGGTGATTTGCATAGTATAAATCTACAAACGAAAAAAGCATTGAACGATTACCAATGTTCGCAGGTTCTGATGGTTACGGAACGCCAGGGCGTCCTGGTTAAGAAAACAGCTTTTAACCTTGCATATGAGATTGGTTCGAATGATCCGGGTCTGATAGCCACGCGGGCCGATGCTTCTATGGTTATTGATTCCGAAGAGGGAGGAAGTGCCTCTTTCACCGGAGGAACTCAGGTAAGGACAGATATTTCCATTTCTCCGGGTCGGAATTCTCCCTATGTGTTGACTTTTGATTGCAGTACCGGGAAGCTAAGTAATGATCAGGATTATATTTATTGGGTGGGTACAGTCGGTGCAACACTTACAAACTGGTGGCATGCCAATAACCCCAACGGAAATAATACTCAGTGGAGTTTCAGTGCGAATGGTTTAAGCAATGGAGCTCGCGGATATGTCTCTTTCCAATCGCGATAAAATCGCACTCACCCCGGTCTTTGTAATAGAATATGTTGTATCATTATTAGGTTATCAAACATAACTTATACAGGATGATATTTTCTGATGTTTATAAGTTATGACTTATAAAATTATGAAGATAATTGAACGACCTGTTTATAGCAAACGGATAAAACCTTTTATCGGATTTTTTGAAGAAAAAGGATTTATAAAATAGTCTAATCAAAAGAGTAAGACCGAAAATGTGATTTTAGTAGTGCGAAATTTTCGAGTGTGGAAGAATATTCTTACATTTGAAGAAATATTTTCGAGTATGGAAGAAAATTTTGCATTGTTGGCAAAGTATAATTTTTGGAATGGGAATGTTCCTGAATTAGGTTTTATACGGGTTGGTTATACAGATAAAATTTTTGATTATATAGGAAACAGGTTAGTCAAAGTGCTTGTCGGTCAACGTCGTGCTGGTAAAAGCTATATACTTAGGCAAATTGCTTACAGATTGGTTCAGGACGGTATTAATCCTCAGAATATATTTTATATCAATAAAGAGTTTACGGATTTTGATTGCGTAAAAGATTATCATGATCTGGAAATCTTGTTGAAACAATATAAAGAAGCATTAAAACCTGTAGGAAAAGTCTGGTTGTTTATTGATGAGATACAAAATGTTACAGGATGGGAGCATTTTGTGAATTCTTATTCTCAGAATTTTGCTGATAATTATGAAATCTTTATAAGTGGTTCTAATTCAAAGATGTTATCAGGAGAACTTGCCACTCTTTTGTCCGGACGATATGTGAATTTTGAGATATTTCCGTTTAGTTATCAGGAATATATCGGGATAACCGGAAAAGACGATCACAGGCAAAGTTATTTAGACTATATGGAAAGTGGGGCGTTACCTGAATTATTTATCTTACCTAACAATGAGACGAGGCGTAATTATGTTGCGGCAATTAAAGATACCGTATTATTAAGGGATATTATACAACGAAATAGCATAAAGGACCCTAAGTTATTGGAAGATATTTTTATATATCTTGTGAACAATGCCTCTAACCTGATTTCGATAACCAATATTTTGAATTTCTTTAAAAGCAAGAAGCGGAAAACAACCTATGATACTATTTCTAACTATATTGGCTATATAGAAGATACGTTTCTTATTCATAAAGTTGAACGTTATGATATAAGAGGAAAGGAGACGATTTCCGGCAATTGCAAATATTACATTAATGACCTTGCTTATAAAAATTATCTTTATCCGGGTTTTGCCTACGGAATCGGTTATAAGCTGGAAAATCTTGTCTATTTACAATTGCGGCGTTCCGGATATGATGTGTATGTCGGTGCTATGCGGGATAAAGAAGTTGATTTTGTCGCTATGAAAGGGGATCATATTCTTTATTTGCAAAGTACCTACTTGTTGTCAGATGAGCAAACGGTCCGTCGTGAATATGCGCCTTTGGAAGCAATTCAGGATAATTATGATAAGTATGTAGTTTCTTTTGATGAGATTTCGTATCCTTCCAATAAGGGCATAAAACATATTCAAGCCTGGAAACTGGCAGAGGTAATCTGATCAAAGTAACCGATGAAAAGGCGGTTTTTGCTATATGACATCCGTGTCATATTATTGTCATCTTCAGTCAGCTAAAAATCAGACTTTTTTTAATATAATTCTAATCTCTTCAATACAATTTATGGAGTATTAAGGCGTTGGTATTAAACGTAAATGCTTACCTTTGCGGCCGACTGTCCGTGTGAGGATGGCGTAATTTGACAACTAATTATCACACTTTATACAAACATGAGAAAGTATAAACTAATCAACAACGTGTTGGGATGGATCGTTTTTCTGATCGCTTCAACCGTTTATTTGATGACTATCGAACCCACTGCCAGTTTCTGGGATTGTGGTGAGTTCATCTCTTCTGCTTTTAAATTGGAAGTTGGGCATCCGCCCGGAGCACCGTTCTTTATGTTGACGGCCAACCTGTTCACGCAGCTTGCATCCGATGCTTCCTCAGTGGCTAAAATGGTCAATTCGATGTCGGCACTCTTTAGCGGGCTGACGATCCTGTTCCTGTTCTGGAGTATCACACACCTGGCCCGTAAGATCATGGTGGACGATGAGAGTGAAATCTCATTGGGTCAGATGATCACAATTATGGGTAGCGGTCTGGTAGGAGCATTGGCCTATACATTTAGCGATACATTCTGGTTCAGTGCCGTGGAAGGTGAAGTATATGCTTATTCTTCTCTGTTTACTGCATTGGTTTTCTGGCTGATCCTGAAGTGGGAAGAGGCGGCTGACCGTCCGCATGCCGACCGATGGATCGTACTGATCGCTTATCTGATGGGGTTGAGTATCGGTGTCCACCTGTTGAACTTGCTTTGTATCCCGGCTATCGTGCTGGTTTATTACTATAAGAAATTCCCGAATCCTACGATGAAGGGAACTATTTATGCGTTGTTGGTTTCGTTCGCGATCGTCGGACTGATGATGTATGGTGTCGTACAGGGACTGGTTGAAGTCTGCGGTTATTTCGAACTGTTGTTTGTCAATGTGTTGGGAATGCCTTACAATTCAGGTGTATTTGCCTATGTGATTGTATTGGCCGCCGTGCTGATCTGGTCTATCTGGGAAACGATGCGCGATGAAATTAATCCGGTGCGCATGAAGGTGGCGTTTATTCTGTCTATCGTATTGGTGGGTGTGCCGTTTATCGGAAGCGGCTATGTGCTGGCGGTTATTCTGACAGGTGCCCTGACTGCTTATTTGTTTATGAGCAAGAAGGTGAATATCAAGATGCTGAATACCGTATTGGTTTGCCTGATGGTGATCGTTGTCGGTTATTCTTCTTATGCGCTGACGATGATCCGTGCGACGGCCGATACGCCGATGAACCAGAATGCTCCGAGCGATATTTTCACTTTGCGTTCTTATCTGGCTCGTGAACAATATGGTAAAACACCGTTGTTGTACGGACAGACGTTTGCTTCGGAAGTACAGCGCGAGAACCAGGGCGGTAACTGCGCTCCTGTAACCAAGGAAGGTGAAGCTGTATGGAGCCGCGTCATCAAGAAAGATCCGAGTGAAAAAGACAAATATTTTGTTTCGCGCCACGATGTGGAATATGAATATGTAGACGAACTGAATATGCTTTTCCCACGTATGTACAGCAATGTGGATGCGCATGTGGGAGCTTATAAGGAATGGTCGCAGTTCAAGGGAGAACCTGTGAAGTTCAACCGTTGCGGTGAGAACGTGACGGTGATGAAGCCGACGTTTGCCGAAAACCTGCGTTACTTCTTTGCCTATCAGCTGAACTTCATGTACTGGCGTTACTTCCTGTGGAACTTTTCCGGTCGTCAGAATGATATTCAAGGACATGGAGAGGTACAGAACGGCAACTGGATCACCGGTATCAAGGCCATCGATACCTTGCTGGTGGGTCCGCAAGACGAGATGCCGAACGATATTGCCAACAACAAAGGACATAACGTATATTATATGTTGCCTTTGCTGCTCGGTCTGTTGGGACTCTGCTATCAGGTATCAGCCGGGAAGAAAGGCATCCAGGGATTCTGGATCACCTTCATGCTCTTCTTCATGACCGGTATCGCCATTGTGCTCTACCTGAACCAGACACCGTACCAGCCGCGTGAACGAGACTATGCCTATGCCGGTTCGTTCTATGCCTTCTGTATCTGGATCGGTTTCGGTGTGATAGCCCTGGTGCGTATGTTGCAGAGTTATGCCAAGCTGCCTGCTACCGCAGCGGCTGCCGTGGCTTCGATTGCCGCTCTGCTGGTGCCTATCCAGATGGCCGGACAGAACTGGGACGATCATGACCGTTCGGGACGTTATGTTTGCCGCGATTTCGGTGCCAACTACCTGGAATCCTGCGAACCGAATGCCATCCTGTTTACCAACGGTGATAACGATACCTTCCCATTGTGGTATGCACAGGAGGTAGAGGGTATCCGTACCGACGTGCGTGTCTGCAACACCAGTTATCTGCAGACCGACTGGTATGCCGACCAGATGAAGAAACAGGCGTATGAATCCGAACCGCTGCCGATCTCGTGGACACACGACGAGTATGTGCAGGGTACACGCGACTTTGCCTATATCTTCCCGATGACCGACAAACCGATCGACCTGAATACAGCATTGGAATTTGTACGCAGTGACGATCCGAAATACAAGAAAATCCCGGGATTCAGTCAGCCGCTGGATTATATCCCGTCTGAGACCCTGATCTATCCGATTGACTCGGTAGCGCTGGCACAAGGCGGTCTGTTGAAGAATATGGATGTACCGGTACCTGCCAAGGAAATGACCATCAACCTGAAAGGTAAGGATGCGCTGGGCAAGCAGGAACTGCTGGTACTGAACATGCTGCAGACCAACGACTGGAAGCGCCCGATGTATTATGCGATCACGGTGAGTCCGGATCAGTTCGTGAAGCTGGATCCGTATTTCCAGCAGACCGGTATGGCTTACCAGATTGTCCCGATGCAGACCCAGAATACGGTGAAGGCAATCAACAGCGAGAAGATGTTCGACAACGTGATGAACAAGTTCAAGTGGGGTGGCGTGGACAAACCGGGTATCTATCTGGATGAAAACGTGATGCGTATGTGCAAGAGCTACCGTATGGTGGTATTCGGCAAGCTGGCTACGACACTGATCTATGAGAAGAAGAACGATAAGGCGTTGCAGGTACTCGACAAATGTATGGAAGTATTGCCGCCTGAGAATGTTCCGTTGGACTATAGCGGTCTGACGATCGGTGAGTCTTACTATCTGTTGGGTGAGAAAGAGAAAGGACACAATGTCTTGAAGGCGATCGGCGACAACTCGCTGCGTAACCTGAACTGGTATTTCCGTCTGACTCCGAAACAGTTTGCTTCGGCAGCCAGTGATGTCAATTCAGACTTATATACCCTACAGGAAGTCATCAAGATCACCAAGGATAAAGATCCGGAACTGACAAAACTATACCAGGAAGAGTTCGACAACTTCCGTATGGCGCTCTCTTCTTTACAACCTAAAGAATAAAGACAAGATGTTTATCGAACAACCGCCCTGGTTTTACAGGGCTTTGTTCCCGGGGGTAACCTGGAGAATCCCGGCTGAGCCGAAGTGTGTGTATCTCACCTTCGACGACGGTCCGATTCCCGAGGTTACCCCTTGGGTTTTAGATATATTGGACCAGTATGGCGTGAAGGCAACCTTCTTCATGGTGGGGGATAACGTGCGTAAGCATCCGGACATCTACCGGATGGTGGTCGAGCGGGGGCACCGTATCGGCAACCATACCTTCAACCATATCCAGGGTATCCGTTTCCTGACCCGCAATTATCTGGCGAATACCGACAAGGCAGCCGAGTGGATACCGAGCAATCTGTTCCGTCCGCCCCACGGGCACATGCGTATCCCGCAGGTATTCAAGCTGCGGAAGAAATACCGCATCATCATGTGGGATGTCGTGACCCGCGATTACAGTCCGCGGCTTACCCCTCCGCAGGTACTCGACAACGTGAAGCGGTACGTCCGCAACGGATCGATCATCGTGTTCCACGACTCGCTCAAGGCTGAGAAGAACATGCGTTATGCCATGCCCAAGGCCATCGAATGGCTGTTGCAGGAAGGATACGAATTCCGCGTTTTTGAATGAAAGGATTGATTGGTATATTTTTACCCACGGCTGTTTCCTGTTTTGGAAACTTTACTGTATATTTGTCCGTATCGAAAAATTGCTAGTATGCGTGACAGAATAGAAAACATAGGTTTGATGATTCGGAATGAACGGCTGCGTAAAGGACTGACACAGGAAGAACTGGGTGAACGGGTTGGCGTCGGTAAAGCTCAGATTTCTAAAATTGAGAGTGGAAAAGGTCTGACGATAAAGACTGTGACAAAGGTGCTGGATGCGTTGGGCATGTCGGTATCAGTCGTCTTGCAAAACGCGCAGGCTGTTGATAAGAATGTGATTGCTTATGTCATTGCCGCCATCAGTGAATTTGCCAAGGCTCATCATATTTCTGTCCGTGAGGCGAACAACTATCTGATTCGTTTTAAAGGCATTGATTTTCTGACAGAACATTATGATGCAGAGCATTTGCTTTCGTTCGATGACAGTGTACAGGATCTCACACAAGTTTGTCTGAATAATGGAGGAGGCATTCAATGAGACTATACCACGGTTCAAATATCGTCATTAAGCAGATCGATCTGTCAAAATGCAGGCCTTACAAGGATTTCGGACAAGGATTTTATCTGACAGCGATTAAGGAACAGGCGGAGCAGATGGCCAGACGCACATCGGCTATCTATGGCGGAGAACCCGTTGTAACGACGTTTGAATTTGACGAAACAGCCTTGAGTACGCTTTCTGTCAAGACGTTTGAAGATCCAAGTGAAGAGTGGGCCTTGTTCGTGTTGGCTAATCGCAGCAGGAAAAACGTGCAGCCGACACATGGTTTTGACATCGTGATAGGGCCTGTTGCCGATGATACCATTGCAACCTTGTTCCGTAATTTTGATGACGGAATTATTGATCTGCCCACGTTGGTGCAAGGACTGAAATACAAAAAGGTTTCATCACAATATTTATTTCACTCGGCAGCAGCCATTAAATATTTACACAGCGTATGAATAAACGGATGCAATATCTGGTAGAAGGTATTACCAAAGATATAATAGCCTATCTGATGGAAGATTACGGATATGACCTGCCGACTGCTCTCAAAGAATTCTATAACTCCGAAACATTTGCCAAACTTTCTGATGAAACTACCGGACTTTATATTGAAAGTTCGGCTTATGTGTATGAGATATTGAAAGAAGAAATCAGGTTCGGTAAGCTGTGATGGGCTGAGATACACAATTTTTTTGTTTATTATTATTGATTATATTGTATATAAATCAATGTTATAGACTTATTTGTCTATATTCTGCAATTATAGAGTATTTGATCTATAATTAATGATGAGATTAAAGAAAATTCATACCTTTGTCATCCAATCAATGAACGATAATATGTTTGCAACAATTTCAGCGGATATAGTTTCATCCACATCCTTGTCAGTGAACGAAATTATAGGATTAAAGCAAAGGATAGAATCATTATTTGGCTTGCTAAAGGTGAGTTATCCTGGTTTTGAAGGTCGCCAGATCAAAGGTGACTATATAGAGTGCGTAATGAAAAATGTATCAAACGCATTCCGGATAGCCTTTATAATCAAATCCTGCATTAAATCCTTTTCCACAGTTAAAAATAAAAAGACAAAAAATTTCCAGACATACGGAATACGGATGACTATTGGTATTGGAGATATGAAGATCGTGGATACCGAACAAGGTATTTGGGATGGTGAGGCCATATATCTATCAGGACGTGCGCTTGAGGAAATGAGTTCCTTGAATAAGGGAACGTTGGCTGTCCAAACAAGTAAAAAGCAATTATCCGCCCCATTGCAAACTGTAGCTCTGCTGACCGATGCCATATTAAATGATATGACTGTGCGCCAAAGTGAGGTCGTTTTCTATAAATTACTTGGTTTCAAAGAAGCAGACATCGCCAAGGAATTGGGTATATCTCAAGCCAGTGTAAACAATGCTTCTACAGCCACCAAATGGTATTGTATAGAAGAAGCAATAAAATATTTTGAACAGCTAAATTTTGAAGATTATGAATAGCTGGTTGTTTTTAAGTCTGCTATTGGCACATGTTATAGGTGACTTTTACCTGCAAAATGATAAATACTGTGCACAAAAAGAGGAAAGGAAACTCAAAAGCTGGTTCCTATATGTACATTCGCTTATTATCGGTGGTGTGTCATGGATAGTTGTTCCTATTTGTGATTTCGGAGTTTATGCTCTTGCTATTGCTTTTTCTCATTGGGTAATAGATGTTATCAAAACATATAGTCCCCAAGGATTATGGAATTTTGTCATTGACCAGATTACTCATTTGTCAATACTGATTATAGTGGCGTTTTCCTTTGACATTACCACCGAGTTACCAATCCAATCAATGGATTGCTATGAAAGTTTCTCAATGCCTTTGTTCCTATTGGCGATATTATTGTGCATTAAACCTGCCAATATCCTGATTAAGTTAGTCTTGAAGAAATATCAAATTGGTGAGACACAATCCTGTGAAAATATCAAAAATGCAGGAGCGTTGATTGGAAATTTAGAGCGTATTCTCACAATCATATTCGTTATCATTGGACAATATGAGGCAATCGGTTTTATCATAGCGGCAAAATCCATACTTAGATTCAAAGACACGGATACTGCAAAAACAGAGTATGTCCTTGCCGGAACATTTCTGAGTTTTGGAATTGCATTGCTAAGTGGTTTAATGGTAATATCCAATTTTGTCTTTCGTATCTTCGTACAATAATCCTTATGTGCCATAGGGAGTGGTACATAAGGGATGTACACAATTTTTTTGTTTGTCGATGAGTGATCAAATAGCTATAACAACCCGAATGATCAAGGACGAGGCTGCCCGGCTGGGATTTTCGACCTGTGGTATCGCCCGGGTAGAGCCGGTGGAAGCAGAAATGCGGCGGTTGGATACCTGGCTGGCGAAAGGCTACCAGGCTGGAATGGCCTATCTGGCGAACCATCGGGAGATACGCCGTGATCCGGAGGGACTGGTGGAAGGGGCGAAGAGTATCATCTCGGTGGCCCTGAACTATTATCCGGCTCGCAAACGCGATCCGGAGCAGCCTTATATTGCCTATTATGCCTACGGACGGGATTACCATGAGGTAGTCAAGGAAAAGCTCCGCCAGCTCTGGCAGTATGTGGTCCGGAACCTCCCGGAAGGAACGGCGGAAGAGGCCCGTGTCTTTACCGACTCAGCCCCTTTGTTGGAGCGTTATTGGGCGTGGAAAGCCGGACTGGGGTGGATCGGGAAAAACACCCAGCTGATTCTGCCGGGGAAAGGCTCGTACTTTTTCCTGGGGGAGATCGTGACGACGTGGGAAGCCGATGCTTACGACAAGCCTGTCCCGTCGCGCTGCGGAACCTGCGACCGCTGTCTGCGGGCCTGTCCGACCGGCGCGTTGGAAAAAGCTCATACCCTGAATGCCAACCATTGCCTGTCGTACCTCACTATTGAAAATCGGGGAGAGATTCCTCCGCGGGAAGCCCGGCTGTTGGGAAACCGGTTGTACGGCTGTGATACTTGTCAGCAGGTCTGTCCCTGGAACCGTTTTGCCATCCCCGCTACCGAACCCGATTTCCAGCCTTCGGAAGCCCTTTTACAGCTCCAAAAAGAAGACTTGAAAATGTTCACCAAAGACGATTATAATCGTATCTTTGCCAAGTCGGCCGTCAAACGGGCGAAATACGAGGGCTTGATACGAACCATCAAACATTTAAACATAGAATAACCATGAAGAGAAAGATGAATTTACTGTTTCTTTCGTTCTTCTGCGTGCTGCTCGCCATGGCAGCACCCGGCGAACTGAAGGAAAAGCTGCAAACCTTGTCGGGCGTGAGTGCTATCGAAACGCTGAAGACCGAGTTGTATCCCGAAAAATACCTGGTGCGGGTGACACAGGAAGTCGATCCCCTTGGCAAGCAGGCCGGGACATTCAAGCAGCGGGTCGTGTTGTGTCATATAGGGTTTGACCGTCCTACGGTACTGGTAACCGAAGGATACGGCGGTGCCTATGCCCTGCGTGAGACCTATCAGGAAGAGCTATCCAAACTGTTGAATGCCAACGTTATCTTCGTTGAATACCGTTACTTCCTCGAGTCCAAGCCCGATCCTCTGAACTGGGACTATCTGACAGCCGAAAATTCGGCCTATGATCTGCACCGGATCACCGAACTGTTCAAACAGATCTATACAGGAAAATGGATCAGTACGGGTATCAGTAAGGGCGGGCAGACCACAACCCTGTATCGGGCCTATTTCCCGGATGACGTGGACTTCTCTGTTCCTTATGTCGCTCCGTTGAACCGCGGGGTAGAAGACGGACGCCATGAAATCTTCCTGGAGAAAGTCGGCACCAAGGCTGAACGGAAGAAAATCCGTGACTTCCAGCTGGAAATCCTGAAAAACAGAGATGAGCTGATGCCCCTCTTTGAAGCCTATGTGAAGGAAAAAGGCTATCAGTTCCGTGTGCCTACTGAAGAGATATACGATTACAGCGTACTGGAATACCCGTTTGCCCTCTGGCAGTGGGGAACATCTGTCAATACCATTCCGGCCCTGGATTCGGACAAGGAAACCTTGTTCAGACACTGGATGGAAATCAGTGATCCCTCGTATTTCTCGATCGGACAGGATACCGAACCCTTCAACGTACAGGCAGCCCGCGAACTGGGATACTATGGCTACGACACAAAGCCTTTTGAGAAATATCTTTCTATCAAAAGCAGCCAGGGCTACCTGAACCGCATCATGCTGCCCGATGAACTGAAAGACAAGGTGGAATTCCGTCCGGAACTGTACCAGAAGGTCTATAACTTCCTGAAAGATAATGATCCGAAGATGATCTTCATCTACGGAGAGATTGACCCGTGGAGTGCAACCCGCGTTCCGATCTTCCAAGGAAAGAAGAACGAACAGGTATATATCCAGCCGCGGGGCAGTCACCGGGCACGCATCAGCAATATGCCGGATGACATGAAAGAAAAGATCATGCGGCAGATCAACGAGTGGCTGGCGGAATAAGCTCCGTCAGTCGTCCGACTTGCTGTTGCGGTATTCCTGCGGACTGACACCCACGTACCGCTTGAAATACTTGCCAAAGAAAGAGACATTATTGAAATTCAACGAATCGGCAATCTGATAGATCGGCAGGTTCGTTGATTTCAATTGGGCTTTGGCATCCATGATCACCATGTTTGAAATAATCTCCATGCAGGTGCGGCCCGTAGTCTGTTTGACGATCGTACTCAGATAAGCCGCCGTAATCCCCAGTTTACTGGCATAGAAAGCCACATTCTTCTCTTTGGTATAATTGTCGAGCACCAGCTGTCCGAAATCCTGGCTGATCCGTTCGGCCGGCGAGAGGTTGCCCGTATCCATCTTGCGGTTGCTGTACAGCGAGCTGATGGCATAGATGAGGCAGTAATACAAATGACGGGAAAGCTCCCGGTTGTTCAGTTCGAAACGCTCTTTGGTCCGCTTGCCCAGCTTGAAATAATCTTCGATCAGTTCCACCATCTCCTCCTTGAGCGGCACAACCGGGTTGTGCTTGATGGAATAGGTAATGTCGAGCAGCGACTTGACCGGATTGATCGTACGCAGAAAATCGGAAGAGAAGCCGGCAAAGTAAATCTCTACATCCCCCCGGATCTGGTTGACCTGAAAGATACTTCCGGGCAGCACCACGAGGAATGAATTGTCGGAGACATGATAATCCACCAGGTTAATCGAGGCATCGATATCCCCTTTCTTGCAGAGTACCAGTATTTCCGCCTTGATCCGGCAGGGAAAATGCGCATACAGGTTCAAGATGACCGAGTCTGTCAGTACATCGACCAGTACATCTTCCGGCAAATCTATTTTAGGCAATTCGTTTTCCATGTTCATCAGTGTTCTAAAATTCGTTGATATTCTTTCTTCCACAGCTGGAGGGCTGCAGCCATGGTATCATCCATATCGGCATAGGTATATTGTGCCAGCCGGCCTCCGAACAAAACCTGCGGATGGGCGGCAGCCAGTTGCTGGTAGGATTGGAACAGACGGGTGTTCTTCTCGTCATTCACCGGATAGTAAGGCTCTTTACCGGGCTGGAATGCTTCGGGATATTCGTGGGTGATGACGGTACAGGGCTGTTGTCCGAACTCAAAGTGCTTATGTTCGATGATCCGCGTAAAAGGAATGTCGCGTTCGGTGTAATTGACAACCGCGTTTCCCTGAAAGTCGGGTATCTCCAGCAAAGCCGACTCGAAACGGAGACTCCGGTATTCCAGATGTCCGTACCGATAGTCGAAAAAGGCATCGATACATCCCGTAAACAGGATCCTGTCGGCCAGGGAATCCCAGTACGGGCGATCCTCCAGGTAGTTGCACGAGAGACGCACTTCGATGCCTTCCAGCAAAGCCGCTATCAGTTTGTTGTACCCTCCGACGGGAATCCCCTGGTAGGCATCGTTGAAATAATTGTTGTCGAACGTGAAGCGGAAAGGCAACCGGCGAATGATGAATGCTGGCAATTCGCGGGCCGATCTTCCCCATTGCTTTTCAGTATATCCCTTGATGAGCCGTTCGTAGATATCCTTTCCCCCCAGTTTCAGGGCCTGTTCCTCCAGGTTGGCAGGGGTCTCGATATAGGCATATTTCTCGCATTCCACGGCCAACCGGGCCCTTGCCTCGGCCGGGGTCTTGACACCCCACAGCTGGTGGAAAGTATTCATGTTGAAAGGCAAATTATACAATTCGTCCCGATAACGGGCCAGCGGTGCGTTGGTGAAGCGGTTGAAACGGACAAACCGGTTGGCATATTCCCATATTTCGGCCTGGTCGGTATGAAAAATATGGGCTCCATAGGCATGTACCTGGATTCCTTCCGTCTCTTGGCAATAGATATTCCCCCCTGCGTGATTCCGTTTGTCGATCACCAGGCAACGTTTACCGGCCAATGCCGCTTCGTGTGCAAAAACAGCTCCGAACAAGCCGGCGCCTACCACCAGATAATCATATTCCTTCTTCATCATCCTACCGCTTTATCCAAGTTGATATATTTGGGTTTACGCCACTTCAAGGCATAGGGTAACAGCTTGAAGAACCGTTTGATCCGGGTTTTGACCGAATGCGACGGCCGCCATCCTTTCCATGGAGTTTTATCCAAATATACGAAATATTCTGCTCGGAGCGGATGCATGCTGTCGTAATTCCACGGTTTTTTATTCGTATAATGCAAGATGACGGGGTTGAGCAATTCCTCCCGGAACGCTTTCCAGTCGTTGACCCGCTCCCGGATACCTGTCCGGTAGAAGCCGTCTTGCATGTTCCAGGTGAGGGGAACGAACTTTTTATGTGCATGCAAGACCACATTCAGCAAATCCTGGTCGTTGAAGCGGATCCGTTCCGGATACGTCAGGAAATAAGTCTCGCATTGACGGTCTACATGGGTTTCCCGCCAGTAACGCAGGTTGATCAGCAGGACACCAGCGTTGAAATAAGAATCAGCCGGGTCATAGTGCAGTAATTCATACCGCTCTTTCTCCTGGCTTCCGATATCTTCGATGCAGGCCACGCCGTATCCTTCCAGGTCTGTGTTCCAGAAAGCCGAGATGTCACCGCGGATCACGATGTCACAGTCCAGATACAGCACCTTGTCTACCGTCTCCGGCAAGATCGACGGGAACATACAGCGATAGTAGGTCGCCATGGAAATCCGCTGACCGAATTTCTTGATGGAATAATTCTTCAACAGGTCGGCCGGCGGGAAATAAAAACGGACAGTGTGCCCGTATGGGGCGGCTAACTTCGTCAGCAGGTCCTGATCCTCCTGAGGCAATGAACCGGCAACGATATGCACGCAGAAAACTTGTCCCGGGTTGTTGATAAACAGAGAAACCAGGGTGACAGCACAATGCTGGATGAACTGATGATCGATGTTACAAGCGATATGTATCATATAAATTCTGTTTCTAAAAGTTACAGATGCGTGGAAGGTCCCCATTGTCCGGTCAGTTCAAAATAACGTTTCAGGACTAGCAGGGAGATCAGTTCCTCGCGCTCCGGATTACGGAACTGGGCAACAAACTCGTGGGCATGAGTGATGATCTGCTGCGCCTCTTCCGGATGAGCGATATAATAATTCAGTTTCTCCTCCAGATCAGAGAAATCTTCCTTGACTTCGATATAATGATAGTCGGGGCGTAACTTCCCCTCCATGAACCACGTCTCGCAGGTAGGACGCGGCATGACGGCGATGGAATTGGACGACATGACCCATTTCAGGTTGGAAGCCACATCGTTCCCTTCGAGCGCCATGATGAACTTATAATCCAGGTGCTGGTGGATGGTCCGTTTCGGTGCCATCCATTCGTCCGGGCAGCCCTCATTCTTCCCCACGACACCACAGTCGAACATGGGATGTCCGAAAAACTTCTCCAGGAATTTAGTCCGCAAACGGCTCTGACGGATTTTCCCCCGGAAGATCGCCCGGTCTTGCTTCTCGATGAATGACTTGGTATCTTTCACATACATGAAATGACGGAGCTTATCCAGCTTCAGCAAGACTGAATTCTGATTTTGGGATGAGATCAGCCGGCTTTTCACAATGGCAGGATCGTCGGGAGTGAAATAGACATCCCCCGGACAATAATTCCAGCGGAGCGAAGGCGGAAACCAGCGGGTAATGTCGTGCTGGTCGAAATAATAAGCCTTGTGGAACATGTTACTCCGGTATTGGCCGATAGGTCCCGTATAATGCAGCCAGCTTTGGTGATGAGCCAGTCTGTTCTCCGACGGGATCGGTCTGATCCTGTCCAGCTGGATGTAATAGTTGACCCGTTCCTGGATATAAGGATAATCCGGACGGCTGGAAACCCGGCACAATCGCTGTTCCAGCCGGATTCTATACCAGGAATCCGGAATGACCAACCCCATATATTTTCGGATAAAATACCAGAATTTGATGGGTTTTCCACTACGAACCTTATATAAAATACTATCACTCATCTTTTATGGGCTTAAAATAGTTCACTGTATCTGCCATTGTCTACAAAGTTAGACCTTTTTCCAGTCACATCAAAGAAGTCATTTTACAATCTCATCCATTTTGTATCTGCCGGTTCACAACCGATCCCGCTGACGGGTTGTCAGCCACGGCCACAGCCAGCGCAGGTATTGGTTCCACCGTTCCAGGCGGTAGTCTGCATCCGTCGCTTGCAGCTCTGCCGACAACTGCTGGTATAAAACCTGCCGCTGGGATTCGTCGATCGGGGTCCGTTTGATTTTCCGGTACAATAATCCCCGGCGGAGACGTTTCTTATAAGGCGCCAGATCCGGCAAGTGCTCTTCCATGTACCGGACTACCTGGATGTCTTCGGCGATACCCTGGCCACGCTGCAGCGACTGGACTGTCACTTTCGCTCCATGCTGGCGGAAATAATTCAGAGTACGGTACACTTCGATCACCTCGCCCTGCAAAGCCATCTGGAACCAGAAAAGCCAGTCACCGCAATACCGCATTTGCAGGAAAGCAGAATGAGCCAGACGTGCGGCATATTCCCGTCTGAACAGGATACCGCTGGCATTGATCAGGTAATTCTTCCAATACAGGTTATGAAGCGCGTATGACTTCCCGTCAAAACAACCCGGCTGTTTTCCTTTCCGTCGGCCCCAATGGTTGATATCCTTGTTGGATACCTTTCCTGCTCCGTCGATCAGCCGTGAGCCCACCACACAGACCGCAGTCCGTTCATGCGCTTCACACAAGGCAACGGTCGTCTCCAGAAAATCCGGATCGGCCAGATCATCCGCTTCGGCTATCCAGATATATTTTCCCCGGGCCAATAAGATCCCCTTCATCCATTGCTGAAAAGGACTGCCCGTATTTCGGGTATTGAACTCTATCCGGGATACCCGAGGGTGGTTCCGGTATTTTTCCAGTATTTCCCGGCTTGTATCGGTCGAAGCATCGTCCAGCAGGATCACTTCGGGAGGTTCCGGTAAGGCAAGAAGTTTTTGGATTCCTCTCACTCGGTTACCATCACAAGCTACCAGAATATCCGGGTATTTACTTTTGATCTGCATCGGTTCGTCTCCGATTTCAGCGGCGGTAGAATGTTCGTTGGCCAGGATAAAGCCTCTGGTCTTGCGTTTATATCCCCGGCTAAGACAGGCTACCCGGAATTTCTTTTTTAGCTCCGAGATGATCAGTTCTGTATGAGGCGTTTTTCCGGTACCTCCTACAGTGATATTACCGACACAAATAACCGGAATC
>OGYF01000536.1_pt1 | contig 38582 bp, 38 predicted proteins | sample 1576451 | NCBI WGS metagenome assembly OGYF01 (sample SAMEA3541505, study PRJEB24748) | human gut metagenome | biome: human gut; feature: human-associated habitat; material: faeces | place: China | collected 2012
AAAATGAAAGAAATCATGGAACAAGCACCCCGGAGATGGTAACCATTTCACGGGCTGAATATGAGTCACTGAAAGCGGAAAGAGACGAGCTGAACCAGAAGCTGGACTGGCTCCTGGAACAGGTGCGCCTGAGCCGGAAGAAGCTCTATGGGGCGTCTTCGGAGCGGCTGGAAGAAGAGCTGATGGGACAATTGAGTCTCATGTTTGACGAGACGGAGGCCTGGCTGTCCAAACGGAGGTCCAGGGAGACGAAGGTGGCTGCCCATACCCGGCGTTCCTCCAGACTGGAGGAGGTCCTGCCGGACAATGTACCGGTTGAGGTGGTGGAACACCGTATCCCGGAGAACGAGCTGGACTGTCCTGTGTGCGGCACTGCCATGATGGAGATTGGAAGGGACGTCCGGCGCACATTGGTGATGATTCCGGCCCAGGTGAAGATCCGGGAAGACGTCTACTTCACCTATGCCTGCCCAAAATGCAAGGAGGAAGGGACGGAGACGCCGATCCGCAAGGCGGAAAAGCTCCCCGCCCTGATCCCAGGCAGCTATGCCTCGGCGGAGGCGGTCGCCCACATCATGGTGCAGAAATTTGTGATGTACGCACCGTTGTACCGGCAGGAGCAGGAGTGGAACCGGGCAGGAGTGCGGCTGAGCCGGCAGACCATGAGCAACTGGGTGCTGCGGGTGGCGGAGGATTGGCTGAAACCGGTATACGAGGAACTGCACAGGCGGCTCCTCCAACGGCAGGTGCTCCACGCGGACGAGACCACGCTGCAGGTGCTGAAACTGGAGGGCCGGACAGCTCGGAGCAAGTGTTATATGTGGCTGTACCGGACAAGCGGGGATGCGGAACATCCCATTGTGCTGTATGAGTACCGGCCTACCCGGAGGGCGGAGAACGCGGCTGCCTTTCTGGAGGGGTTCTCCGGTTGGCTCCATGCGGATGGCTACGCCGGTTACCACCGGCTGCCTGAAAATATCCGGGTGGTTGGCTGCTGGGCGCACCTGCGGCGAAAATTCGATGAGGCAGTGAATGCCCTGCCGAAGGAGCAGCGTGTGGGTTGTGCGGCGCTGGAGGGGCTGGAGTACTGTAATGCCCTCTTCAGGATTGAGCAGGAATTGGCGGGGCTGCCGCCGGAAGAACGGTATGAACAGCGTCTGGCCCGGTCCAAGCCGGTGATGGACGCTTTATTGGCATGGGCTGAAACGAAGAGCGCCGCTGCGCCGAAGTCCGCGCTGGGCAGGGCACTGCATTATCTGCGGGAGCAGTGGCCATACCTGATCCGGTTTCTGGAGGATGGGCGGTTGGAGATCTCCAACAACCGAGCGGAACGCAGTGTGAAACCATTTGTAATGGGACGGAAGAACTGGCTGTTTGCAAATACGGAAGGCGGGGCCCAGAGCAGCGCGATGATTTACAGCTTGATTGAAACCGCGAAGGAAAATGGTCTTGATCCCTACCGCTATTTCGTTTATGTGCTGACGGAAGCCCCCAGGCTGGCAGCTGAGGGCAGCTGTTGGGCGGAGAAACTTCTGCCGGAATCCGTAAGGGAGGGATGCTGTGGTATATTAAAAAGTAACGACTGATTTGTACGGAGCAGACCTGTCATGTATGTGGGCCTGCTCTTGCTTTTTGCGCAATCCGTAGCGCGCTCCGTGGAAAATTTTCCCACCTTCTGTATAATTTTGTACGATGAGGTGGAAAAATGCCTGAATTGACAATTTTTGCTGTGAGGATGAAGAAAATCCGTACCAAAATGGGACTGACACAAGCGGAGTTCGCGGCTATGGTGGGCATTAGCGAAGAGGAAGTGAGCCTGATTGAACGTGAAAAGCTGACTGATATAAAACTGAGCACCTTGCAGAAGGTGGCTGCCATGACTGGCCTTACCGTTTCAGAGCTGTTGAGTGTTGAACCAGAGGAAGACTCTGAGTTGGTAGGCGGCTCAGTATAACCGGGCAAAATCTTGTGGTTTTGGAGGGAAGAACCTTGTGCCGTTTCGAAGTGATGGAACTGTACAGCCTGGGCAGCCGCCAGCTATCTTACGGCGTTCTGGCATCTGTACTGGAGAATGGTGCTTGTACTTACCTAGCCTACATCCCAGACATCTCCTGTAACAGGGCCTTTGTTGAAGAACTTGCTCACCGATGCAACGAAGAACAGCTCAGTCCTATGCATCTGCTGGATGTGGTGCTGGATGCGCTGTCCTGACGTATTCTCCCAGAGAGGGCGTGGCTACGGCCACGCCCTCTCTCCTTTATTGCTACTTCATTTGACGTTTACGAAGAAATGTCCGATTTTGCATTTTCTTCTGCCGAGGTGCTCTTGCCGGAGGTGGAAACCGATGAATGACTTTTTTGACACAGTACGACGCTTCCTGCTGGATTATCTTCCCAAGCAGCGTTGTCTCAGTGTAAATACGGTCCTCTCCTACAAACAGACACTGAACCTTTTTGTTTCTTATATGCAGGATGAGCGGGATGTTACAGCTACAAAACTGACCTTCTCTCGTATTGACCGGGATGTGATCCTTGGGTTCCTGACTTGGCTGGAAACCGCGCGAAAATGTAGTGCCAGTACCAGAAACCAGCGTTTGATGGCGCTGCGTTCCTTTCTGGAGTTTGCGGGACAAATGGATTGTACACAGATGGCGTTGTACCTTTCTGCCTGCAATATTCCCTCAAAAGAGTCACATGGCCGAATCGTTGAGTTTTTGACAGAACCATCATTGGCTGCGCTGCTTCAGCAACCTGACCCATCTAAGCCTAAAGATTTGCGGAATCTGGTATTTATGATCCTCATGTACGATACTGCCGCCCGGTGCAGTGAGCTCCTCGATATGAAAGTTTGTGATTTGCGGCTTGATGCAAAACACCCAATTGCGTATCTGCACGGGAAAGGGCGCAAAATCCGCACAGTTCCCCTTCTCGGCAAGACAGTTCAGCATTGCAAGCAATATCTGCACAAGTTCCATCCGACCGCAGATTACCATAGCGAAGCGCCACTTTTCTTTACTGTGATTCATGGGACACAGCAAAAAATGTCTCCTGATACGGTAGCTGCATTTTTTGCAAAATACGGAAGTATGGCAAAGAATGTTTGCCCGGAAGTCCCAGAGCATATCCATCCGCACATGATGCGGCACACACGGGCGATGCATTTATACCAGTCCGGAATGCCCATGGTGCTCCTCGCTCAATATCTTGGTCACACGCAGATTGAAACAACGATGATCTATGCTCATGCAGATACCGAGATGAAACGTGCCGCAATTCAGAAGGCTGATGCTGTCCGCAAGACCAAACCCATACCTAATGAAATTTGGGCTGATAACGAGGAAATGATTTTGAAGTTGTCTGGCCTGCGCTGATCTGGTTGTCATTATATGCCCATTACGTTATTCCGAAGTTTTTGCAGAAATCTCCTGATTTACAGGGTTTCCAGCAATTACTTCGGAATAACTATTTCCTCGGCATAATCTTGGCACGGGCTGCCCCCGCAGATGATGTCCACAGGGAACAGCAGTTTCCCGCTCAGCTTGGTGATGTCCCCCTCGTGATTTATGCTGGGGAAACGCCGCTTTGTCACTTCCATAGGGAACGGTTCGATCTCACTGGCCCAAATCGTTTTGATGCCGTATCTGGCCGCTCCCAGCGGGAACCCACCGATGCCGTCAAACAGGCTCCCCATGGTCATCGCCGCCGCAAGCTCCACACTGCTCATTTTGACGCCACCGCCTGTACAATGGTTCGGGTGGTGTTGACGGCGGCCTGGGCGGTATAGACTGCGCTCATGATATTGGCCCTGGTGGTAGTGTCCAGACCGAAGGTGCCTGCGATTCGTGGAACTTCCCCGGCGGAGAGCATGAGACCCAGACCCAGCAGGGCGTGGTCTTTGAACACCATAAGGCCCGCCACCAAAATTGTGGATTGCAGGAAGGCGGTCAAACAAAGGCCGATGACCTGTTTGATCCACTGGATAAAGCCATCTGTGTAGCCTCTTGGGATGCTGAACATGTACAGACTTCCCACGGCGATCTGGATGAGCAGGATCCCGCCCCGCTTGAGATTGGAGAAGAACACCTTGATCACCGCATAGGCCATGAGGATGATGCAGAAGATGATCATAATGGGACTGGTGATGACACTCAGGCCAAAGCTGCCCGCGGTGCCCGTCATCTCTGTGACACTCTCCACTCCATTGAGGTCCTCAATGATCTGTTGGCCCACCGTTCCAATACTGGTCCCAAAGCCGGTGAGCCCGGAGGCAAAGGTCCCCTGCAGGGTCACCGACAGGGAGTAGAGCCGCACGGGGACGGTGGTAAACAGGCATACCGACAGGAACCCTTTCAGAATGTTCAAGGCGGTGTCCTTGATATTGGCCCGGCCGGTGGTATAGTCGATCCCACATTCAAAAATACAAACCACCAGACTCACGCCGAACAGCGCCCAGCCCAGCTGGGAAAAAAACAAGACGATAGCCTGCACCCAGTCCAGGTCAAACAGCTCCACTCCCATGTTGCCCATCTCGGCGAAAAAATTCCCCAGAAACCCTACCACCTGACCATAGAACCAGTCGATGAGGTTGTCCATAACAGTGGACGCCACAAAATCAAGAATAAAGATAGCGCCTCACCCCATTTCCATACCGTGCTCTTGTGGGGACGGATCAGACAGACCTAAGTCTCCGAAATCTTTCTTTTTATTTTGAAAAAGCCATAGGAGCGCCTCGGATTCTGTTTCCTCCTCCGGCGTGTACTCACAAAAAGGTTCCTCGCCTCCGTGCTCGATCAGATGATTTGCAATTTCGGGAATCTCCCATCCATCCGCAATCAGTCTGGCCGCCCCTCGGAGCTCGAACGGGTTGAAGGTATAGAAGTCCGCATAGTTAAAGAGATCTGTTGCAACAATCTCACCATGATCCCGCTTGACCAGGGCCAGATCCACATACAGAGAATCATAAAAAGTGGAACATCCCATTGTCTCCTCTACTTCCGGATCTTCCGCTAACAGGGCGTAAGACTCCAGTGCGGCCTCGGATGCCTGGGGAAGCAACATGCGGACCCTTAGATCAAATTCTTCTCTCTGCATGGTTTTCTCCTCTTAAATCCCGATGATGCCCCAGATGTAGTTGGGGGCCAGCAGGACGAAGACCAGGCAGACGAACAGGATGACTGGCCCTGCCCACTCGAACTGCCCATGTTTGCGGTGTAGGCTAAGTGCCCAGCGCCTTACCACATTACTGCGGCAGGTTTCCAAACACTCGCCCCCGAACCGTGCTTGCACCTCTCGGCGCACACGGCTCTCCACTTGTTAATTCAGTTTGCCATTGTGTAAATTTTTATGACAGTCGGCACAGAGCGCCAAAGTCTTGCGGTTTCTCGCAATCATAAAGCGTTCCCAGTAGCTTTTGCCTTTCAAGTCTTTGAGCTTTCTGACATGATGCATTTCAATGTCCATATCAGTCCTGCCACACAGCTCGCATTGCCGTGCGGACAGCCTGTCCATCAAGCTGGTTTTGCTGGAGTACATCACAGTGTTAGGGATCGCATCTATCATGGCTGACTTTTGGCCAGGCTTCCTTGCAAAGCCGTCCTTATAGAACAGCCGAGTTTTCTGCTTCCCCTTTTTATCGGTAAAATGTACTCCAAAATGCTTGCCAATGCGAAGACGGCGAATAATCTTTCGCATGGAAGTGCGATATTTTGTCGCAAAGGTCTTGAACATACTGTACTGCATGATGTATCCGAATGAGCTGGCATGGGCGGCATTGTTCGCAATACGATAGTAATTACGAAAGCCTCGGATTTCGCTGTTGTACTGGTCAAGAATTTCGAGGTCATCGTTGTCCTTGAGGTAGTATCGGGCCTTGGGTTTCCAGTTTTCTTTCCCGTATACCGTGGTTTCAATCGTCATGGCCCCATAGTCCAGCAGCTTTTTCCGCATAATATCGCTGGGCAGCTCCAGGCATACGCTTCCATTCAGTGTGCGGCTCAACCGGCCTTTTTTGTCCCGTTTTGCCACATTGGAGCGACGGACATAGATGTCATACCCCAGAAAGCGAGCACGCTTGGCGGAATGGGTTATCAGCGTTTTCTCATCAGACAGCTCCAGCTTGAGTACGTTTGCCGCAAATGCCTTTACCTGTTCTTTGACATGCTGTGCGTCCTCTTTACTTCCAATGACCCCAATTAGAAAATCATCAGCGTAGCGGACATATTGAAGCCGCTTAAAATGGGTATCAAATGGGTCGGAGTGCGGCAAAGCCAGCTTCTGTCTATCTAACTCGCGGATTTTTGCAGACAGTTCGTTCTTTTCTTCATCTGTACTTGCGTTGCGGAGTTTTTTCGCCAATACCCCGCGTTTTTTCTCCAGCTCATAGGTTGCTGGAAAAGTTGCGCGTTCTGTGCCTTTATCAAATTGCCTTTTCAGTTCCTCCATATACCTGTCCAGTTTGTCCAGATAGATGTTGGCAAGAATAGGACTGATAATACCACCCTGCGGCGTTCCGCTGTATGTGTTGTGGTACTGCCATTCTTCCAGATATCCTGCTTTCAGGAATTTCCGGATAAGGCGCAGAAAACGCTCGTCCTTGATACGTTCCGTTAAAATATCCACCATGACTTCATGATTGATGTTGTCAAAAAAGCTTTTGATGTCTCCCTCAACAAACCATTTCACTCCGGTAAAACAGACCTGCACCTGGCTCAGTGCCGTATGGCAGCTATGATTAGGGCGAAATCCGTGCGAGGTTTTCGCAAAAGCGCCCTCATAAACTGCTTCCAGCAGTAGCCGGACACACTCCTGCACCAGTTTGTCATCAAAGGATGGAATGCCCAGCGGCCGCATCTTTCCATTTTTCTTTGGAATATAGGTTCTTCTTGATGGTTGGGGCTGATAGCTCTCGTCTTTCAGGCTCGCAATGATGCCATCAATGCGATTCAGGCTCATTGCGTCGATGGTTTTCCCATCTGTGCCTTGCGTCATATTCCCCTGACTGGCATAGATATTCTGATATGCCAGCAGAAACAGCTCCTTGTTATATAAGTTGCGATAGAGCCGCTCATAGGAATATGACCTGTCTGTGCTGTGGGTCTGCAAACTGCTCAACAAATAAATCGGATTTCTCATGATGTATCACACACCTTCCTTTCTCTGTTGTTGAGCTAACAAGCTGCCGCCCTTCGCCATGTATGCGGCTTTCCCGCACTCGGACTACTACGGCGGCTCCGTTGCCATGCCGGATATTCAGCGTCATCTTTCTTGGCTTTTTACACCTTGAAATTTATCCCCTTGCAGGATTACACATAGCCTTTTCAGGCGTTCCGGTTTAGGCAATCCCCGTTTAACGATGTAATCATGGCATAGATGATTGTCGGATAGCGTTTCCGTCCTTTTCTCCATACAGAGTTGAGCCGCACAGAAGCTCTCCCGCATATACTCGACTAAAATATTGCGGCTGTGCAGTATGGCGATAGCTGTCTTGCGCCATAGCTCCTACATAAGCCTCTCGGACTGCGCTTCAGGCAGTATGGCTTTTATCCTTATATCATCTCTTTCATCTCCCCATTCAGTCGCAGGCTGACAACTGCCTGACTTATGGGTTTCCCGGAATGCTATGTTCCCCTATGAGGTTTCCCTCTCAGGTAAGCCGGGTGATGACGGGCAAATGAGCTTTTACCCGCTGGATTGCCAGATCCAGAATCATTACATCGCCGCTACGGGCGCACAATCAAAGTAAGCCATGGCGAGCTTGGCGAAGAAGGCGATGGCCAGCACCATGCTCAAAGCAGGAAAGACCACATTGTCCACCACGGTCTTGATCTGGCTGGAGGCGTCCGTCCAGGTCTGCTCCACCGCGCCGGCCACATCCCCGCCCGCTGCAAAAGCAGGTGCGCAGAGACACAAGGCCAGGGTGAGAACAATGAGGAATATCTGAAAAATGCGCTTGCGTTTCATGATCGTTTTCCTCCTATAAAAAAGAATGGAGGGCCGCCCCGTGGGACGGCCCTCTGGATCGAATGATATGGCTGCTGCTTAGTAGCCGGTGCGGGGCAGAGGCTCCGCGGGCTTGTAGACCTTGGTCACCCAGCGGGAGGTGGCCATGATCCACTGGCCGTTGTAGACGCCGCCCGTATCCGCCTGATTGACGAACTGGGTACCTCCGGTGAGCCAGGAGACCACATTGCAGTACACCTGCGGGGTCTCCACCTGCCGGAAGTTGGCGGGAACCACGCCGAACACCACCATAAACTCGGTGATGACCTCATTGGAGGCCAGTCCCAGGGCGGCGGGAGAGGCGTCCAGCACATAGTTCTGCTGGGTGTTCAGGTTGTCATACATGGTCCGGTAGTTGGGGTTCAGGTTGGTCCTGTACACCACCTTGTAATTGCCCGGAACATTGTAGGTGCCGGTGACGAGCTTGTCCAGCCGCACCGCCTGGGTGGGCAGGGTGTCGCGCCAGTAGAAGGAGGTCAGACTGGTGGTTGAGTTGTTGCCGATGCCGCTGAAATCATAGCGAATCTGCTGTCCCGGCATGACTTCTACATAGCCGGTCTTCTTGATGGAGACGTTGGTGTAGAGGCTCTTGTTGGTCATGGCAGCCTTGACGATCTGTCCGGCGTACTCGATCTCCACCTCGATGGGCGTCTGGTCCAGGCCATAGAAGTCCGCCGCCTTGGATTCCACAATTTTGTAGCGGCCCAGAGGCAGAGGCCGGGAGGAGGCGACGCCGTTCTTGTCCGTTTTGATGGTGTCTACCAGGTTGCCGGTCCGGACGTTGTAGATCTCAAACTCGGTGTTGGGAATGGGAGTTCCGGCAGGCCAGCCGTTCATGGAGTTGTAGTCCGCGCTGGTTTTGGTGATCTGAATCTGGCCGGTGATGGCAGTGTTCTCCCAGGTGATCTCCGTGGTGGTGCCATCGGTGACATAGACAGTCTTGAGTTGCTCATCCACGATGTAGCCCTCATTCTCCAGCTCCCGCAGGTAGTAGCGGCCAGAGCAGGGCAGGTCGTCGATGTAGACATAGCCTCGGTCATCCGAGGTGTACTGCCCGATGGGGTTCTTATTGCTGTCATAGAGCAGGAAGGTCACATCGCAGATTCCCTCACGAGAAACTGTGTCGATTTTGTGGATCAAGATGCCGCTGAATGCCTTGTTGGTCACCGTCAGAGAGACAGTCTTGCCGCCCTCTACCTCAAAATAGTGGGGCGAGGGATCCACCTGGAAACCCTCTGCCGCCTCGGTCTCCACGGCGTAGTAGGCACCATCCTCCAGAGAGACAAAGACGCGGCCATCCTCGCCAGTGGTTACGGTGTCGATGAGTTCATCGTCCACCTTGCGGATCTCGAAGGTGGTGTTGGGGATGCGCTCTGTCCGGTCCGCCTCGTTGACCTTGATGATCTCGACGCCGCCGATGGGGTCGTTATACACGGTCAGCGTCTGGGTATCCTCCGGATTGACCTCTACCGTCTGGATTCGGGTGTCCTCATCAATGGTGTAGCCAGGGATTGTCTTGGTCTCCTTGACCACGATGGTGCCGGTTACCCCGCTGATGCGGATCTCGCCGTTCTGGTCGGTGGTGTAGAGGCCCTTGCTGGAGAGATGGCCGTTATCTGCATCTACATAACCGCCGTCCGCATAGGTCAGCTCGAATTCAACCCCGGACAGCGGCTCCATTGTCACGGAATCCAGTTTTCGTACAACGATTGTGCCTGCCTTTTCGTTGTAAAAACGCAAAGTCTGCACTTCGCCCGCCCTGATCTCAATCGACTTCGGGGTTCCATCCAGGACGTATCCCTCCAAGGTCTTAATCTCCCTGGCGGTGACGGTGGTGCCCGGCTCCAGATCGGTGATCACAATGCGGCCCGCCTCGTCAGTGATATACTCGCCGTTGGAAGGCCCGACTGCTGCTCCGGAACTGTCAGTGACCAGGAAGGTAACTCCCTGTAAAGGACTGGTTGTGCCTTCGATATATTTCTCCAGCACCAATGTCGTAGTTGGTGTATTGGTAAAATAGATCGTCTGTGTGTCGTTGGGGTTGACATGCACAGTCTGGGTCTGCTTGGCGGGGTCGATGGTGTAGCCGGGGACCGTCTCGATTTCAGTAACCACCAGTGATCCCACCACACCATCGATCTGGATGAGCCCGTTCTGGTCCGTGTAATAGATTCCATTGCTGGAGATATATCCATTCTCGTCGGGAACGTATTCGCCTGCTGCAGTTGTCACTTTGAACGCAACACCCTCAAGAGGCTGGCCCGTCTTTGAACACCTTTTGTCGATCACCAGAGTTCCTGCCTTGGAATTGGTCACGACTACCGTCTGGGTATCACCATTCTCCCCGATGACCACGTTGGTGGATGCCTGATCTATGACGTATCCCTGGGGGGCCTTGATTTCAGAAATGACATACGCACCGGGTGCCAGATTGGAAATGCGGATCTCGCCCGCCGAATCGGTAGTAAAAATTCCGTTTTGGGTCAATGTGGAGTCTCCAATGACTCCATCCAGGCCCACCTCGCAGCCGGCGGCTGTAGTCACCCGGAATTGAGCCCCGGCCAGCGGCTGCCCCGTGGAACGGTCCCGTTTCTGTACGATTAATTCGCCCTTGGGCTGGTTTTTCATGGTCAGGCTGACAGTCCGGCCCGCCTTTATCTGAACGGTCTGACTCTGTGTGTCGATGATGTAGCCCGGCGGCGCGGAGACTTCGGTCACGACCACGCTCTTGCCGGGGGCCAGTCCATCGATCCGAATCTCACCATTTTCATCAGTTCGGTAAATGCCGTTGGAATCGCCGATCACTGTACCATCAGCGTAGGTGATCTTGAATTCGGCATCCGGGAGCGTGACAGAGGGATTGACGGAGCAGACCTTGCGGACAAGCAGGATGCCATCCGGCATGTTTTCAAACCGGACGGTAATGACGGACTGTTCACCGCTGTCGGCCAGATAGACTGTTTCAGAGGATTGGATAATACTGTATCCATCCGCCGGGTCCACCTCTTCCAGAATATAGGTGCCAGCCTCCAAGCCGGTCCAAATGGCGGTGCCGTTTTTCCCGGTCACCTTCTGGCCGATGATTGTCCCGCCAGTACCTGAAGTCCCGCCGAGGAATCTCAATTGGAAGACACAGCCGGGTAAAACCTCATGCGTCACACTGTCATATTTCTCTACAATAATGGCATTAAGTGGTACATTCTGGAAACGGACAGTCTGCGTTTCGCCGCCATGAAGAATAACCGTCTGTGTGGTCGGTTCCTTCATCTGAAAGCCGGGAGCGGGCGCCACCTCTGTGATGGTAAATTCACCTGGATACAGGCGCTGGCCCTGCTCATGGAGCTTGATCTCGCCATTGGCATCGGTGAGGATCTCCCCGAAATCGTAGCTCTCAGGCGCGTCGGCCGCCTCGCCGGTGGAGGTATAAGTCACGTGGAAACGCGCCCCTTCGACAGGTGAGCCAGCAATGGAATCTTCCTTGTATACCGTCAATTCCGGCGCCTTATGGTCTTTAAAAACGATCTCTTTTTCATCGCCGGCATTGAGTGTGATGGTTTGCTCCCGATCCGCGTCTTTGTCCGGCAGATAGTAGGGAGCTGGGACCGACATCTCCGTAATTTTGTAGGTACCCGGCTGCACTCGCAGAGTAACAGTTCCATCCTGGCCGGTAGTCACATCGTGCTGATAGTCGCCGTCGATTGCTGCAATTCGGAACACAGTGCCGGGAATCGGAGTGGTGGTGTCCGCTGCGTCCACCTTGGCAATTGTGATTTGAGGCTGTTTGAGGTTATCATAAATCAACTGTTTGTCATCCCCAGGTCCCAGCCAAATGGTCTGGGTTGGCTCCACAGCAACTACATAGGGGTCCGGGACAGAGATCTCCGTCACCTCATAGCTGTCAACAGGGAGGCCAGTCAGCGTCGCAGTCCCGTCCGGCCCAGTGGTCACGTCCGTATGGTAGCCATGATGGATACCTCTAACTTCGAAGACAGCCCCAGATACAACTTCAGATGTCTGGCCATCTCTTTTCAGGATAGTGAGGGTTGGAAGCACCTGATCCACCGCGGTGACGGAGATCGTGCCGCCGCCGTCAATATCCACCTGGTCCACATGGACGACTACCGGCTCCGTCAGCCGGGCAAAAGGCGCAGGGACAGAGACCTCTACGAAGGCATACAGGCCCTCAGTGATGCCGGTGACGGTGATGATGCCGGAGGCGTCCGTGGCCTCCGATCCGATGATCTGGCCGTCCTTCAGAATATTGAAGACCGCACCCTCGATGGGGCTGTCCGAATTGTCCACCTTCAGCAGTTCGATTTTGACCTTGGCGTCGTTTTCAAAAACGAGAGCCACATCGCTTTTCCCGTCCCAGTAGAACTCCTGGCGGACTTTTTTGGGATCGCTGCTGGTGGTGTAGCCAGTGGGCGGGGTGACCTCTGTTGCCACGAAGGAGCCGATGGGCATGGTGTCCCAGGGAACGTCCTCCAGATAGCCGCCTGCGCCGGTGGTGTAGGTGCCGGTAAAGCTGTTGTCCACACCGTCGATGCGGATGACGGCGCCGGCCAGCCCCTTGGTGGGATCGTCCGCATCCACCTTGCGGATGGATCCCTCGCTGGTGATCTCGGGGGTGTCCGTGAAGGTGACCGTGACCGTTTTGCCGTTTTCATTGGGCAGGACCACATACTGGGGGCCGGGGTTGTCGATTTGGTACCCCTCCGGGGCTTCCAATTCCGTGATGGAATAGGTATTTGCATCCAGGGGGGAGAGGGTATAGGTCCCGTCCGCCCCGGTCACGACCTCCTTGGAGTAGGTCCCATTGGCGTTCTGAATGAGAAACCGGGCACCGGGCAGCCCCTTGCTGGGGTTGGTGGCGTCCACCTTCTTCACGGTCAGCGAATACTGCTCATGGGTGACGGTGAGATTACCGATGATGATCCCCTGGACGTCATAGGCCGGATGCTGTGTGGAGCCGGGGCCGGCGTAGGTATATTCAAAAACTTCGCAGTCGCCCCAGACGCCCTGAGCGCCCAAGTCGAGAATATACTGGGCGCGGTCCCGGAGAGAGGTTCCGTCTACGACATCGTCAATGCTGGTGTAGCTGGTGTGCTCCAGATTGTTGTAGACATACATCAGCTCCTCTGCGCAGGCAGCCACGGGATCAGCGGCAAGCGTCTTCTGCTCATGGCGCCAGATGATAGCCTGCACCCAGGCGTTCATGGTCCAGGTATAGTCACTGCCCCAGACCTCATCCACGCCCAGGGCATGAGCCTGGTCTGTAAAAATGCCGCGGCTGTGGGCGTAATAATACGCCATCATGGTTTTGACGGTAGGATCGCTGATGGGCTGTGGGTTATTCCACTCGTGTCCCTCCAGCGACCAGCCCATGCCGCCCCCGTGGTCGGCGCAAAAGCCTGTGACAGTATCGCCGTTGTAGTCAAATTTCATCTGGTGGAGCCAGCAGGTGTCGAGGGCTGCCGACTCATAGTGGACACCGTTATGGGTGCAGTCCTCCATGACAATGGAGTCCGGGCTGGCGGCCAGGGCCGCTCCGGGGAGCAGACCCAGGATACACACCAGCGCCAACAGCATGGAGAGGATCCGGGCAGGCAGAGAGTGCGTCTGTTTCTTCATGTTCTTTTCCTTTCCTCGGAAAGGGAAGGGCCGAAGGGACAGAGCATTCCGGCAGAACGCAAACAGGCCGTGGGCGCTGTATCCCTACGGCCTGTTCCATTTTCGATATTCAGAATTTTGTTGGTCGGTCCCGAAGTCACTTCGAGAGAGTGGTTCTTGCTCCGGCATAGAGCGTCTTATTTCATGGGTATCACCTCCGTTTCTTCTGGATTTAAGCAAAAAAAGAGCGGCCCCTCCTGTTTGAGAGGGGCCGTACCGCTGGATCTGCGGTTATCCGTAGGGGTTGTGGGTGGTTGGGTCACCCAGGAACAGGCAGCAGTAGGTGACGCCCTGTTCCACGGTGACGCCCACGCCGAGGCTGTCCGCATTGGGTGTGAGCATCGCCTGCAGGTGTCCGGGGGAGTTCACCCAGTTCTCTACCGCCTGTTGAGCAATATCTGAGGCGGCGGCTCCGGTGAAGACCGTGAGGTTAGAGCGGAATCCATAGGGGTATCCGGCTCTGGCCACTGCTTCGCATTCCTCCTGGTTGTGGTGCCAGGTGTATTTCTTCCCAGAGAGCTCCTGGGCGGCGGTCATCAGCCGCTGGTCAACAGCCAGCTCCGGGAGCCCGTGTTCACGCCGCACCTGATTGACCAGCGCGGCGATGTCCTGGCGCGTCTGCTCCAGGTTGGACGCCGGTTCCGAGGCACGGCCGGTGTAGGGTGCGCCGCTCTCGATCCGCACCGCGTCGTCCCAATAGACGTTGAAGTCCAGGGCCTCGCCCACATCTGCCAATTTCACATAGTTGTTGCCGTTGATGAGGTACGCCTCCAGCTCGATCTGCTCCCCATCCAGATAGAATTGGTGGGTGCTGCGAACCGCCGTCAGGATCTCCTCCGCCGCGTGCGCTGCCGGGCCTGCCAGGGCCATCCCCAGCACGATACACGCTGAGGCCAGCAGGATGTTTTTCTTTCTGCTCATAACTTCGCTCCTCCTTATTGTCTGGAATTGTAGCTTTCTGCAAGCACACAATACCGGAAGAGCGGACGGAAGTCGAGAGAAATAAGAGGGCCTGCGTGTAGAAATTCAGAGGGGAAAACAAAGCAGATCAACTAAATTTCCACTGCCTTGACGCACCAGCGGTAGTCTCTCTGGTTCATCACACAGGTGTAGAGGGTGATCATGTTTTCTGTGGTGGCGGCAAGACCGCTCCGGTCGGTCTCACTGACCTTGGCCACGGACACTGCCTCATAGGTGCGGGTCCCCAGCTTGGTGGTCAGCGTGATCTCGTCCCCCAGTTCCAGGGTATGGATCTTCCCAAAGTGGTTGTTGGTGCCCCTGTTGTGCGCCGCCACCGCAATATTTCCGCGCCAAATAGAGGTTTCCTCGAAGTGACCGGCACCCTTGGCCAGGGTTTTGCTGTCCGTGCCCTCATAGACCTTCACAGTCAAACCGATGGCCGGGATCTTCAGCGTTCCCAAGTGACCGCCAGAGTAATAGAGATCGCTTGTCACTTCGGTGTAGCCGGTGGAGGGAGCCGATGTTTCCGGGGCAGCAGGGGTATTCACAGTGGGGATCGTACTTCCAGGGACAAAGACCGGGGCGGAGGTGCCGTTGACCGCCGCGCCGGTGGCGGGCATGGATCCGGGCGCCAGGTTGGGGGTGAGGGGCGTCCCGGTGTTCAGGGTATCGGCGCTGGCGGTACCGAATCCAGGCGGGATCAGGGCGGCGTTTTTGCTGACGTCCTCATTCTTCCTTGCCCCTCCATCCGCGGTGATGACCGGCTCAAAGGAGGTGGGGGTGCCGTAGTCCGGATCGCCCGGCGCGTCGATGGAATACTCCAGAGGTCCCGCCGCGTTTGCCGGAACCGACAGGGCGGTGGTCAGGCACATCAGGCAGAGAAAAATACTCAGTTTCTTCATTCGGATCCCTCCTCATCATTCTCATGCCGGCGTTTATAGAGCAGGCATCCGCCAATGACGCCGCCCGCGGCGAATACCACACCCAGCGGCACCAGGATATAGGCCCAGTTAAACTGGACTGGACTGCTGCCCGAATCAGGGAGCGGCGCCAGCGGCTCTATGGCTGTACCCTCGAAGATGGCCACATAGCGGGTCTTATTCAGGGCGATCCGGCTGACGGTGCCGGTGTAGTCCGCCGTGACGGTGTAGCCGGTCACATAGCTGCTGGTGGCGCTGCCGGTGTAGGTGGCGACTGCCGTAAAGCGGTCTCCCATGGCGTATCCGTCAGTATTGGCGGTATTGTCCGTCTGCCAGCTGATGTTCTGGAGGGTCAGGGTGCGGCCATTGTCCTCGATGGTCTTGGGGATGTTGGCGGTATCCTGGCTGGCCAGATTGGGGTAGCTCCGGGTGGCGGACACCTCTCTGGTAGAACTCCCGTATCCGGCCACCTCCACCTGGACGGTGTCCAGCTGGAGGGTCAGCACGCCGGAGAGCCCATCCTCGGTGATGAATTCTTTTTCCTGGGGGAGCAGGGCCAGCACGGACTCCATGTCCTTGCTCTTGCTCTCCAGGGAGACAGTCTCTGTATGCTGACGGCTCTCATTCTCCGGCAGTTCCTGCTTGAGCAGATCAATGAGGGTATAGTGGAATCCATCCTGCTCGAAATCAGACCGGGGAATGCCGGCGGGGTCCTCCTCCGGCCCCAGGTCATAATACTTGCGGATCTCTGTGCCATCCTCGCTCCGGGACACGGAGGTGGGGTAGCAAACCTCCGGGGGCGCGGATGATTGGGAAATCACAACCGACTCCGCGGCGAAGGCGGAGGGGGACAGTGCCATGGTCAGGCACAGGACCGCGGCACAAAGTGCGAGTTTTCGTTTCATTTCAGCTCTCTCCTTCCTGTTACATGGACATGCCGCCCATTTCGGGCCCGTCCTGCTCCGGACCCCCGTTCTGGCGCTGGCTGAACCCCTGATCCAGCTCCATCCAGTAGGCGTCCAGCACAGCCTGATCGAAGGACTGCTTGAATTCCGGGGTACAGGGGAAACAGATGTCCCGGTATTCGCCTTTGACCTGGCGGCTTGGCATGGAGACGAAGGGACCGTTTCTGCCCTCCTTCACCTGGACCCCGCGGATGGCGAAGCACCCGTTCAGGTTGACCGAGGCATCCGCCAGGATGGGGCCCTTGACGCTGGGGCGGTAGATCTTCACGTTGATCTGCATGGGCAGCTGCTCAAAATTGGGGTTCTGATGGTTGATAGTCTGTTTCATCGTTCACTTCTCCTTTTCTCTTTTTTCAGCCGCTCCAGGGTGTGGAGGGCCATGCGGTCATACTCCCAGGGTTCTACCTCCAGGGAGAGGTAGGCGCCCTGCTCGTTGATCCCATCGGCTCGATATTTCAGCACCAGGGGCATCGGCTCGGTCTTGCGATTCAGAATGCTGGGAGATACCCAGCCTGTCCCGGCCACATAGACCTGGCGGATGGCGGACTGGGCTTCACCAGACAGGTTCAGCCATAAAAATTTCCCCTGAAGGTCCTGCGGCAGACCCTCCGGGGATGGAATGGGCTCAATTACATTGCCTTTGATACGATAGCGCAGGTTCATGGCCGTGATGCAGATATGAGTGGCGTTGGCGGCCTCCGGTTCCTGTGCCCAGAGGGGGAAACAACTGTAGTCCAAGGCCAGCACATTTTCTCCTTCCTGATCGTCCGGGAACAGGGGCAGGCACTTTACCAGTTCCAGGACATGGATTCCGTCTGTGAGTCCCAGCACTCTGATCCCGGCAGCAGGCAGGGATTGGTAGCGGGCCAGAGCCTCCTCCAGTGTGGAATACTGCTCCACGCTCCGGCCCTTTCGCAGAGATCGCTTGGGGGGCAGGCGCAGATCGTCAATGGTGTAATAAGAAATGTTCATGTCTATCAATCACCTCATTCCATGGTCATCCCGCCCATCGCGGGGGAGTCGTTGTTCTGTTCCTGTCCTTTCAGCTCCATCAGCTTTTCCTTTGCCCAATCCGGAAGGAACTCGTCCTTCAGCACGCCAATAAAATCTGTCCGGTTCCAGCGGGTCATCTCTCCGTCCCCCAGGCAGGTACAGCGGATGGAACGGCCAATGGCTTTGGGGCTGCACCCAAAGCCATCGTGGGCATACCAGAGCTGAGCTTGGGGTGTCCAGTAGGTTTCCTTCAGGGTATCTGTAGAGAGTACCAGCACCTTTCCCTCATAGTCCAGTTTCTCGAAGGAATTCGGCTCACACTGGGTAGGGCCAAAGAGTCCAAGTTCCTGATAGGCACATTGGAACTGTGTGGCAAAAAGATCCACAACTGCCGGATCACTCACTATGATTAGATCTGTAACATGCGCGCGGTCCTTCGGGATATAGGTCTGTCTGGCCCACTCCTTATTAGCTTGACTAAAACGATCACTCCAGTCCAACTGCTGGATCGTGTGGGACAGGACCCATTGGACTCGTTTATATCCGTATTCCCGGATGACCCCTTCAGCGCATCCCTCCTCCAGATGCGTTCCATCAAAGTGCGTCCCGATGGCCAGCTCAATTTCTTCTTTACAGGCCAGATTTGCCTTGTGGCTCGCCCGCCAGAGGGACATCTCATTTCGCCTGCGGGCCTCCTCCGCAGAGTAGGGATAGAGATAAGTTTTATTCATCCTCGGCCTCCTCTTGAAGCAGGAGCATTCGCAGGCCGTCCAAATCCGCACCACAGCCCATCAGATTCTCAATGACATCCTCATCAAACTCATCCAGAGGATCTTTGCATCCCTCCGGACAGCTGAGGGCCTTATAGCTGGCTTCCGTCAGCTGCTTCACCAGATCGACGGACATCTGCTCCAGGTGGGAGACCATCTTCATGGCCTCACGGGTGGACATCTCTCCCCGGCTCAGCAGGATAGTGCCCTCGCCAACATCCAGGAGCAGCCCATCCGCGTCAGCCAACTTGGACATTTGCAGGGCAACATAGGGAATCATCTGAAGCTTGTTGTTGGGGTCACGGTGTACATAGAATTTCATAGTCGTTTTCCTCCAAAATAAAATGTTTGAGCCGTAATCGGCTCATGGATCCGTTCGATATGCGGGGATCTTCCCCGTCTGCATGAGGTGCAGACATCCAGGATACTCAGCGAGTCTCATGCCACCATGACATATCCCCACCTGTGAGGAGGATCAGCTCCTCCGCGTCCGCAAGGCCGGAGAGCTGGAGGGCAGCGCGGGGGATCGCCAGGGTCTTGTTCTCAGGGTTATGGCAGAGCTCAAAATACATAGGTTTCATCAAATTCTCCCTTCTGAAAGTCAAACAGATTGATTTGTGTTGTGGCATGAGCGCGCTCCGCCATGTCATAGTTGGCGATGAGCAGCTCGGAAAATTGGCAGTTAGGGTCGTATCGCTGTCGGATGTTGTTCAGCCGGGTCACCGGCTCGATCTGGATGCCGGGGGCATCGTACAGCCCTCGGATGAAGGCGTCGTCGTTGTAGGACAGCAGGAACTTGCCTTCCATGGACAGCAGGGCATCCCGCAGGCGGATGTGGTCCCGTTCCGTGAAGCCGTCCTCACCGATGTTCTGGTAATACCCCTCTGTGGCGTGATAGGGCGGGTCGCAGTAGAAGAATGTCACTGGGCGGTCATAGTGCCGGATCAGTGTTTGGAAGTCCTGGTTTTCCACCACCACATCCGCCAGCCGTCGGTGGGCTTGCTCAATGAGTGGGAAGTTGCTCCACATATCGTGAGGCTGGCTGGCAAAGCTGGTGAGAGCGGCGGCGTAGCTCTGACGGATGACCTGGTAAAACCAGGCCGCCCGCTGAATATCGGTAGTGCGCTTGCGGCGCAGGGCCAGGCGCGCCCGGTCGAAGTCCTCTCTGGAATTGAGGACATATTTCAGGGCGTTGATCAGCAGATCCGGCTTGTCCCGCACACAGCGGTACAGGTTGGCGAGGAGGCCGTTGTAGTCGTTGTAGACCTCGAAGTCGTTGCCGGGGGCTTTATGGAACAGCACCCAGCCGCCGCCCCCAAATACCTCCACATACCGCTCATAGAACAACGGGAATCGTTTAACCACCTCCTCCCGCAGGGCTTTCTTCCCGCCCACCCAGCTCATGAAGCTGTTCAGGGAGAATCACCTCCGTCCAGCGGGAGGCAGGTCTGCTCCGTGTCGAACCGTTCCAGGGAGCGGTTCAGCCCGCGGATAGCGGCGGCGATGCCGCTGATCCGCCGGGTCAGGTGGGCGATGGTGGCCCGAACCTCCTGTTCTGTGGCGGCGTAGAAGTAACCGTTCCCACTGCTGGCGATGGGTACACCGTCCCGCCGCAGCTGGTTGACCAGATGGCGCACCTCGATGCCTTTGATGCCGAAGGTCAGCTCCAATTCCCGGCTGGTGGCGGCGTTGAACTCTCCCAGATGGTACTGCTCCAGATATTCCGCCAGCCGTTCTTTTTCCATAGTCACTCCTTTCCGGGACCCGATTTCCCGAAAAAGGGCGCAAAAAAAGAAGGGGCCGTCCCCATTCGGAAAACGGCCCCTGCATGATTTCAGATACTGTTCTGCTTATTTTATTTGATCACCCCCAGACTCCGCAGCAGTTGGACACAGTCCTTTGCCCCTTGGATGTAGAGGCAGCGGCGCTGTTTCTGCGCCACGCGATTGAGCTGCGTGATGTAATCCAGCATCAGCGTCCGCTGGGTTTCCTCCAGCCAGAGGTCACGGCGGATTTCGTCGCTGATATCGGACATTCTTTCTTCTGCCAGTCCGTCCGGCTCGACGCGGTCCAACTCACGCAGAGCCTGCTCGATGAGCTGGTCCAGGGTATCTTCGGCGATTTGTTTGCGTTCGTCCATCGGCTGTGCCTCCTTTGCCGCAAACACTACCACACTCCGGACGGAATAGCCATACCAATATCAAACAAAATTTCAATGGTCACATAGACAGTGATGGGCTGTTGGATTGCTCCGGCTGGCTGTACTCATAGTAGATCTCGCCGCCATTCCACGCGACATATCCGTGGTCTGTGGCGGACAGCCCGTGCTGGTTCATATACGCCTCGGCGTAGGCTCTGCAGTCGAAGCACTCCGCCAGCAGGCCGGACTTGGGAATGACGCCGTCCCGGACAGCCAGTTCCCGGCCATACTCTGCCAAGTCTATACCACGGGGGACGAAGGCGTACTGCCGGAGGTTCTGGGCGTAGTCCAAAGCCTGATCCAGCCGGTGGCAGTCCTCCAGTTCCAGCACCGCCTGCCACTTGTCCAGCCAGTGGGGTTCTCCCTGGCCCCGCTCCGCCCATGCATAGCCGAAGTCGATGGCGTGGCGCACCAGCTCACCTGCGGAGGCATACTGGTCGGGGATGTCCTCCAGCTGGGGCAGGCAGCAGTCCACCTCCAGTACGATGCATTCGCTGAGCGTTTCCGCGTGAAGTTCGTCCAGCCCCAGCAGCAGTTCGTCTGGGTGGGCGGCGTCCATGTGGTCCCCCGTATCGGGGAAGCCTACCCACACGCCATCCATATTTTCTCGGCTGGCCAGTCTGACCCGGATGGCATAGTCCCCGACCGCCGGCTGAAGGAGCTGAGATGTTTCCGGCATGGGGATCGTGAGGGAAGACTTCCGTATATAGTGACCCTGGCAGAAGATCCCTTTGTCCTGTTCCCGGTAGGCCGCGCCTACCTGTTCCGCGTTGAGGAAGGGAACAGCCTCCGGCGAAGGGCGCTCCAGGTTTTCCAGAACAAACCGGCCCAGCGCCTCGTCGTCCCAGACTCCGTAGTACAGATCAAAGCAGGGAAGCTGGTTCGCCAGTTCCATCACACGGTCAGCTTGCGTCGGGCGCTCCAGTTCCAGCGCGCCGGTGAACAGGAGCCTCTCTTTTTCTGTCATATTGGCAAACCGCAACTCCAGCCAATCATGCTCCGATTTGGTCATTTCCATGCCGTCCAGCAGATTGAACAGCCTGTCCTGATGATTTAACACAGATGCATCCCTCCCTTTGCTTCCTCTGTTTGCCCGGCCGCGCTCTCTGTTTGAATCGCCTGTTCAAGAACGCGAAATGGACTCCATCTGCCGCAGCAAGGGCAGGCGACGGTCCCATTGGCGGATGCGTCGATCTGTTCCTGCGTGACCACGCCGGGTTCCTGACAGCACTCGTTGATCACGGTCACCAGATGCGCGTCCTCCAGTGCCTCTGGGCGAAACCTGCAGTTGAAGGAAACGAAGTCTACCCAGCGGGGATTATCAAAGATTCGGTCCACATGGAGCTGGATGGCCTTTTTTCTCACCGTATCAGGAGAATCGTTTGTGTAGTTGTGTTCTGACTCCCATTGGATGAGATGTCCCAGCAGCTGTTGTTCGCCCTTTCTGCGAATGAGGGTCTCGGCCAGCTGATACCATACGGTTTCTTTGATCTCGCCCATTGGGGTTCGGACGCCGATCCACGAACTGTATTGTTTGTTACGCCCTGATCCTGTACTGACGCATTGATATACCCCAAATTCCCAGCGGATATCCTTGAAATCCAGCGTGGCAACATCAATCCCATTCATGGACGTGATTCGATCTTGATTCATGCGAATACCCTGTCTACATCCCGGCAAACGCAGGTCCGGTTATTTCGTTTTCCTGCTGTTCTGGCTGGAACACTGGTAGCTGGCCGCCGTCTTTCCTGCGGAGCAGGCCGTAGTCCGTGATGACTGCGTGGTCTCTCTCCAGCAGTTCCCGACCTACCTGGCCTGCCTGCGGGGTTTGGAATAGAACCTCTGGCAGATCCGGGTATTTCTCTCTCAATGCCGCCTCCGCATACTCCCAGGTCTGAGCCACCTCCGGCCGGAGTTCATAGGCGTCCAGGCCGTGCATCAGCTGCATGGCGTCCTGGAGGCTGGGGTGGCCGGCAACGGACAGCAGTGCCTTGTACTTGACGAGATCGTTGGCGTCCCAGATCTGATTCTTTTGTGCCAATAACTGGGCGAATTCATTGATCTGTCCGATGCCGCCTTCCTCATCAATCGCGTCGTTGATGGCGTCCCGGAGGGAGGGGAGCAGGCAGTCCGTACAGCGGAAGGCACATTCTTCCTCAGAGGCGGCGTCCACCGCTTCCACGGCCCGCCAGATAGCGGCGTCGGTTGCGGGAAGGTTCAGGATGGCGGTCTTATCGTTGTCATAGCCGGGGTCATCAAAGTATCCCTTGGACACCTCCAGTACCACTGGAGCGCCGGAGTGGTCGAAATAGGGTGCGATCTCCCCACGCCGGTAGACCTCCTTGAACTCATCACCTGGCTCCACATAGCCCTGGCTGGTGAATACGCCGTCAAAGTCCTCCTGGTGTTTCTGGCCTAACACTCCCAGCAGTGCGTTTTGAAACTGACTGTCCGGCTCCGTCGTATCCAGCAGCGCCATGGCCTCATCCGACAGCATCTCACCCTCATACAAAAGCGCCCCAAGCTCCTGGGTATTGGAGACTTGGGGCGCCAGAAGGCAGATATCCGCGTTGAAAGTCAGGTTGATCAGGCGGGGCAGAGAGATGGGGCCGGTGCTGTGTATCTTCTCTATTTGGAGCAGGCCGTCCATTCCCATTTGGTCATCTTTGCTGAGCTCGGACAGCCGCTGGGCCAAAAGATTCAGCTCATATAAGTCGACATTGTCACCGATCATCTCCCGCTGGATACCAGGGTACTCGATCCTGGTCAATTCGTTCTGACAGCAGCGGCCGTCCTCGATCCGGGCCTTCTGGAGTGCGTCGTTGAATTCGCCCCAGGTCGCCGGCATTTTCAGTAAGGCGGCGGTTTCATATCCTCTGGGGCCGCGGTTGCTGATCTCCACTTCAAAGATCTTCTTAGCCAAGGGTCATCCCTCCCTCTGTCTGTTCCTCTCTCTGAATTTCATAATTGGCAGGATCCGCCCCAGGCACATCCCAGCCCGCCATGCTTCCGATCTCCATGGCCTGCCGCTGGGCGGGGGTGACGCCGCGCCGCTCATTCAGCTCGTCTGCCAGCTCCACGTTGCGCTCTTTGTCTCCGGTATCCCACTGGGAGGGATAGTAGCCGGACTCGCCCCGCCGGATGCAGATGAGCTGGCCGGTTGTCTGTAGGGTGGAGAAACACTCCGCCGGCAGGCCCTCGGCAACCTTGGGGGCGAACCGCTCCTGCTCTGTTTGGATGCTCCAGTTGTCCCACTGCCACAGGTGAACATAGAGTTCGCCGCCATCAATCTCGATTTCTCTCTGCTCAAAGCCCTCGCCCCAGCCGTCGGATGCCTGGCCGGTGAGGTAGTCCTTTAGGGAGGAAAGTTCCTCCGGGGAGAGTTCCCCAACTACCCGGCATTCCGCCACGCCCCAGAGTTGGCCGTTGCGTTCCTCTGCGTTGAACTCCGCGGACCGCACTTTGACATTCAGGCTGTCCTGTTTATCGTACCAGCGCATAACGCCCCGTTCTTTCTCCTCCGGCATCCGGTTTCTGACCAGGGCGCCCCGGATATGGTCCTCGTAGTCCAGCAGCGTCCGGCCATCCCACTCCTCGCCCTCCTCGGACGTATCGCCCCACTCGTCCCGCGGGTAAAAGTCGGCGGTCAGGGGCAAATACAACTTGAGAAGAGTTGGCTCCGGCGGCTGGACGGAAAATCGATCCTCCCCGATGGCCACCCCCAACTCCCGGCCGTTGTCCCATTTCACGTGGAAGGTGCCCAGATCATCGATATGATCCAACGTCCCCATGGAACCTTCCGGGAGGGGATGGGGATCGTCCGCCATTTCAATCAATCGAATCCGGCTGCCCTTGGGATACTGCTCCCGCATGAACTCCAGCCACTCTCTCGGTACTTCTCGCACTTCACATTCCTCCCATCGTTATGTCCTCTTGGGGCGCTGTCTGTTTCAGCTCCTGCCGGATAGTCTCCGCTGCATCGGAAATGGCCGGGTCATCCCGGAAACTCTCCAGCCTGCGGTAGTCCTCAAAGAACTGCTGTTCTCCATCACAAAATCGAACCAGATCCACTGTGGCGATGCTATCCTTGGTGACGCCCAGTCTTTTCTCCGGCCGGTCGATGTCCTGGTAGAGTTGTATCGCCCCATCCAGTGTCAAAGCCCTGTGGCTCTGCTCCTTCGAAGTGTTGCAGTCAGTCATCACGAACCAGGAATAGGTGTGAGGCTTGCTGGGGTCCGCAGCATCCCGCAGGGCCTGCTTTCCGGCCTCAGTGAGACCATAGTTGCAGGTGCGGCGGGGGTTCTCCTCGCCGGCAACATCCAGAAGAATGTCGTCTACCGCTTTTTTCACCGCTGGATCGTCTGTCAGGGTCTCGTACCGGAAGCCGGTGGTGTTTCGGTAGGGCAGTTCTTCTCGAATAGTCTGGAGATACCGCTGGGGGTCACAAAATTCCTGCTGCTCGCCGCTGGCATAGGTCACTCGGCCCACCAGTTTCTCCTGTCTGGCCATCTCCTGCTGGCGCAGGTCGTAGCAATACAGATACCCTTGATAATCCCCTGGTCTTGGGGTACACCGCAGGCAAAATCGGTAACGTTCTGTCTCCGCAACAAACCCGTAGACGCGGTCGTTTTCTGAGATCTCACCTCCGTTGTGCCAGCAATAGGTGTTCATGGCTGCCAAGTTCTTCAGCGGACCGCTTTGCCGCATAGCATCCACAAATTCCTGCAGAGCTTCCTTGAACTCTGGGGTGTTGAATCGGTCTTCGTTGTGGGGCCACCAAGTGTGGTGGAATCCCTTCCCGCCGGAGCCGAAGTCCATGCGGAGGTGGCCCACAGTGCCCAGTACCTCGTCCCGCTCATCGTTGGAATAGAAAAGGCCCGCCTCCTCACGGGATGCAGGCCTTAAAGGGAACTTTTGATCTTTCATTTGCTTTCCTCACTTTTCTGATTGCTGCCTGCGGTGCGCTCACATGGACAGGGAGATGGAATCTGCCTTTGTCTGCTCAGAAGCTTCCGGCTGTGTCTCCCTTTGCGCCGGTGTTTCCTGCAGATCCTCCAGCTCTGCGGCCCAGCAACTCAGGCCGGTCACAGTGCCATCCAGATTCTGCATGATCTGCTGCCGGATAGCTGTGAATGTTTCCTGCCCGCTTGTCAAATTCAGCTCACCCTGTACTCTGCTGCTGTAAGATTCGAATCGTTCCAGCAGCTCGACGGCTTGATCCATGATTTGATAGATTTCACTCTGGCCGTCCTTGGCATCCTGCGATGGCTCGGCGGTTATGCGCTGGGGCGGGTCCTTCTGGTAGGCACCCCACCCGGCCTTTTGATAGTGAGAGCCCGGTTCCTCCATCATGCTGCGGAGGGAATACCAGACATTGCCGTAGTCGATACGCCCCTCCAGCACCGTCCCTTCCGCCTGGCTGCGGATATGCTGCACGATCTCAGCATAGGAATGGGGCTGGCCATCTGCCAGCAGCGCCTTGGCTGCCTCTATTTGAAATTCCTTCTTGCTTGTAATCTCATACTTCATCTTGTCTGCCTCCTTCTCGTTTTGTAACCACAACCAATACCACAACTCGCGGGGAAAGTCTACTGCAAACTACAGGGAAAAATCAGGTCATCTGCATCTCCATCTCTGGTTTCGGAGACTCCATGATCTGCTCCAGGTATTTGGAATCCACTACGACTTCTGATTCATTCCTGCCGTTGAAAAAGGCAAGAATGTGTTCCTTTGAAATCTGAGCCTCATAGACGGTGCCCTCCTCACCAAAGCGGTGGGCAAACCACTCTGCCGTATCCCGGTCCAACGTCCAGGACGGTGCTTTGATGTTTTTGGCATTATAGGAAGTCACACCGCGGTAGACGGTCACAGGATCCTCCAACGACTGATAAACTGCGTACTCCTCCTCGTCCATCAGAAGTTCCGGCGGGACAGAATGGAATAGAGCCAGCAGTTCTCTTTTGCTCACATTGCGGTCTTGGTTTGGGCACTCCTCCAAAATCCACGCATGAGCCAGCAATTGGCCCAGATCCTCCTGTGAGAGGACTGGGGCAGAAAATTTGAGAAAAGTCAGATAATAGGGCTTGTTAAGGAGGAAAAATACCTGACAGGCGTTTTCAGCACTGTCGATCTGTTTGCCCACCATCTCCTTCCATTTGGCATAGTCTTCTTTGTTGTTGAGCAAGTCGACAACAGTGATATTGCCATCCTCATTTTGAGCAGCGGTAACCCCGGTACTTGTAAATGGGTGGCTGACGATAGCTGGTGAAAATGAAGTTTCTGCGATTGGCATATCCAAGAGTACATGAGCGATCATCTTCACCCTGGCAAGATCGGTTTCCTTCCGCATCAGGAGAGTCCCCCCATCCCCATGGACTCATCCTGCTCTCGCTGGTATTGTTCCGCGGGCTCCTTCCGCATCAGCTCATCCAGTGACAAAGTTCCCTGATAGGCAATGTAGCCCTGCTCTGTGAAGATTCCCTGTTCTTGCTGGATGCGTTGCTGGCCGTACTTCTCATAGTCATAAAAGGCGTCCAGATTGCTGTCGTAGTCGAAATGGCCGGAGTTCTGGATCATATATCTGCCGTACTCACCTGGCGTATGGACATTGGGGACGAAATCGAACAGGTCCAGATTCTCCGCCAGGCGGCGAATCTCAGCCGCGCTCTCCGGATTTGCATAGGCCACCACAGCCTCCAATTTGGCTCTATCTGCCTGCGCCAGCTTTGAGATGGCGGCGCACATGGCATTGAGATCAAAGATGCTTTCCTGCTCCAAGGCGCAGGCCGTCTTGACTGCAGCGGGCAAATGATCGCCCTGAACATCTAATCTCGCAAAATCTTCACTTTCCATTCCATCCCGATGGAGCATTCGTTCTATCTGCCATTCTGACGTAGGGAAGTACAGCCAAACTGCCTGGCTGTCTTTGGCATCTGCGTGGATGGAACACAGCGACACGGCCATCAGGCTGTCCTCATATAGATACGCCGGGAAATTCCTTCCCTGGTAGACTTGGCTGAGCTGTATCCCGTTGTCGTAGACGACGCCGTAGGGAGTGACGGTGCCCTCATTTTCCGAGATCAGGAGCAGAGCGGTCTCCATACTATCCAGTTCCTCCAGCTCCTCCGTGGAGACGCATCCGCCGTGGAGGTTCATGTAGTGATCCCGGCCAATCTGCTCCAAGTCGGAAAAGTCCGTAATGACCGTGGCCTGCTGACAACAAAAGGTCAAATTGATGAGGTCGGTCATATCGGAGAGTCCCATTTTCGCTGCCATTCCTTGGAACTGGACCAGCTCCCCGTCAGAAAAACCGTCCAACCGCTTGACGAGGTAATCCAACTCGTCCACATTGATTCTGTGCCCCTCCAGGCATTTCAGACTGGGAACGCAGCCTTCGATCTCCTCCACCATACAATCCTTTGCCCGCGGGTCTCCGATATCCAGCGCCTCCAGCATCTTGATCGTGTCGTTGTATTGATCCTGCGGGATGGGGAAGGGGATAGTGACCAGGCCATATTCCAAGTGATCAGCGTTATACAAAGCCGCTTTGATCCTCATGCTCCAACTCCTTTTCGTTCAGTTTTTTTACTCTGGTGCGCATACAGTCATCCTCGCCGCCCCAACAGAGGAAACCGTGGGCGGGATAGGGGCAGCCCTCGCAGCGGGAGAACTGCCGGCACACTGGTTTTTGTTCCGGCTCCGGGGCATAGCCGGGCGCATAGTTGATGTGGAGCAGCCATTTCTTCACACTGCTCCACTTAGGAGGCGGTTGATTGACCACCCCGACATAACTGTTCAGATTTTTGGGGTCCACACGGAGCACCTCCTCCACTTGCTTTTTCTGCTCTGAAAACAAAAAAGCGGGGGCCGTATCTGCCTGATGGCACATGATACGGCCCCCGCCCTGTTCAGCGTAGGATCTATAAATTCATTTGTGGTTCCTGACTCTGGACCTGCTCCAACCGGCTCTGGAGATCCGGGACGGTGTACTCGATCTTTGTTCTGGCCTCCTGGATGGCTTTTTGCTGCTTGTAGTCCAGCTCCGGGCCTTCATAGAACCAATGCTCCGCGGCGCGGAACAATTCTGTGAGTTCCTCCGGGGTAAATAACTGCGCTCTGGGGATCAGGCCGGAGCGGACAGCAAAGTCCTGCTTGGCGCTCTGGAAGTTATCTTCATAGTAGTGACCGTGGCTGACTCCAGTTCGGTCATAGTCCCAGATCCAGGTTACAAATTGATACCCCTGGCCATTTTCTCGCTCCTGGCCTGCCAGCACCGCGCCGCCGAAGTCTGCCAGCAGGCGGAAGTCCTCATGCAGGCCAGAGGCATGGAGCAGGGGGGCGTTTTGCATCGCATCCACATAACTGTATACCTCGTCCGCAGCCATGGCCACCTGATGGTACAATTCACTGGCCTCGTTTTGACTACCGGCTGGCAGTAGGAGGACGTCGCTTGCCGGGGACACATAGAGAACCGGCTGGCTGTGGAGGAATACCTCCAACCGATTGTCCGCTATGACAGATGATTCGATTCCTCGCTCTTGCAAGCGGCGAGAAAGCTCCAAAAAATATTTTTCTCTCACATTGAACACCTCCAATCAAAAATAGCCAGGCTCCCATTAGAGTCCTGGCATAAATACAAGTTTATACGAATTTTTCACAAAAGAGATGCGAACCGTTTTGTACACATTGCTTGGATGCGAATGTCGCGTTTCCGTGGTTAAGTTCTGCTTCTTGCCGACCAGAAAGGGCGAGGGAGGGTACCATCAAAGCAAAAAATGAAGAGGGATGCGAACGAACTGGGGGACATTTTGGAAAACAGCTTAGAAACGCCTGAGCTACAGGCCCACAACTCCCTCAAAAAAGTTGCAAAAAAGCCGTGAAATTCAACATTTCACGGCTTTTTGTGGTGGACTCGAAGGGATTCGAACCCTCGACCTCTCGGATGCGAAAAGTCATCTGAACATTTTTTGTATTATTTCTAATTATTTATAGCGGTTTCCGCTCAGGTTCTCTTTCTTTCCGCTACTCTTTAGAACTCAAATCTCCATGTGGTACGCCGCTGTCTGTGGTGGCTCCTGTGGTCAAAAACGCTCCCCGCCCTTTGCCGGAAATGGGTTCCCGGCTTGAACGGGGAGCATTTTTATGCCGTTGTCCGCCTGCATTGTAACTCTGACGGCAGAATTAGGCAAGTATGTTCTGCGCCATCCACGCCTCAGAAATTGGGGGACAGTAAACAAAAAAGGAGACCTAAAATAGCTTTAACCACAAACATCCAACTTGATTATTTAAAAAGTCCTATTTTTATGTTACACTGAAAGCATCATCCCACCAAGTTTTTTGAAAAAATATCTGGATTGTACCCATCCAGTTTTCTCACCATAAAGGAGGTCGTTGAGGTGCATCCTATTTTGCCGAAAAAGGATATGACAGAGGAGGACATCAAACTCCAGTACATTACCCCCGCTGTGACCTCCAAGTGGAGCAGGGGCAAAATTACCATGGAGACGCAAATCACCGACGGCAAGATTAATCTGCGGGGAAACATGGCCTTCCGTGAAAAACCTAAGCGGGCAGATTATCTTCTGTATCTCAGCGCCAATAATCCCATTGCGGTGATCGAGGCTAAGGACAACAACCATACCGTTTCCCACGGCTTACAGCAGGCGATGGAGTACGCCCGAATGCTGGACCTGCCCTTTGCGTTCAGTTCCAATGGAGATGGGTTTGCCGAGCACGACTTTCTCACCGGCACAGAGCGAGAATTCAGCCTGGATGAGTTCCCCACAGAGGCCGAACTAACAGCCCAGTTCAAGCAGGAATCGGGACTCAGCCCTGCCCAGGAAACTGTGATCGACCAGCCTTACTATTCCAGTCAAAACACTTATCCGCCCCGGTACTACCAGCGGATCGCCATCAACCGGACGATGGACGCCATCGCCCGGGGCCAGCAGCGGCTGCTGCTGGTGATGGCCACCGGAACCGGCAAGACCTATACCGCCTTTCAGATCGTCTACCGGCTTTTGAAAAGCGGCATGAAGCGCAAGGTGCTCTATCTGGCGGACCGCAACATCCTGGTGGACCAGTCCATCCAGCAGGACTTCGCCCCGTTGGAGAAGGTGACCCACAAGATCAGTGTGGCCAAAGATGATCCCCGCACCATCACCTCCCACCAGGTGTACTTCTCCCTCTACCAGCAGTTGGTGGGAGACGACGACCAGGAACACTTCAGCGAGTTGTTCTCACCGGACTTCTTTGACCTGATCATCGTAGATGAGTGCCACCGGGGCTCGGCCAAAGAGGAGAGCCGCTGGCGGCGGATTCTGGAATACTTCTCCGGTGCCACCCAGATTGGCATGACCGCCACGCCTAAGGAGACGAAATACATCTCTAACCTGAGCTACTTCGGAGATCCAATCTATACCTACAGCCTAAAAGAAGGCATTGACGACGGCTTCCTGGCCCCCTTCAAGGTCATCAACATTATGACCGACATCGGGGACGGCTGGCGTCCTCGCAAGGGTCAGCGGGATATCTATGGCAATGAGATCCCGGACCGCATTTACACCAACAGCGACTATGACTATAACATCATCATCGAAGACCGCATCCAGCAGGTGGCTGCTGAGATCACCAACTACCTCAAAAGCACCGACCGTATGTCCAAGACCATTGTGTTTTGTGCCAATGAGGACGCAGCCGGGCGGATGCGGGCGGCGCTGGTCAACCTCAACTCCGACATGGTGAAAAAGAAACCGGATTATGTGGTGAGGATTACAGGGAACGATGTCGCTGGAAAGAAAAAATTGAAATATTTTATCTCTACTTCACCAGAGGGACCCGTGATTGCTACAACTTCCGAACTGCTCTCCACTGGGGCCGACTGCAAGATGGTCAAGCTGATTGTTCTGGACAAGATGATCGGCTCTATGACGGAGTTCAAGCAGATTATCGGCCGAGGTACCCGCCTGCGGGAGAAGGAGGGCAAGACCCACTTCGTGGTCATGGATTTCCGCAATGTGACCCGTCTGTTTGCAGACCCGGATTGGGACGGTCCGCTGGAAATTGACCCAAACTTTGGAACGGAGAAACCCCAGAAACCGCCCAGACCAGAGGACGGCAAGCCCCCCATTGTCGATTCACCCGTCAGCGGGCCCACCCCCATTGTGGATCGGAATGGCTGCAAGGTCCCCATCGTCCACAAGACAGTCTCCATCTACGACGCCAACGGCAAGCTGCTTCGGCAGGAGAGCATCGTGGACTACACCAAGGAAAATGTGCGGGGCGAATACGCCTCCCTGGACAACTTTATTCGCCAGTGGAGCGCCCAGGAGAAGAAGGCGGCCATCCGCGACCTGCTTCGGGAGCGGGGCATCGACTTGGAGGCTATGAAAGCCGAACAGAACATGGCCGATGTGGACGATTTCGACTTCATCTGCCATGTGGCCTTTGACAAAAAGCCCCTGACCCGCCGGGAGCGGGCCAACAATGTGAAGAAACGGGATTTCCTCAGCAAGTACAGCGGCGCCGCCCGGGAGGTGCTGGAGGCTCTGCTGGACAAATACATGAACACCGGCATCTACGAGATCGAAAAGACGGAGATCCTAAAACTGGACCCCTTCCTAAAGATGGGCAAGCCCACCAAGATCGCCAGCTACTTCGGCGGGAAAGAAGGTTATCTCAAAGCAGTTAAGGAGTTAGAAGATGAAATCTATGCCAGTTGATGAGAAGCAAATTGAGTATCTGGATCTCGTTTGCAGTATGACGCCGACCGAGTTTGAGAAATACTGTGGAGAAATCCTCCGGGGATATGCGGAGGCGGAGCAACTGAAAGATTTCACGATTACACACAATACAGACCTGACCAGCCATGACGGCACTTACCAAATCGACTTGTATGCCACATTTACTGCGATGGGCTCGAAATTTAAAGTGATTTGTGAGTGTAAACGATATAAAGATAAGGTAAATCGTGAAAAAGTCGTTGTTCTGCATGATAAGATTCGTAGTTTGGGCGCTCAGAAGGGAATTCTTCTCTCAACCAACGGTTTTCAGAGCGGCGCGATTCAATATGCAAAAGAGCATGGCATCGCTTTGATTCGTGTGTATGACAACCGGGCCGAATTCTACTCTCATTCGAACGGAACAGATATTTATGATGAAAATGATCCATTCATCCGGGGAGAAAAGCTGATGCCGCCGTATAAGGCTGTAAATTGTACCGCACAGTCTTCAGATGCGCGTCGTGTTTACCCAACAAAAGCAATATTACGAAGTTGTTATGAAGAAATGTTCCGACTTATGAAAGAACAGTATGGGATAGAGAGTCCATCATTAGAAGAAATAAACTTAGAAAACTTAAAGGAGTATACATGAGCAATTTGACCGGATTTGTGAAACGGCTGCGGGACATCATGCGCAACGACGCCGGCATCAACGGCGACGCCCAGCGCATCGAGCAGATTGCCTGGATGTTGTTTCTGAAAGTATATGACGCCAAGGAACAGGACTGGGCATTCGACGAAGAGGGCTATGTGTCCATCATCCCGGAGCCCTGCCGCTGGGAAAACTGGGCCCACGACGACAAGTCCGGCAGCGCCCTGACCGGCGATCCACTGCTGAACTTTGTGAACAACACGCTGTTCCCGGTACTGAAGGGGAACGACATCAAGGACTCCAACGGCAAAGTCCTGATGGAGGGCATCCAGGTGGATGCGAATACCCCCATCAAAAAGGCCGTCGTTCGGACCACCTTTGCCGACGCCAACCAATACATGAAGGACGGCGTGCTGCTGCGGCAGGTCCTCAACGTGATTGACGAGCTGGATCTTTCGGACTACGAGGAGAGCCACGCCTTCGGTGAGATCTATGAGACGATTTTGAAGGAGCTGCAGAGCGCCGGCTCCGCCGGTGAGTTCTACACTCCCCGGGCGGTCACTGATTTCATGGCACGGATGATTCGTCCCCAGATTGGGGAGCAGATGGCCGACTTCGCCTGCGGCACCGGCGGTTTTTTGGTCAGCTGGCTGAAAGAGCTGCAAAAGCAGGTGAAGAGCACCAGCGACGCCATCAAGTACGGCAATTCCATCTACGGTATTGAGAAAAAGCAGTTTCCCTATATGCTGTGCATTACCAACCTGCTGCTTCATGGGCTGGACGTCCCCCGGGTGTATCACGACAACGCTCTGGTGCGGGATGTGCTGGACTACACCGAGGCGGACCAGTTCGATGTGGTGCTGATGAATCCCCCTTACGGCGGCAGCGAGAAGGCGGATGTGAAGAACCACTTCCCCGACGACCTGGCCAGCAGCGAAACGGCTGACCTGTTTATGGCCGTCATCATGTACCGGCTGAAAAAGGGCGGCCGGGCAGCGGTAATCCTGCCTGACGGATTTCTATTCGGCACCGACAACGCCAAGGTGAACCTCAAAAAGAAGTTGTTGTCCGAGTTCAACCTGCACACCATCATCCGGCTGCCCGGCAGCGTGTTCTCCCCATACACCTCCATCACCACCAACATCCTGTTCTTTGACCGCACCGGCCCCACCCGAGAGACCTGGTACTACCGGCTGGATATGCCGGAGGGGTACAAGCATTTCAGCAAGACGAAACCCATGAAGCTGGAGCATTTCGCCCCGGTGATGGAATGGTGGAACGACCGGCAGGAAATCACTGAAGATGGCTTCGACAAGGCGAAAAAATTCCCGGTGGAGCAGCTCACGGGGGAACTGGGCTATAACCTGGACCAGTGCGGCTACCCCCACGAGGAGGAGGAAATCCTGGCCCCGCTGGATCTGATCCGCCGCTATGAGGAGCAACGGGCCTCTCTCAACGCCGAGATCGACCGGGTGCTGGCCGAGATCACCGCCAAGCTGGGAGGGGATGCCCAATGACGCCCCAGGAACTGAAAAACAGCATCTTGCAGCTTGCTATCCAGGGCAGGCTGGTGGAGCAGCGCCCGGAGGAGGGTACCGCCCAGGAGTTGTACCAGCAGATCCAGGCGGAAAAGAAGCGGCTCATCAAAGAGGGGAAGATCAAGAAGGAAAAGCCCCTGCCAGAGATCACCGAGGACGAAAAGCCCTTTGAGATTCCAGAGAGCTGGATGTGGGTAAGACTCAATTCAATCGCATTGATAAACCCCAAGAATGAATTAGATGGCAAGTTAGAAACATCATTTATTCCGATGGCATTACTCGCGGATGGATACCGTTCAAGCTATACATATGAAATTCGGTGTTGGAAGGACATTAAAAAGGGGTTTACTCATTTTGCTGCTGGCGATATTGGTATCGCTAAAATTACACCCTGCTTTCAAAATAGAAAGTCTGCAATTTTCACTGAATTAAAAAATGGTTATGGGGCTGGGACAACAGAACTTTCAATCGTTCGAGTAATTGGAAATACCATGTCCAGAGAATTCCTACTCTGGTTTTTTAAGTCTGCTTATTTTATTGAAAATGGTATAAAGTCATTTACAGGAACGGCTGGTCAGCAAAGAATAAACAAAGATTATTTGCCCCATTGTGCCCTACCCTTCCCGCCCCTCGCTGAGCAAAAGCGCATCGTGGCCAAAATCGAGGAGTTGCTGCCCCTGGTGGACCGCTACGAGGCGGCGTGGACCCGGCTGGAGGACTTCAACCGCCGTTTCCCGGAGGACATGAAGAAGTCCATCCTCCAGCAGGCCATCCAGGGCAAGCTGGTGGAGCAGCGCCCAGAGGAGGGCACCGCCCAGGAACTGTATGAGCAGATCCAGGCGGAGAAACGGCGGCTCATCAAAGAGGGGAAAATCAAGAAAGAAAAGCCCCTGCCGGAGATCACCGAGGATGAGAAGCCCTTTGAGATTCCCGAAAGTTGGATGTGGGTGAGATTCTCGGAAGTGGTTGATGTACGAGATGGTACTCATGACACGCCTAAGTACGTATCCGAGGGGATTCCACTTGTTACAAGTAAAAATCTGGTTAATGGTAAGATAGATTTTGATACAGCAAAACTAATTTCAAAAGAAGATGCCACTGCTATCAATATGCGTTCTGAAGTGAACACAGGTGATATACTTTTTGCAATGATTGGTACGATAGGCAATCCTGTTTTAGTAGAAAAAGGCCGGGAGTTTTGCATTAAAAATATGGCGCTCTTTAAGCCTATTGGCAATCGCTTGTTTGATATGAAGTATTTTTTGCTCTTTCTTCAAAAAGAACAAGAACAAATGAAAAAAAGTGCAAGCGGTGGAGTTCAAGCATTTGTATCGCTAAAATTTTTACGGAATTATTTGTTGCCCCTTCCGCCCCTCACCGAACAAAAACGCATCGTGGCCCGGCTGGAGGAACTGCTGCCGCTGTGCGAGCGGCTGAAGTGAGGTGAATCGGCAATCGCGGCAGAAGCTATGGATATTAAATTCTACGGAGCACATGATATGAGTTCTGGTTGGTACTTGCAGGAAATGGAAACCTTTTTTCAGCAGTGGGATGAGAAAATCCACGATCCAGATCTAAAGGCCATTCTGGAACTCTATAACATCAAGCAGTATCTGGATGCGGGTATGCGCCTTACAACCTGGACAGAAGAACAATTTACACAGTATCAGGAACAGTGTAAAGAGATCCCGCCGATCTTAGGACGGTATTTCAGCAAAGTATCCAATGAGAATTTGCAGGAACTTTGTGAACAGGTAGACATGATCTATCTCGGTGATTTTTGGCAGCTGATCTGCGATTACAAAGTTTACAAGCGGATTTCTCCGGAAGTGCTGGCCCGGGTGCTGGAAGCAAAAAGATATGTTGTATGGAGTGTTTTAAGGTACAAGGAGCTCGTCCTCACTTTTGGACAGGTAATCACTGAACACCTGATGCGTAACCCCGGTACAGCGGAAGAACTGCTCTCACAATTCTTAGAGGCACATCGGAATCGTAAGCCGGTGTATTTCCCGGCGGAATTTACTCCCAAGATGCGGGAACAGGTCCTCTGGGATTATGTGGATCGGGAAGACGCCAATCTGAACTATCTGCAGTTATTGGAATACTCCCAAAGCTCGCCAGAGCTTCCAATCTCCGATAAACTGAAGCTCCAAGCCAGAAGGAGAAAAGAGACACTCCAAGAGAAATTGTTTGCAGGAGGACCTGGTTTCTCTTATGGGGTGGAAGTTACTTTTAAATCCATACCGGATGGCTCCGTAGAGGAAGTCTATCGTGAAAAGGACCATGTCTATTCCTACGCATATAGCAAAGAATGGCTACAGGAAAACCTGGATTACCCAACCCTGCTGAACAACTTTATTTACTTGTTCAAATATGTGGATCTCTGCTTTCGATGTACCTTTGTCTCCCAACAAGCGGAACTCAGTCCACTGGAGTCTGTCATGGGCGTCCATGGGAAACAAGATTATCCAATGGGGACTCACTTTAGAACGAAGAAAATGCGTACCTCTCTCCAGATGGTGGCCTATTGCAGAGAACTTCAACAGCTGAATATTCAAATTGAGGACATTTTTCATTGGTTCTTTGAAACTTACCTAAAAGAAGAATTCCATACGGAAGGGTTTATTTACACGCCTCCGTCTCCAGCTACAACCTATTTTGAAAAGTGCAAACTCTTAGCAAGTGCGATTGATGGCGTGCTAAAGCAGTACCGCCTGTTCTGCGAAGACGGACAGATTGACCGGGAACTGCTGGAAATATCCTCCGGTCATATAGTCTTCCAGGATGTTCCCAGTACAGTGCCAAATAAATATGGATATGCCGGCTCGCCAATGCTTCAGCGGGAGATGGAGCTTCTTTTTTCTGATCAATCCATGATGGCCTATACAGAAAAAACTCAGAGCAAGTATCATACCTTACCTCAATTACTTATGGCCGAAGATATGAAAAAAGAAGATTTTGAATATTACCAGCAGGGAAACTTGGACTGGTTGATTGAGCGCGGTTCTGTGCAAATTGACGCCGATGGGTACTTACGGATCAATAGAACTCGGACTGCTGTGCTGGGCGACCTCTTCTACAATGAAGTGGTTTGCCCCAACCATTACGACAAAAATCTTCATGATCAGGGAGATACTCTCTTTGCGGCGGGAGATATGTACTATGAAAGCACGCTGTTCTCTAAGCCGGAGCAGGACTATCTCAATTATGTTCTTAATAGATCTAAATTCACCAATGGGCTGGATCTGCGGAATAAATATATCCATGACACCTGTCCCTTAGATGAAGAAACACAAGCAGGGGATTATATTGAATTACTGAAAATTATGGTTTTGACTATCATTAAAATCAACGAGGAATTCTGCTTGGGAAATCCATGATCAGCTTTAGGAGGAGTGTCTGCTGTCGCAGGCGCTCCTCTTTTTCACCCATCGCCAAAGTGCGAATACTTCTTAAGCAAGAGTGAACTCAACTTTTGAAAAATGGCCCGATCCCACAGCCTCCATTCTTGACAGCACCAAACGTATGTTCTATGATAGGCATAGGCGAAAGCCAAAAACTCGCAGCTTTCCGGTGAGGTCCACACCCCGGTGGGACCTCAGACATTCATGGGCCTCGTAGGGCACCACAACCACCCTGAACGAAGGGAACTTCCATGAAGGTCTTCAGTATTTGGCGCTGTGCCGGCAGCGCGGGTGTGCACCTTCCCGTGTAAAGCGGAAAGGATGCAAATGAGCGACTCTGTCGTGATTACCTATAGTGGCCAGCAAGTATCAGTGCCAAAGGAGGTCGCAGACTTCCTGGAGCAGGATCGGAAACGGGAACAGGCGCAGGAAAAGCAGGACAAAAGGCATCTGAGTAAAAGTGAGTTTGAAACGGTGCTGTTCTGTTCGGACTGTGTCAGGCGTCCCGTGGAGGATACTGTACTCCGGAACCTCCAGCTTGAAACTCTGCGGAAAGCCGTCGATGGCCTGGGAGACCGGGGCCGGGATCTTGTAGAACTCCGATATGGCAGGGGATTGACCATGGAGGAGATCGGGACGATCTACGGCGTGTCCAAAGTGGCGGTATCAAAGCGGCTGAAAAAGCTCCACGAACAGCTGAGGGGCTCTGTCATTTGACAGGGCCCCTCAATTTTTTTGTTTTTCTGGTTTACAAATCGCCTGTGAGTGTCCTGATACGTAGAGGGCAAAATTT
>OGYF01000552.1_pt1 | contig 37920 bp, 29 predicted proteins | sample 1576451 | NCBI WGS metagenome assembly OGYF01 (sample SAMEA3541505, study PRJEB24748) | human gut metagenome | biome: human gut; feature: human-associated habitat; material: faeces | place: China | collected 2012
TTTAAAAAGCCCCCCGGCCCTAATTAAACGGCCGCAATGACTTCGATCTCACAGAGCGCGTGTTTGGGAAGGGTTTTGACCGCCACGCAGGTCCTGGCTGGTTTGGACACAAAGTAGCGGGCGTAGACCTGATTGAATGCGTCGAAATCGTCCATATCAGCGATAAAGCAATTGGCTTTGATGACTTTTTCGAAAGATGTTCCGGCCGCTTCCAGCATGATGCCTACATTGCGGCAGGCCCGGTCGGTCTGTTCCTCGATCGTGTGTACATGGAGCTCGCCGGTGGAAGGTTCGACTCCGATCTGTCCGGCGCAGAAGAAGAACCCGTTGTGGGTATATCCCTGTGAATACGGTCCGTTTGATTTCGCGATTTTATCTGTTGTGATTTTTTCCATAATAGATGTCCCCTTTCTTGGTCCTGATTTTTGATGGCGGAGCTGATGATTTTGGCTCCGCTTGTTTAGTATTAAAGTAACATGGATCGAATAGAATAGCAATGAAGGAGACGAGCGGGAAACTTAAGAGATTTGCCTCGGTATTTCAAGTTAAAAAGCTGTATATTTTCTGTCAACCTTATTGACACTGGAATTTTCTCTTCCTATAATAGAATAGATATGGAAAAACGAAGAAGATTTATTATTAATTTTTTATACTTTGCGATTATTTTGGGAGTAGTTTTCCTTTTTGTGAAATTTCTGCTCCCTTTGCTTGCACCTTTTGTGCTGGGCCTTTTGATTGCTTATGCCCTGCAGAGGCCGACAAAGTTTCTGGCAAGGAAAACAAAAGTCCCAAGGAAACTGATGGCGGTCCTTTTGGTATTGGTGTTCTATGGAACGGTAGGCGTGCTTCTGGCTTTGGCGAGTGTGAAGGCATTCTCCGGAGTGACGCAGTTGATCGGTGAGCTGCCGTCCCTGGTGCGTCTCTATGTGCAGCCTGTGGTCACCCAGTTGTTCCAGGAACTGGAACAGACGGTGACGAGGATGGACCCGACACTTTTAGAGGCTGTCAATTATCTGCAGGATCAATTAATGCAGATGCTGGGAGAGCTGGTTTCCAGAATATCCATGGGAAGTATGGAGCTTATCTCCGGTTTCGCCTCGTCCCTTCCAATGCTGTTTTTGAAACTGCTCCTGATGGTGATCTCCACATTCTTTATCGCTATGGACTTTGACCGTTTGACGGATTTTTGCATGCGTCAGTTAGATGCCAAAGGAACGGAGCTTTTCCAGCAGGTAAAACAATATATTGTGGGGACCTTGTTTGTCTGTATCCGCTCTTACGCGCTGATCATGTCGATTACCTTTGGAGAACTGCTGATCGGCTTTACGATTCTTGACATAGACCCGGCGCTGATCCTGGCGCTGTGCATCGCGATCTTTGATATTCTGCCGGTTTTGGGAACGGGAGGCATCATGATCCCGTGGGCGGTGATCACTGCGCTTCTTGGAGATTATACAATGGCGCTCAAATTATTCATACTGTACATTGTGATTACGATCATCCGGAATATCATCGAGCCGAAAATTGTAGGAAGCCAGCTGGGCCTCCATCCGGTCGTGACGCTGGCCAGCATGTTTGCCGGTGTCCAGCTTGCGGGAGTGGTCGGACTCTTTGGCTTCCCCATCGGTTTATCTCTTCTGAAACATTTGAATAATACAGGGACGATCGATATTTTTAAGCGTCCAGATTGATCTTAGACAGAGCGGCGGCAAAAGAATTGCCGACCGACTCTGTTTTTTGGTTCTTCAGATACTTCTGAACGTCTTTTTTCGAGACTCCGGCACCTTCTTTCTCCCGCCTCTTTTTAAAGGCGGAGAGTTTTTCTTTGTATCCGCAGGAACATACAAAGGTCTCTTCTTCTCCTTTTTTGATCAATTCCATCTTCTTATGGCAGTTGGGGCAGCGGGCGTTGCTCAGGCGGGCAACCGTCTCCCGGTAGCCGCATTCCCGGTCCTGGCATACCAACAGGCGGGCGTTCTTGCCGTTGACGGCCAGCATACGCTTGCCGCAGCGGGGGCATTTGCTGTTGGTCAGATTATCATGGCGGAAGGTTCCGTCAGAGGTTTTGATCTCCTGGATCAATTCTCTGGTATAGCCCTCAATGTCGTGGAGAAATACAGACTCTTTGTATTCGCCCTTGGCGATCCTGGCAAGCTGCATTTCCCAGTCGGCGGTAAGCTCCGGTTTCTTTAAATCCTCCGGGACCAGTGAAAGAAGCTGTCTGCCCTTGGAAGTGATCAGGATCTCCTGTCCCTTCTTCTCGATCAAGAAGGAGTGGAACAACTTTTCAATGATATCCGCCCGTGTGGCCACTGTTCCCAGTCCGCCGGTCTCCCCCAGAGTCTTACGGGCTTTGGCGTCTTTGGATTCCATATATTTGACTGGATTCTCCATGGCGGATAAAAGGGTGGCTTCTGTAAATCTTGCCGGCGGCTTGGTCTTTCCAGTGGTAATGACAATCCGGTCAATGGAGAGGCAGTCCCCCTGACTGAGAGCCGGAAGTTTTTGGTTTAACGCGTTTCCGTGATTTTCCAGGTCTTCCTCGTCCCCCTCTTCCAGAGTAAAACCGTCCTCATAGACTGCTTTCCATCCTGGTGAAAGAACCCGGCGGCCCCTGGCGGCAAAAGTCTCGCCCGAAGCTTCGGCAGAAAGTGTGGTTTCCTCATATTCATAAGCCGGATAAAGCACACTGATGAAGCGGCGGACCACCAAGTCATAGATCTTGCGCTCCTCGCTGCTCATATGTTCCAACTGGACAAATTCTTCCGTAGGGATGATGGCGTGATGGTCGCTGACCTTCTTATCGTCTACGAAAGATTTGCTGGTCTTGATCTGCCCTTTCAGAAGGGCTGGGATATATTTCCGGTAGGGGCCGATATTGCAGGCGGCCAGCCTTTCTTTCAGCGTAGGTACAATATCTGTGCCGATGTATCGGGAATCCGTTCTGGGATAGGTCAGGACCTTGTGGTGCTCGTAGAGCCGCTGCATGATATTCAGGGTTTCCTTGGCGGAGAAGCCAAAGCGCTTGTTGGCGTCTCTTTGCAGTTCTGTCAGGTCGTAAAGACCTGGAGAAAAGGTTTTCTTCTGCTGTTTCTGTATGTGGCTTATGGCAAGCGTCTGTCCCTTCAGAGAAGTTTCCAGATCCTGGATGAAGGCTTTCTGGAAAGAACGGGAGCTGCCGCTCTTCTTATGTTTCCAGGTCCAGGTGACGCCGCCGGCCATGCAGGTCAATCCGTAGTATTCTTCTGGGCGGAAAGCGCGGATCTCTTCTTCTCGGCTTGCGATGATGGCAAGGGTGGGAGTCTGTACCCGTCCGCAGGAGAGGTGGGCGTTGTACTTGCAGGTCAGGGCGCGGGTGGCGTTGATGCCCACCAGCCAGTCTGCTTCCGCCCGGCTTCTGGCCGCGTGATAGAGCGGATCATACTGCCGGCCGTCTTTTAAATGGGAAAAGCCTTCCCGGATGGCTTTGTCTGTGACAGAAGAGATCCAGAGCCTCTTGATAGGCTTGCGGCAGCCGGATCGATCCAGGATCCAGCGGGCTACCAGTTCTCCTTCCCGGCCGGCGTCTGTAGCAATGATGACGGTGTCCACATCCTTGCGGAAAAGCTGGGCTTTCACGTGGCTATACTGTTTGGCGGTCTGCTTGATGACCACCAGGTCCCATCTTCCTGGCATCATAGGAAGATAATCCATCTTCCATTCTTTGAACTTCGGGTCGTAGGCTTCCGGATCCGCCAAAGTGACCAGATGGCCTAAGGCCCAGGTAACGATATATTTGCTGCCCTCGATAGCGCCGGGCAGATTCTTGCGGCAGCCAAGGACTCTGGCAATGTCTCTGGCCACCGAAGGTTTTTCAGCTAAAACTAATGATTTCATAGAGATGTCTCCTTCTATTTTCATTGATTTACAGGCAATCTATTTTCTCCATTCAAGATAGCGGATTTGGGCTGGTTTGTCAACGGACGTGAAATTCAAAGAAAAATAAAAAAACCGTTGCAAATTCGGAGAGGATATGATATTATAAATCCCGGTCACGCCACATAAGACGTGATATGGCTCCATGGTCAAGCGGTTAAGACATCGCCCTTTCACGGCGGTAACACGGGTTCGATTCCCGTTGGAGTCACCAGGCGCCATAGCCAAGTGGTAAGGCAGAGGTCTGCAACACCTTCATCACCAGTTCAAATCTGGTTGGCGCCTCTTGGAGAACTCGGGAAACACTCGTTTTCCGAGTTTTTTGTTTATATTCTGATCTGAGGAAGCAAATTATGAAGGACTATATCTATGTGACGTTAAGACAAAAACCAGAAATGAAAGAAGCTGCCGCTGCATGGTTTCATGATAAATGGAAAGTACCAAAAGAGGCTTATCTTGAATGTATGGAAGCCTATCTTAATAATGAAACGGAATTTGGCTGGTATCTCTGCTTAGACAGCGGCCGCATCGTAGGCGGCCTTGGAGTGATCGAAAATGATTTTCACAGCAGGAAAGACCTTACGCCCAATGTATGCGCGGTATATACTGAAAAGGAATATCGCTGTCAAGGAATTGCGGGACAATTACTTGATATGGTCGTGAAGGATACGAAGTCCAAAGGAATAACGCCAATCTATCTGATCACAGACCATACGGGTTTTTATGAAAGATATGGCTGGGAATTTTTATGCATGGTTCAAGGGGATGATGAACCTGATATGACAAGAATGTATATTCATAGATGAATGGGAATTAAAAACATCTAAAACGGAATAAATTAGAATTCTATCAAGACATAAAAAAGGAGTCTATAAACATTAAATGAGCCGCTTATAATGAGTCGGCTTATTTTTTTATCCCCAGTTTATTGACAATTTAAAAATTATGTACTATATTATTAAAAACTTAACTATTAAGTATTTGAACAATGTTAGAACATAGAAATAGAGCATAAGGTGAATAAAGGGGTGACTTTAAATGAAATGCCAATTCTGCAATAAGGAAAATGTAAGCCGTGTCTTCTATATCAACTGGATGGGGAATATCTACCAGGTACCGGTATGCGAGGACTGTCTGCGGAAGATGTGGAGCCAGGCGGCCGCGGCCGGGAAGACAGAAGAATTCAAGAATTATACAGGCTGGTGGCCGGGCCAGCCAGATCCCAGACATCTGGGAGACAAGGCGTTCCCGGATATGGCAGTGGAGGGCTTGGTAAGAAGGCGGAAACTGGCAGAACTGCGCTGCCGCCTGAGTGAGGCCGCAAAACTAGAGAATTACGAAGAAGCCGCGAAACTGCGGGATGACATAGCGAAGATCGAACAGGGGGTGTGTACGCATGGAAATTAATCTGAATCTTTTTAGTTCCCGGATGGTGAAGGTGTTTCAGGCCGCGCTGCAGTTTGTCACACATATGGGACATAAGTTTATAGGAAGCGAACATCTTCTGTGGGCGCTGGCTCAGGAGGAAGGAAAAGCGGGCCAGGTCCTGCGGAGAAATGGATTGGATCAGAAACTGATCGAAGAGTATCTCCATCAATATGATATCGATGCAAAGGCAGGCGGTAATTTTTACGCTGTACAGATATCCGATGGGGCAGCCCAGGTGATCCGTCTTGCCCAAACCCGTGGAGAAGTCCGCGGGCGCTCGCAGATAGAACCTGCAGATCTTCTGCGGGCAATCCTGGACGCGGGAGAATGTGCCGCCGCCCAGCTTATGGCTTCGCTGGAGGTAGATATGGAAGCCTTGCGGGGAGAATTGGGGAAAGCTGATCTGCCGGTTTCAATGGCGGGAAAACCGGGACTAGAAAAGGCCATGGAAGAAGGGAGCAAGCTCCAGCCAGGTGAGGAAGATGAGGCAGAAGGGGAGCAAGAAGAGGATCAGCAGGAAAGTATAGTAGAGAAATTTGGAATGGATGTCACAAAGAAGGCGGAAGAAGGGGAATATGATCCCATGATCGGCCGGGAAGATGTGATCCAGCGGCTGATTCAGGTGCTGTCCAGGAGGACCAAGAATAACCCGGTACTGACTGGGGAACCGGGAGTCGGCAAGACAGCGGTGGTAGAAGGGCTGGCCCAGCGGATCGCGGAAGGCAGAGTGCCGTCTAATCTGAGGCAAAAGAGAATCATTGCCATGGATTTGGTGGGGATGCTCTCCGGCGCCAGATTCCGGGGAGATTTTGAGGAACGGATGAAGCTGTTCTTGAAAGAGACAGAAGCGGACGGCAACGTAATCCTTTTTATTGATGAACTGCATATGATCATGGGAGCGGGAGCCGGCGCCAGCGAGACTATGGATGCCGCAAATATCTTGAAACCCGTATTGGCAAGAGGAAGTCTTCAGGTCATAGGAGCGACGACTTTGAAAGAGTACCGTCAGCATATTGAGAAAGACGCGGCTTTTGAGCGTAGATTCCAGCCAGTCGCGGTAGAAGAGCCGAATGAGGAAGACGCGGTAAAAATCCTGATGGGATTGAAAGAAAAATACGAAGTCTATCATGGACTTACGATCACAGAAGAGGCGGTCCGGGCGGCGGTAGAGCTGTCCAGCCGGTATATCCAGGACCGGTTTCTCCCGGATAAGGCGGTAGATGTTATGGATGAGGCCGCTTCCCAGATCAAGACCAAGGGTCTTACTACGCCGCCCAATCTTCTGGAGCTGGAAGAAGAGATCCGCAGGACTGACCGAGAGAAAAAGGCCGCCGCGGATGCGCAGGAATACGAGAGAGCCGCCCAGCTCAGGGACCAGCAGAAAGCGTTGGCAGAAGAGCTGGACCAGCGGCAGGACGCATGGCAGAAAGAGCAGTGCGGACAGGTGACGGCTCAGGATATCGCGGGCGTGGTTTCTGCCTGGACCGGAATCCCCGTTACTATGCTGACAGAGGATGAGACAGAACGGCTCCGGACATTGGAATATACGCTGCACGAGCGGGTGATCGGCCAAGATGAAGGAGTGTCCGCCGTGGCGAGGGCTATACGGCGGGGCCGCACAGGAGTGGCAGATCCAGAGAAGCCGATTGGCTCTTTTCTTTTCCTTGGACCTACAGGTGTGGGGAAAACAGAACTGTGCCGGGCGCTGGCAGAAGTATTGTTCCATGATGAGAATGCTATGATCCGGCTGGATATGTCAGAATATATGGAAGCTTACACCGTATCCAAACTGATCGGTTCCCCTCCGGGATATGTGGGGTACGACGAGGGAGGACAGCTTACGGAGATGGTGCGGAAACGCCCCTACAGCATCCTGCTGCTGGATGAGATCGAGAAAGCCCATCCGGATGTGTGGAACACCCTGCTCCAAGTCTTGGATGACGGCAGGCTTACAGATGCCCAGGGCCGTACCGTAAGCTTTAAGAATACGATCATTGTCATGACCTCCAACATTGGAGCCAGAGAGATCACCGGGAAAAGTTCGCTTGGATTCTCCAGAGATGAAGGCAGGGAGGATCAGCGGCGGGAAGAAGAGATTCAGGAACGGGTAATGGAAGCCGTGAAGATGACATTCCGGCCGGAATTTATCAACCGTCTGGATGAAGTGATCGTGTTCCATCCGCTGAGGCGGGAGGATGTACGTAAGATCGCGCATATCCAGGTGAAAAAACTAGAAGGAAGGATGAAAAAGCAGGGGATTGCCCTTCGTTGGAAGAAAGCGCGGTGGAAGAACTGGCGCAGAGAGGATATGATCCTGTGTATGGGGCGCGGCCGCTGAAGCGGACGATCCAATCCATGCTGCAAAACGCGGTGGCGGACCGGCTGCTGGATGGGAACCTATCCGGCAGGGATGAACTGGTGGCCTATGCGGAGGGGGAGAAGATTCAGATCAGGACCGGCAGATCTTAGGATTGCCGGTCCTGTTTTGGTTCTTAGAAATGTGGTTCTTAAAAAGGTTATTTGTCCAGGGACAGATAAAGTTCATCCAGCGTATGGATCAAGTCTATGAGCTGGCGCATGTTATCTTCGCCAAAGCGGTCAAGAAGCGCGTCCCAGATCTGATCGTATTTTTTTAAAGACTGCTCTGCCGCCGCCCGTCCTTTGTCTGTGGCGCTGATGGAAACCTTGCGCCTGTCCTTGGGGTCGATCTCCCGCGTAATGTAATCTTTTTTCTCCAGTGTGTTCAGGATATAGGAAATGGCGGGTTTTGAGATGTGCAGTTTGTTCTGCATCTTAGGCACGTCAAGATTCATGCAGGGACATTCGCTGCAGCATCCGGCCGCAATGCTCTGAAGGATCATCATTTCATTCATCTGCATTTCACATTCGGAAGAAAGGGAAGATTCCAGCTTCCGGAAATGGATGATGGAGGTGAAAAACTGTTCTCTCAATTCATAATCCATGGTTAACTCCTTAATTAGTAAATCTTTAATAAATTATACATCACCCGCCTTCTTATTTCAAGGAAATTGTAGGACCTGAAAAATTTGAAGGTAGACCCAAAAATATTCTATGTTTTCTTTTGGAGGCTTCCGATATACTGACAATATCAACAAAAGACGTAAAAAGTCTTTAAAGAAGGGAGAAAAAGTATATGAAAAGAAAGATGGCTTTATTGACAATGATGGCTATGCTCAGTCTTTCCATTGCTGCATGTGGTTCCGGCGGATCCTCAGACAGCGGAGATTCTGGCTCAGGAGAAAGCTCCAGTTCCAGCGGGGAAGTGGCGAACAAGGACAAGCCTCTGGTTTGGTTCAACCGTCAGCCTTCCAACAGTTCAACTGGAGAACTGGATATGACAGCTCTGAACTTTAACGAAAATACATACTATGTAGGTTTCGACGCAAATCAGGGTGCGGAACTCCAGGGAACCATGGTGAAAGATTACATTGAGGCCAACATTGATACCATCGACCGGAACGGAGACGGAGTGATCGGATATGTTCTGGCAATCGGAGATATCGGACATAACGATTCTATCGCTCGTACAAGAGGTGTCCGCAAGGCTCTGGGAACTGGCGTTGAGAAGGACGGCAACATCAACAGTGAGCCAATCGGAACAAACACAGATGGTTCCGCATCTGCTGTACAGGATGGAACCCTTGAAGTAGACGGTACTTCTTATGTAGTTCGTGAGCTTGCTTCTCAGGAGATGAAGAACTCCGCAGGAGCTACCTGGGATGCCGCGACAGCAGGAAACGCTATCGGAACATGGTCTTCTTCTTTTGGAGATGACATCGATGTTGTTGTTTCTAACAATGACGGAATGGGAATGTCTATGTTCAACGCATGGTCCAAAGATAATAAAGTTCCTACCTTTGGATATGACGCCAACAACGACGCGGTAGCAGCTATTGCAGAAGGCTATGGCGGAACGATCAGCCAGCATGCAGACGTACAGGCTTACCTGACACTTCGTGTTCTGCGCAACGCTCTGGACGGCGTAGATATTGATACTGGTATCGGCACAGCAGATGACGCTGGAAACGTTCTGAGTGAAGATGTATACAGATACAGCGAAGAAGAGCGTTCCTACTATGCGTTGAACGTTGCGGTTACCGCAGAAAACTATAAGGACTTCACAGACTCCACGAAGGTTTACGAGCCTGTTTCCAAACAGCTTGACGAGAGCACATCTCCGACCAAGAAAGTATGGCTGAACATCTACAATGCTTCTGATAACTTCTTAAGCTCTACCTATCAGCCACTGCTTCAGAACTATGATGATCTTTTGAATCTGGAAGTTGAGTACATCGGCGGCGACGGACAGACAGAGTCCAACATTACAAACCGTCTTGGAAATCCAAGCCAGTATGATGCATTTGCCATTAACATGGTTAAGACAGATAATGCGTCTTCCTACACATCTATACTTAGTCAATAAGAGCTATTGAAACAAGAACGAAGGGGTTATTAGGGAGAAGAAATTCTCCCTAATAATTTATTAAGAAACGTTACTGAAAATCAGCATACCAAAATAGGAACAGGAGTAAAAAGAATGGCAGATAAGAAAGATGATATCGTCTTATCGATCCGTGGCATGTGTAAGTCTTTTGGCCGCAACCGGGTTCTGGATCACATCAATCTGGATGTAAAACGGGGAACAGTCATGGGGCTGATGGGGGAAAACGGCGCCGGTAAGTCGACAATGATGAAGTGCCTGTTCGGTACTTATCAGAAAGATGAGGGAAAGATCTTTCTGGACGGAAAGGAAGTAAGCTTTTCCGGGCCTAAGGACGCTCTTGAAAATGGGATCGCGATGGTCCATCAGGAATTGAACCAGTGTTTGGAAAGAAACGTAATGGACAATCTGTTCCTGGGACGTTATCCGGTCAATTCTCTGGGAGTCATAGATGAAGGCAGGATGAAGAAGGAAGCTTCCGAACTCTTCCGAAAGCTGGGCATGACGGTCAACCTTACCCAGCCCATGCGGAATATGTCTGTATCCCAGAGACAGATGTGCGAGATTGCCAAAGCGATCTCTTACAACGCCAAGGTGATCGTTCTTGACGAGCCTACATCTTCACTGACGGTACAGGAAGTAGAAAAGCTTTTTGAAATGATGAGGATGTTGAAAGAACAGGGCATTGCGCTGATCTATATTTCTCATAAAATGGATGAGATTTTTGAGATCTGTGATGAGATTTCTGTGCTCCGGGACGGAAATCTTGTTATGACCAAAGATTCCAAAGATACGGATATGAACGAACTGATCGCGGCAATGGTGGGACGTTCTTTAGAGAACCGTTTCCCGCCGGTAGACAATACGCCGAAAGACGTGATCCTGTCTGTTCAGCATCTGTCTACCAAATTTGAACCATATTTGAAGGATATTTCTTTTGATGTAAGAGAAGGTGAGATCTTTGGCCTGTACGGCTTGGTAGGAGCGGGACGTACCGAGCTTTTGGAAACCATCTTCGGCGTGCGTACCAGGGCGGCGGGGCGTGTGTATTTTAACAACCGCCTGATGAATTTCAACAGCGCGAAGGAAGCGATGGATCATGGATTTGCCATGATCACAGAGGAGAGAAAGGCCAACGGTCTGTTCCTGAAAGGGGACCTGACCTTTAATACGACGATCGCGAATCTGGACAGTTACAAGACGGGACCAGCTCTCTCTGACGCCAAGATGGAAAAAGCAACGATGAAGGAGATCAAAGTCATGCGCACCAAGTGCATGGGGCCGACGGACATGATCACAAGTCTTTCCGGCGGTAATCAGCAGAAAGTGATCTTCGGGAAATGGCTGGAGCGGGAACCCCAGGTATTTATGATGGACGAACCGACCAGAGGAATTGACGTAGGTGCAAAATATGAAATCTATGAACTGATCATCAATATGGCAAAACAGGGGAAGACGATCATCGTTGTTTCCTCAGAGATGCCGGAGATCCTGGGAATCACAAACCGTATCGGCGTAATGTCCAACGGTCATCTGTCCGGGATCGTCAACACCAAAGAGACGGATCAGGAGGAGCTTTTGAGACTCAGTGCGAAATACCTATAGTGAGGGAGATGGATAGATATGGCAAATGGAAATAGTAAAGTTCTAACGGCTGAGCAGGAATTGAAGCTTCGCCAGCCGATCGATGAACATGTGGGAGAGATTCAGGCGAAGATCAACAGCCTGAGAGAAGACGGTACAGACCAGGTTGTGTCTCTTCAGAATAAGATCGACGGGATCAAGAGAGACAAGAGCCGGACAAAGAGTGAGAGAGAAAGCGCGATCGCAAAGATCCAGAAAGAATTGGAGACGGCGAAAGCGGTAGAAGCAAAGAATAAAGACGAGATATCCAAATTGATCTCCAAGGCGGAGGCGTATCTCAAAGAACATTTTGACAAAGATTATTATGAGCCGGTAAAGGCCAGTTGTGAAGCCGAGAAGGCAGAAGCCAAAGCGGCATATCAGAAGCGGCTGGCAGAGCTGGAAAAAGAGCATAAAGAGACGGTTGCAAAGCTTTCTGACCACCAGGAGATCAAAGATGAAAACTATGTTTATAAAAACCGTCAGTTTGACGCGAAAGTAGAGCTGGAGCAGAACCTTCAGCAGATCAAAGACCGCAGACATGCCGCGTATAGCTATAAATATCATCTGATCGATATGCTGCGGATGTCCAAATTCACATTCCTGGAGACAAGCGCGCAGAAATGGGAGAACTACAAATATACATTCAACCGGAGGGCATTCCTTCTGCAAAATGGATTGTATATTGCGATCATCCTGATCTTCGTCGCTCTGTGTATCATTACTCCGATGGTCAAAGGATCACCGCTTCTTACCTATAACAACGTGCTGAATATTCTGCAGCAGGCTTCGCCGAGAATGTTCCTGGCGCTGGGAGTAGCAGGACTGATTCTTCTGGCAGGAACCGACCTTTCTGTGGGACGTATGGTAGGTATGGGAATGACGACGGCTACCATCATCATGCATCAGGGCGTCAACACAGGAGGCGTATTTGGGCATATCTTCGATTTTACGGGTATGTCTATCGGGGGAAGAATGATCCTGGCGCTGGTAATGTGTATCCTTTTGTGTACATTTTTTACCACCCTTGCGGGATTCTTTACCGCCAAATTTAAAATGCATCCGTTTATTTCTACCATGGCAAACATGCTGATGATCTTCGGACTTGTAACTTACGCGACCAAGGGAGTTTCCTTTGGAGCTATCGAGCCTTCGATCCCGGCGATCATCATTCCAAAGGTAAACGGATTCCCTACCATTATCCTGTGGGCAGTGGCGGCCATCGTGATCGTTTGGTTTATCTGGAATAAAACCACCTTTGGAAAGAACCTGTACGCAGTCGGCGGAAACGCAGAGGCGGCGGCAGTATCAGGAATCTCTGTATTCGCTGTAACGGTGGGAGCATTCGTACTTGCCGGAATCCTCTATGGTTTTGGTTCCTGGCTGGAATGTGCGAGAATGGTTGGTTCCGGTTCCGCTGCTTATGGACAAGGATGGGAGACTGACGCCATCGCAGCCTGTGTAGTAGGCGGTGTGTCCTTTACAGGTGGTATCGGTAAGATTTCTGGTGTAGTAGTCGGTGTGCTGATCTTCACAGCCCTTACCTACTCTCTTACGATCCTTGGTATCGACACCAATCTGCAGTTTGTATTCTCAGGTATCATCATTCTTGTAGCGGTAACGCTGGACTGCCTGAAATACGTTCAGAAAAAATAATAGACAAGCTGGGGAATGTAATATACATTCAGAAAAACCAGATCCGTATCCATGGATGCGGATCTGGTTTTTTTGCTGTGTCTGCCGGAGAGAAAGAAAATGCTGACACCGATTTGCGCATTTGGTATAATGGAAAAAGGATGATCAGAAAGAAACTGGACGCAGAAGGAATGAGAAATATGGATAAATATACGGTACTGTTGGTAGATGACGAAGAAGAAGTCATTCAAGTTATTATGAAGAAAATAAACTGGGAAGAGCTGGGACTTTCTGTGATCGGCTATGCCAGCAATGGGGTCAAGGCCCTGGAAATGGTGGAAGAATACCAGCCGGACATTGTAATGACGGACATTAAGATGCCCTACATGGACGGAATGGAGCTGTCTCAGCAGATCAAGCGGGAGTTTCCGGCGACAAAGATCTTGATCTTTACCGGTTTTGATGAATTTGAGTACGCCAAGGAAGCGGTCCATCTGGAAGTGGAAGAGTATATCCTCAAGCCGGTCAATTCGGCGGAGCTCAAAGAAGTGTTTACCCAGGTAAAGAACAAGCTGGATCAGGAGATCAGTGAAAAAAGAAGCGTGGAGGTCCTGGAGAGATATTATATGGAATCCCTTCCGGTCCTGCGGGCAAACTTTTATTCCACCCTGATCGAAGGCAGGATCCAGGAAAACGAACTTCAGAAATTTCTTCAGGATTATCAGATCACATTTGCGGGGCCTTTGTTCTGCTGTCTGGTGATCCACACATCTTCCAGGCAGGTGCCGGAGGGGATGAACCCGCTTCTGCTGGACACGTCTGTGCGGAAGCAGGCAGAGGAACGGCTGGGGGAGAAGTGGAGGGCAAAGACCTTCTCTTATCTTGGGAATACGGTTATGATCGCCCAGCTTGAGGAAGAGCGGCAGGTAGCGGATCTGACAGATGAATGTGACAGATTCTGCAGATATGCCCGCCGTATGATCGGGGCGGTGGTCACCGTGGGAGTCGGAAAGGTGTCCAAACATATTCTGGAACTGGCCAAATCCTATGCCGGAGCCAGGGAGGCCGTTTCCTACCGGGCGATCTACGGGGCTTCGCGGGCCATCAATATTCGGGAGATCGATCCCCAGGAGACAGCGGGCGGCAATCCGGCGGATGATTCCAGGCTGGGGGAACTGTTTAAGCGGATCTGTCTGGGGTCTGAACAAGAAGTGAGAGAGGCGGCGGACAGATACCTGGCCCAGAATTCTTTTCCAGCCCAATCCCTTCAGGGACATCAGATCGCGATCATGGAGCTGGTGAGCGGGCTGTACCGCTTCTCCGCTAATCACGACATTTCGATGGAGGCATTTGGGAAGAGAATTGATGATCTTTATAGAACGTTTCTTGACCTGGAGCCGGAAGCGCTGAGAGAAAGACTTATAGACATCTGTCTTTCTCTGCACGAGCAGATGATCCGCGCAAGAAGCATGTCCACCCAGTCTTTCGTCACAAAGGCAAAGGAATATGTGCAGGCCCACTACTTTGAGGCGGAGCTTTCGCTGGATACGGTATGCAGGGAGCTGGGAGTGTCGAATTCTTATTTCTCCACAGTCTTTAAGAAGGAAGTGGGGAAATCTTTCATCGGATATCTGACAGAATACCGCATGGAACAGGCTCTGCGGCTTCTGCTGGAAACCAATGATAAGAGTTATGCCATTGCCAAAAGCGTAGGATATACAGACCCGAATTATTTCAGTTATGTATTTAAGAGACAGTATGGCGTATCACCTTCAAAGTACAGGACGGAGTATGTAGGAAGTGAAAGATAAGTATATTGCCCGGTTAGAAAAGTTCAGACCCAAAGGGATCCAGTCAACGCTTATGCTGGCGTTTTCTGTGATTTCCATCTCCATTATGCTGGTCCTTGGGATCGTTATGTACATGTGGTTCTCCATGTCAGCCCGACAGGAGGTCGTGCGGACTTCCCAGACAATGATGGAGCAGACGGGGGAGAATCTGGAGGATTACCTGATCCGTATGCGCCAGATCTCAGATGTGGCTTACTACAATGTGGTAAAGGAGAATGATTTCTCCGACCAGTCGGAGAAGATTCAGGAGGGAATGAACCTGCTGTATGAAGCCAATCGGGACAACCTAAGGAGCATTGCGATCTATAATAATTACGGAAGTCTTCTGGCGGCGGAACCGGTTGTCTCCCAGAAAGAGGACCCGGATGTTACGAAACAGGAATGGTTCATACAAGCGATGGATGAAATGGAGAATATGCATTTTTCCACGCCTCATATCCAGAACCTGTTTGACGACGGAACCCAGCGGTATTACTGGGTGATCTCCCTAAGCCGGGTGGTAGAGCTGACGAACCAGGGAGAATCACAGCTTGGAGTGCTGCTGGTAGACATGGACTACAGCGGGATCTCGCGGGTGATGACGCAGATCAATTCCACCGGCAGCGGGCAGTACTATTATCTGTGCGACAGCAATGGGAAGGTCATATACCATCCCAAGCAGATCCAGGTCAGCGACGGGATCGTCAGTGAAAATAACAAGGCCGCTGCCCGGCGGGACGACGGTGTTTATGACGAACACTTTGAGGGAGAGAACCGAAAGGTTATCGTCAATACGGTCAGCTATACGGGATGGAAACTGGTGGGGGTGATCCCCTACTCCACGTTTACCCATGGAATGGCGGACCTTAGGTATTTTATCATCATCCTGATCCTTTTGATGGTCATGATGCTCCTGGTGATCAACCGGGTGATTTCCGTGAGGATCTCCAGGCCCATCTTAAAACTCAACGATTCGGTGGTAGAGTATGAGGCGGGAGAAAAACCCAGTATCTATATCGGCGGTTCACAGGAGATCCGGCATCTGGGCTATTCGATCCAAAAGTCCTACGAGCAGATCGACCTTCTTATGAAAGAGATTGTCTGGGAACAGAACGAGAGAAGAAAAAGTGAGCTGGAAGCGCTTCAGAGCCAGATCAATCCGCATTTCCTGTATAACGCCCTGGAATCCATCACATGGATGGTGGAGGGAGAGAAAAACGACGAGGCTGTATTTATGATCTCCCAGCTTGCCAAACTCTTCCGGATCAGTCTGTCAAAAGGGCGGACGGTGATCTCGGTAAGGGATGAGCTCCAACATGCGGAAAGCTATATGAATATCCAGAAGATCCGGTATAAAAATTCTTTTTCCGTTACCTTTGACGTGGATCCGGCGGTATATTCCTACTGTACGGTGAAGCTGATCCTGCAGCCGATTCTGGAAAATGCCATCAACTATGGCGTGAGCGGCATGGACGACGCGGGCGAGATCAAGATCACAGGCAAGCTGGAAGGAGATCGGGTCATTCTGGCTGTAGAAGATAATGGCATTGGAATGGCGAAAGAGGAAGCGGATCTTCTGCTTACGGACAGCCAGAGAGTGAAGAAGCACGGATCGGGAGTGGGCCTGGTAAATGTGAACAACCGGATCCAGATCCTGTTTGGAAAAGAGTACGGGCTGGTCATCGATAGCGAACCGGATGAAGGAACCACAGTTTCGATCCATATTCCGGCGGTTCCGTATACGGAAGAAAACCGGACCACCCTTGAGCAGGGACGGACCATTTTTGGGGAGGAAGCGGATGAGAATAAGACACCGGATAGGGAAGATGAAACACAGTAAAAAAATGTTTGTCCTCTTGGAAGCATCCCTGGCGCTGGCAGTGATCATATTGGCAGTCTTTATGTTTCTTGGGAACAGCGTCAATGACAGAGAACGGGTGTCTGTGATTGTGCAGAATTCTGACGACAGCCAGTGGGCGGCCTTCAAATATGGCCTTAAGATGGCGGCGGCAGATCAGGGCATTGAAATGTTCGTGGTAGACACCGAGGGGATTATGACTGCGGAAGATGAGCAAAATGTGATCCAGCAGGAGATTGATAACGGGGCGGATGGGCTTATTATACAGCCTGTTTCCGGAGAGGACACGGCGGAAATGCTGGAGAAGGTATCCAGGCGCCTTCCGGTGCTGCTGGTAGAATCCGGGACCCTGAATGGCGAAGAATCCTCTGGCCTTCCGGTGGTGCAGCCGGATAACTACAGCATGGGGAAAGCACTGGCAGAGGAACTGCTGGAGGAATACAATGGGAATCTGGAAGGAAAGACCATAGGCATCGCGGTGGAGGCAGAGGCGACAGAGGCGGCAGAAAGCCGGAGGGAAGGATTCCTGGACGGCCTGGAAGGATCGGGCGCCAATATCCGCTGGTCGGTGGCAGGCACCGTGGGCCAGGGGAAGAAGAGTTTGGAAGCCCAGCCAACGGTGGATCTGATCGCGGCCCTCGATGACCGCAGCCTGACGGCAGCAGGAGAGGCGGCGGCAGGAAACGACCTTCACGGAGCGCTGGTATATGGCATTGGGAATTCGCCGGAAGCCATCTATTATCTGGATACCGGCGTGGCAGAGTGTCTGGTAGTGCCGGACGAGTTTGGCGTGGGATATCAAAGCTTGACACAGCTTTCGGAGAACCTGAGGCATTTCTTCCAAAAGACAGAAAGCAGTACCGTCACCCACACGGTGATCAGAAAAGAGAACCTGTTTACGGAGGAAAATCAGGAGATCATTTATACAATGAGCCAGTAGAAGCCTGGCTAAATGGCAGAGGAAGAAACGTATGAAGAGAAAAAGATTTTTGGCAGCAGTGGTTTTATGCTGTTTTAGCGTCTTGGCAATGTCTGCCTGCGGGAAGCGGCAGACGGACGAGATCGATAAAATCTATGTGGGAGTGGCCTGCTATAATCAAAGCGACACCTTTATCAGTGAGCTGGTAGATTGTTTCGAGGAACAGATGAACCAATATGAGAGGGCGGATCTGCGGACGGTGGTGACCATCCGGGATGCGGCCGGGCAGCAGCGGAAACAGGACGACCAGGTAAAAGAGATGCTGGATGCCGGCTGCAATGTGCTTTGCGTCAATCTGGTGGACCGGGCGGACCCATCGGAGATCATTGATCTTGCCAGGGAAAATGACGTGCCGATCATATTTTTCAACAGGGAACCTGTGGCGGAGGACCTGCAGCAGTGGGACCGCCTCTATTATGTAGGAGCGGATGCGAAAGAGTCGGGGATCATGCAGGGTGAGCTGGCGGCGGATCTGATACAGGAGGATGCCAGCATTGACCGGAATAAGGACGGGCAGATCCAGTATGTGGTGCTGGAAGGAGAGCCGGGCCACCAGGATGCCATCATACGGACGGAAAATGCGGTAGATACCCTGAAGGGCAGAGGGGTGAGCCTGGAAAAACTAAGTTACGGGATCGCCAATTGGAACCGGGCGCAGGCCCAAAACCGGATGCTCCAGATGATCGGCCAGCATCAGAACCAGATCGAACTTGTCTTAGCCAATAATGACGACATGGCCCTTGGCGCCATCGAGGCCTACGAGAAGCTCAACCGCACAGAGGCCAGTATGCCGGCCTTTTTCGGAATTGACGGAACGGATGTGGGACTAAAGGCTGTGGTGGACTTAAAGCTGGACGGAACGGTATATAACGATAAAGAAGGCCAGGCAGAGGCTATGGCGGAACTGGCGGTAGCGGCAGTGACGGGCAGCGGGATGGAGGAGATCCAATTTGAGAACGAGAGATACATCTATCTGCCTTATGAGAAAGTAACCAGAGAAAATGTCCGAGAATTTCTGTCGGAATAAAGGTGAAAACCTTTGGGTATATATTCCACAACCAAGACGTGGATTCTGCCGCATACCTTCCTGGATTATAATTAGGATGTACAGGGAGGTGATACTGTGAGAAATACCAGAATTCCGGCGGCCTTTCTGCTGACAGCGCTTATGGCTGTGTCAGTCCTTGTGGCTGGATGTGGACAAAGCCGGACGGAACGAAAGGAAAAAGAAGAGGAGACGGAGACGACAGCGGCGGGAGAGACGGTGACAAAGGCTTCACTGCCGGAAGAATTATCCCAGATCCCCCAAGCATATTTTGCGGATTCAGATCAGCCGGGAACCTTGACAGAACTTACCTATGATACCTACGAGTCTATGAGCTGCGAGGAACAGGACCAGGTGCTGCGCAAAAGGGCGATCGTGTATCTTCCCTACGGCTATTCTGAGGATGAGCAGTATAACGTGTTTTATCTGATGCACGGCGGATGGAGCAATGAGACGACCTATCTTGGAACGCCGGAGAGGCCAAATGTGTTTAAAAATGTTTTGGACAATGGGATCGCCGATGGCAGGATCCAGCCGATGATCGTGGTATGTCCTACATATAATAATGAAAGCGAGTCTGACAGTTCCGATTATTCACTGGCTCTCAGGCTGACAGAGAACTACCATAATGAACTGGTCAATGATCTGATACCGGCGGTGGAAGGAACTTACAGCACCTATGCCAAGGAGACGACCGCGGAGGGGATACGCTCGTCCAGAGACCACCGGGCGTTCTGCGGATTTTCCATGGGGTCGGTGGCCACATGGAGGACCTTTGAGTACTGCCTGGACGAATTCCGCTATTTTATGCCTTCCAGCGGGAACCTGACGTCAGATGGCGAGTACATGGCTTCGATCGTAAGGGATTCCGGCCATGCATGGAATGATTTCTATATCTTTGCCGCTTCTGGAACGGATGATTTTGCCTACGGTTCTTTTAAGGATCAGATCGAGGCAATGGCAGATGTGGGCGATGGAACCTTCCGCTATGCGGATAATGAAAGAGAAGGCAATCTGTATTTCCTGGAACAGGAAGGCGGTACCCACAACGGAGACTATGCTATGGAATACTTCTATAATGGATTGTGCTGGATCTGGCAGTAGAATGTTTCCTCCTTTTCCCAATAAAACTGTAAACAACATGTTGCACATGGAAAAAAGCAATGAAATTGGGGTATAACTATAGGAAAAGGAGGGAACGACCATGAACATGTTGTCGAAAGAGAGTATTGTGGAGTTTGCGGCCGATCTTCGGGAGAAGGAGAAAGCGGAGTCAACGATTGTGAAGTATCAAAAGGCGGCGGAACGGTTTGGGGAGTACCTGGCGGGCCGGGAGATCACGAAGGAGAGGCTCCTGGAATATCGGAGCTGCCTTACGGAAACGTTTCAGGCCCAGACAGTTAATGGCAATCTTTCCGCCATCAACGCTTATCTGGATTTCCGGGGGCTTTCGGAATGTAAGGTGAAGCTTCTGAAGGTACAGAGGCAGGCATTCCTGGACGAGACGAAGGAGCTGTCCGAGGAAGAGTACAAACGGCTGCTGCGGGAGGCCGGAAAACGAAAGGATCAGCGTCTCTATCTGATCTTGATGACCTTATGTTCCACGGGAATCCGCATCAGTGAGCTAAGGTATATCACTGTGGAGGCGGCCCGGACCGGGAGGGCAAGGATCCAACTGAAAGGAAAGAACCGGATCGTCCTGATCCCTAGGGAACTGCGGGTGAAACTTCTGCGGTACGCGAAGGAGAAGGAAATCGAGAGCGGACATATTTTCCGGACCAGAAGCGGGAATATGGTGGACCGGTCGAATATCTGCCATGATATGAAGAAGCTGTGCCAGATGGGCCAGGTGGATCCAAGGAAAGTATTTCCCCATAATCTGCGCCATCTGTTTGCCAGGACCTTCTATGAGGTGGAGAAAAATCTGGCCCATCTGGCCGATGTGCTGGGGCACAGCAAGATCGAGACAACCCGGATCTATGTGGCTGTAAGCGCCAGCGCCCATGAGAGGACGCTGGAAAAAATGGGGTTGGTCATATAAAAAACCACAGAATGTTCCTTCTGTGGTATAGTTCTTTTAAATGCAACTGAAAATCTATCTAAAATCATATTTATTATAGTCTAAGATTGTTCCATTTTCAATCTAAAATATAGTTGGAAAATTATAACACCTGGGACGACAAGATGAGACTTACAATTTGCCAATAAGAAACCTGAATTTCTTCATTTAAGAAAATAGCAGGTTTATTAAATCATGCCTTTTTCTTTGGATTAGCCGCAAAGAAAGGCTTTTTTTATGTATGTATTTTGAATCCCCTACCACAGAAGGAACATTCTGTGGTGTGTCTGTAAATCAGGCGGTTTTCTGTCGCATAGACAGGAAATGGAGGTATATATTTATGAAAGGCAGCTCCAAGAGCAGCAGAGTAGATCTTGCCGGAGAGAAATTTGGAAATCTGACGGCGATAGAAGCAACGGACCAAAGAGAAAATGGATATATTGTGTGGCGCTGCCGGTGTGACTGTGGGCGGGAAGTGAAGGTAAGCCGCAAGAAGTTGTTAAGAGGGACTGTGACAAGCTGCGGCTGTCAGATACGTATGAGACACCGCAAAGATATCCGGGGCAACCGGTATGGAAGGCTTACGGCGCTGTATCCGACAGAGAAACGAGATAAGAAAGGTTCCGTATACTGGCATTGCAAATGCGACTGCGGCCGGGAGAAAGATATCACAGAAGATAAACTAGAACATGGCAACGTGCGGAGCTGCGGCTGCCTGCAGCAGCAGACAAGAGACAGGATTGGAGAGACAAGAGAGAAGCTGCATTTTGTAGACGGAACTTGTATTGAGATGCTGGAGCGGCGGAAACACCGAAGTGATAATACCAGCGGTTTCAGAGGCGTGTACGTGAAAGAACCGGGCAGTTATAAAGTTTCTATAGGGCTTCAGCAGAAACGGTATTATCTGGGGACTTTCCATGATTTTGAAGAAGCGGTGCAGGCGCGGCTGGAAGCCGAGGAGATCATTGAAGAAAAATTTTTAAAGCCTTACAGGAAGTGGGAACAGAGGGCGAAAGAAGATCCAGAATGGGGGGAAAAGAATCCCTTTTTCCCAGAAGACTTTCAATTAGGGACAGGGCATTTTCAATCTGGGCCGGGGGATTTTTAAAAATCCCCCGGCCCCAATTTTAGCGCAGTGAAAACAATAGTTCATCGTAAGTTGGATATGGAAGGTAACTTCCTGGGATCAGAGCTTCCGCCTGGTCTACGGCGGCCCTCAGGGTGTTCATATCTTCCAATACTTTATCGTGATAATACCTGGCAGTCGTCAGTGCATCTTCGGTTCCTTCCGCCTTATCCGTACTTTTTTCCAGCCGTTTCAATGCGGTTAGGATTTCTTCTGAAGCGTGAGTGAGAGTAGTAATGAGGGTTTCTTCATAAGTGGACGGCAGAGAGGGAAGCAATTCCTTTTTGCGCAGCACCTCCTGGCTGATGTCGCTTACATAGGAGATCAGAGCCGGTGTGAAATCTTTTTTGACCATATCCTGAAGGGCCAGTGACTCGATATGGATGGTCTTTACATAGTTTTCCAGCAGGATTTCATATCGGGAATAAATCTCCTCTTTGCTGAATATGTGATGCCTGGTATATAGATCAATATTTTTTCCGTCAATGAAATGAGGCATGGCATCTGGCAGAGATACCAGGTTGTAAAGCCCTCTTTTTTCCGCCTCGTCTACCCACTCCTGAGTATAGCCGTTGCCATTGAACAGAATTCGTTTGTGATTTTGGATCAGCTTTTTGAGAAGGGCCTGGACTTCTTTTTTCAGGTCTTCTTTTGGCACGTCTTTCAGTTCTTCATAAATTTGTCTCAGCGCTTCTGCCACCGCGGTATTCAATACGATATTTGGCTCTGCCACAGAAAGGGAACTTCCCGGCATACGGAACTCAAATTTATTTCCGGTGAAGGCAAAGGGGGAAGTCCGGTTCCGGTCAGTGGTATCTTTAGCAAAATGAGGAAGGACATGGGCGCCGATCTCCATCAGAGTCTGACTCTCTTTCTCAAAGTCTGTCCCTTCTTCTACAGAGTGAAGGACTTTTGTCAGTTCATCACCAAGGAAGATAGAGACAATAGCAGGAGGCGCTTCATTTCCTCCAAGCCGGTGGTCGTTTCCCGCGCTAGCCACAGAAATCCGCATAAGATCCGCATATTCATCTACCGCTTTGATCACGGCAAGCAGGAAGAGCAGAAACTGCTGGTTCTGTGCAGGGGTTTTCCCAGGATTCAAAAGGTTTTCGCCGGTATCTGTGATGAGAGACCAGTTATTGTGCTTGCCGCTTCCGTTGATCCCTTCAAAGGGTTTTTCGTGGAGAAGACAGGCGAAATGGTGTTTGTCCGCCACTTTCTTCATAATCTCCATGGTAAGCTGGTTATGATCCGCCGCTACATTTGCCGTACTGTAAACAGGCGCCAGCTCATGCTGGGAAGGGGCTACTTCGTTGTGCTTGGTCTTGGCGGGCACCCCTAGTTTCCAGAGCTCTTCATCCAGATCGTGCATGTAAGCGGATACTTTGGGCTTCAGAACGCCAAAGTAGTGATCCTCCATTTCCTGACCCTTGGGAGCGGGAGCGCCCAACAGCGTCCTCCCACAGAAAAGCAGATCCTTGCGCTTCTTATACAGATCTTTGTCGATCAAAAAATACTCTTGTTCGGAACCGATGGTAGTATCCACTCTGCTGACATCATCTCTTCCAAGAAGGTGGAGCACCCTTACTGCCGCTTCATTCAGGGCATCCATGGAACGAAGAAGAGGCGTTTTCTTGTCGAGCGCTTCGCCGCTGTAGGAACAAAAAGCGGTAGGGATGTACAAAGAGCCGTCCTTGATAAAGGCCGGAGAGGAAGGGTCCCACGCGGTATATCCCCTGGCTTCAAAGGTGGCCCGAAGTCCGCCGGAAGGAAAACTGGAGGCATCAGGTTCGCCTTTGATCAGCTCTTTCCCGGAGAATTCCATGATAACCTGGCCGTCCTGGTCAGGAGAAATGAAACTGTCGTGCTTCTCCGCGGTAAATCCGGTCATTGGCTGGAACCAGTGGGTAAAGTGGGTGGCCCCGTTTTCTACGGCCCATTCTTTCATGGCGGATGCTACCACATCGGCAACGTCCAGCTCCAGATGGGTGCCGTTTTGTATGGTTTTATGGAGAGCCTTGTAAATATCCTTGGGAAGCCGTTCCCGCATTACCTTATCATTAAAGACAAGACTTCCATATAATTCCGGTATCATTTTGGGTGTGTCACTCATAAAAGCAGCTCCTTTCTCAGCCCTATTTCTGGCAGCGTTATAATTCTTCATGGATATAGCAAAGAGATTCGATTCTGAAAATCAGCATCGAAAAAAGGCACTTTGGAAAATCCAAAGCGCCCTTGCTTTATGCCATGTAGTATACACCAAAATCAAAAAAAGTCAATCTGATTTTTGAAAAAAATTTCACAAATATTTCATTTGGGCCGGGGGATTTTTAAAAATCCCCCGGCCCAAATTGACAAATCTTTTGAAAAGGAGTATAAGAAATAGTGACAAAGAAGTCATTTAGCAACCTTAGGGAAAGGTTCTGGCTTTTTTGTCTTTTTTTATTTTTAAGCGGAGGAAGAACTATGAGCACAGATATTCAGACTATCATAGAAACAGGTGTAAAAGAGGAGTGCGGGGTATTCGGGATCTACGACAAAAGCGGCCAGGATGTAGCGGCCTCGATCTACTATGGCTTATGTTCGCTGCAGCATCGGGGGCAGGAGTCCTGCGGGATTGCAGTATCCGATACAAACGGACCTCAGGGGAATATTGCCTATCACAAGAATTTGGGGCTTGTCAGCGAAGTGTTTAAGGAAGAGACGCTGGAAAAGCTCCATGGAAATCTGGGGATCGGCCATGTACGGTACTCTACTACAGGAGCATCGGTGCGGGAGAATGCGCAGCCGCTGGTACTCAATTATATCAAAGGAACTCTGGCGCTGGCCCATAATGGGAATCTGGTAAATGCGGAAGAATTAAAAAAGGAGCTGGTCTATGGAGGGGCGGTCTTCCATACGACAACGGATTCTGAGATGATCGCTTACTATATCGCAAGAGAGCGGGTACACAGCAAAAGCGTGGAGGAGGCAGTCCTGCGTACGGCAAGGAAATTGAAAGGAGCATATGCGCTGGTAGTCACAAGTCCCAGGAAGCTGATCGCGGTCCGGGACCCATTTGGCCTGAAGCCTTTATGCATTGGGAAGCGGGAGGAGGCCTATGTGATTGCTTCGGAGAGCTGCGCGCTGTCTTCCGTAGGAGCGGAATTTATCCGGGATGTGGAGCCGGGAGAGGTGGTGACGATTACCCCGGAGGGGATTGATTCTAACAAAGAACTCCAGGCAGAACATGCGGACAAGGTTGGAGCATGCGCGCACTGCGTTTTTGAATACATTTATTTTGCCCGGCTGGACAGTGTGATCGATGGGATTAAAGTGTATGACGCCAGAATCCGGGCGGGAGAAATACTGGCCCAGACCTATCCCGTGGAGGCGGACCTGGTGACTGGAGTGCCGGAATCGGGAATCACGGCGGCCAGAGGATACGCGAAGAAATCGAAGATTCCCTTTGAACTGGCGTTTTATAAAAATAGTTACATTGGCCGGACCTTTATCAAACCCACCCAGAAAGAGCGGGAGTCCAGCGTTAAGCTGAAGCTGAATGTGTTAAGCTCCGTGGTCCGTGGAAAGCGGATCGTTCTGGTGGATGATTCTATCGTACGAGGTACCACCATGGCGAATTTGATCCGGATGCTGAAACAGGCGGGGGCCCTGGAAGTCCATGTGCGGATCAGCGCGCCGCCATTTCTTTATCCCTGCTATTATGGGACAGATGTACCCTCCAATGAATTGCTGATCGCATCCGATCATACAGAAGAAGAAATCCGGAAACTAGTAGGCGCCGATTCCCTTGGGTATCTAAAGATAGACGGACTTCAGAAGATGGTAGGAGACCTGGAGATCTGCAAAGCATGCTTTGACAGTCAGTATCCTTGTCGGTAGAAGATGAAAAAGGGACAGGGTATTTTTAGTTGGGGCGGGGGGATTTTAAAAAACCCCCCGGCCCCAATTAGAAATGATTGACAAATTCCCAAGAAAGGAGTATAAAAAATAGTAGGCACCCACAGCTGAGGGTGAAAACAGAACAGAGATCAGAAAATGACAAGGAAGTCATGAAAGACCAGAGATAGGACGGTCTTTCGCTTCTTTGTCTTTTTTTATTTCCATGGCTGGGATAGAAAAAGGGAAAGGGTGAGGCATATGATCGGAAATCAAGGACTGTATTGTCCTATGCTTGAGCATGAAAACTGTGGCGTTGGCGCGGTTGTGAATCTGAACGGGGAAAAAAGCCACAAGGTAGTCAGCCAAGCGCTGGAAATTGTGGAAAATTTGGAACACCGAGCTGGGAAAGACGCGGAAGGAAAGACGGGAGACGGCGTGGGAATCCTTTTGCAAATCTCCGACACTTTTTTTCAAAAGGCATGTAAGAAGGAAGGAATTACCATCGGCAGTGAAGGGGAATATGGAATCGGGATGTTTTTCCTGCCCCAGAATGAGCTGAAGAAAAATGAATCCCGCAAGATGTTTGAAACGATTGTCAAAGGGGAAGGATTAGAGTTCCTGGGATGGAGGAAAGTGCCTACGAAACCGGAGGTACTGGGAAGCAAGGCGAAAGCCTGTATGCCGGACATCCAGCAGGCGTTTATCGCAAAGCCCAAAGACACCGAGGCGGGATTGGATTTTGACCGGCGTCTTTATATAGTCCGCAGAGAGTTTGAACAGAGCAGCGCCGGAACTTATGTGGTCTCGCTGTCCAGCAGGACTATCGTTTATAAAGGGATGTTCCTGGTGGGACAGCTTCGGACTTTCTATCAAGATCTGCAGAGCGCAGATTACACGTCAGCCATTGCCATGGTCCATTCCCGCTTCAGCACCAACACAGAACCGAGTTGGGAAAGGGCCCACCCGAACCGCTTGATCGTGCACAACGGAGAGATCAATACGATCCAGGGGAACGCGGACAAAATGCTGGCCAGGGAGGAAAATATGTCATCGCCTTATTTTGAAGGGAAATTTTCCAAGATTCTTCCGGTGGCTGAGCGGGACGGATCGGATTCCGCTATGCTGGACAACGCTTTAGAGTTTCTGATGATGAATGGAATGGATCTGCCTCTGGCGGTAATGGTAACGATTCCGGAGCCTTGGGCCAATAACGATACTATTTCCCAGGAAGAAAAAGACTTTCACCAGTATTACGCGACCATGATGGAGCCCTGGGACGGGCCGGCTTCTATCTTGTTTAGTGACGGGGAGATTATGGGAGCGGTATTGGACCGGAATGGCCTGCGCCCTTCCCGCTATTATCTGACCAAGGACAATTGGCTTTATTTGTCTTCTGAGACAGGCGCGTTGGAAGGGATCCGGGAGGAAGATATCCAAGAAAAAGGCAGGATCCATCCGGGCAAACTGCTGGTGGCGGATACAGTGAACCATCGGCTGGAGCGCGATGCGGAACTGAAGGAATATTATGCCAAGAAGCAGCCTTATGGAGAGTGGCTGGATCAGCATATGATCGAACTGAAAGACTTGAAGATTCCCAACCAGAAGGTGGAGCAGTATACCGATGAGACCTGTGCCAGACTGCGGAAATCTTTTGGGTATGCTTATGAAGAATATCATGATTCCATCTATGGAATGGCGTTAAATGGTTCCGAGGGTATCACGGCTATGGGAGTGGACACTCCTTTGGCAGCCCTTTCGAAAGAACACCAACCGCTGTTTTATTATTTTAAACAGCGGTTTGCTCAAGTGACAAATCCGCCGATTGACGCGGTGCGGGAAGAGATTGTTACCAATACCAGCGTATATATCGGAAAAGAGGGAAATCTGCTGGAGGAGCGGCCGGAGAACTGTCAGGTATTAAAAGTGGTCAATCCCATCCTTTCTGATACAGACCTTCTGAAGATCAAGGCCATGGATGTGCCGGGGTTTTCTGTTGCTGAAGTCCCTATCATCTGCTATAAGAATACGCCTTTTGACAAGGCGCTGGAGCGGATTTTCCTGGAAGTTGATAAAGCCTACAAAGAAGGGGCGACGATCGTGATCCTAACGGACAGGGGTGTGGATGAGACCCATGTAGCCATCCCTTCTCTGTTGGCGGTTTCCGCAGTCCATCACTACCTGGTGCGAACCAAGAAGAGTACTTCGCTGTCCTTGATCCTGGAATCAGGGGAACCAAGGGAAGTGCACCATTTCGCTACTCTCCTGGGTTACGGCGCCTGCGCGGTCAATCCTTATCTGGCCCATGAGACTATTCGGGAAATGATTGAGAAAGGACTCTTAGAAAAGGATTATTACGCGGCTGTCCAGGATTATGACCATGCGGTACTTAGCGGTATCGTTAAGATCGCTTCCAAAATGGGAATCTCTACAATCCAATCCTACCAGGGAGCACAGATTTTCGAGGCCATCGGAATTTCTCAGAAAGTGATCGACGAATATTTCACCAATACCATCAGTCGGGTAGGAGGCATCACCATGGAAGATATCCAGGAGGATGTAGAGAAACTGCATCGGACGGCCTTTGATCCGCTGGGGCTTAAGACAGATTTGTCGCTGGAGAGCGTGGGACGCCATAATTTCCGCAGCCAGGGTGAGCATCACCGCTATAACCCGCAGACCATCCACCTGCTGCAGCAGTCGGTGTGGAACAATGATTATCAGACGTTCAAACAGTACACCAGCCTGGTGGATCAGGAAGAGACAGGATACTTAAGGAGCCTTTTGGAATTTGAGTATCCGGAAGAAGGGATTCCGCTGTCGGAGGTAGAGAGCGTGGATTCCATTGTCCGGCGGTTCAAGACTGGAGCCATGTCCTACGGCTCTATTTCCCAGGAGGCCCATGAAACGCTGGCGTTGGCCATGAATTCCATCCATGGGAAATCCAACAGCGGCGAGGGAGGCGAATCGCCGGAGCGGCTGGAGTCTAAAGGGACGAAAGAAAATCGCTGCTCTGCTATCAAGCAAGTGGCCAGCGGCCGTTTTGGCGTGACCAGCCGGTATCTGGTCAGCGCGGATGAAATCCAGATCAAGATGGCCCAGGGGGCGAAACCAGGAGAAGGAGGGCATCTGCCGGGAAAGAAGGTTTATCCCTGGATCGCAAAGACCCGGTATTCCACGCCGGGCGTCAGTTTGATCTCGCCGCCTCCTCACCATGACATATACTCCATTGAGGACCTGGCTCAGCTTATTTACGATCTGAAAAACGCCAACAAAGATGCCAGAATCTCTGTGAAGCTGGTATCCGAGGCGGGGGTGGGGACCATCGCCTCAGGCGTGGCAAAGGCCGGGGCTCAGGTAGTACTGATCTCCGGTTATGACGGCGGAACGGGAGCGGCGCCGGGAAGCTCCATCCACAATGCGGGGCTGCCCTGGGAGCTGGGACTTGCGGAAACCCACCAGACCTTGCTGAAGAACGGATTGCGGGGGAGAGTACGGGTGGAGACGGACGGCAAGCTGATGAGCGGCCGGGACGTGGCCATCGCGGCTATGCTGGGAGCGGAAGAGTTTGGATTTGCCACGGCTCCGTTGGTAGCCATCGGCTGCGTGATGATGCGGGTATGCAACAAAGACACCTGTCCGATGGGGGTCGCCACCCAAAATCCAAAGCTGCGCAGATGCTTCAAGGGAAAGCCGGAGTATGTGGTACATTTTATGAAATTTATTGCCCAGGAACTGCGGGAATACATGGCGCGCTTAGGAGTGCGCACGGTAGATGAGCTGGTGGGAAGGAGCGAATTCCTAAAGCCCAGAAGAGCGATGGAAAATCCGAGAGGCGGCCGGATTGATCTGAGCGCGGTGCTGAACCATCCGTATACGGCGGAAAATAATGTTCAAGGGACTTACGACTTCGAACTGGAGAAGACGCTGGATGAAAAGGTTCTGGTAAAGAAGCTTGGGAAAAAACTGGAAACAGGAGAGCCAGGGGAAATGGATGTCCAGGTAAAGAATGTAAACAGAGCCTTCGGTACGATCTTCGGGTCGGAGATCACCCGGAGGTATCCGGAAGGGCTGGCGGATGATACTTACTGTATCCACTGCCGGGGAACGGGGGGCCAGAGTTTTGGCGCGTTTATCCCGAAAGGGCTGACCATTGAGCTAAGAGGCGACAGCAACGATTACTTTGGGAAAGGACTTTCCGGAGGACAGTTGATCATTGCGCCGCCAAAAGAGGCGGCTTATCCGGCAGAAGAAAATATGATCATTGGAAATGTGGCTTTTTACGGAGCCACTTCCGGGAAAGCATTTATCAACGGAATGGCGGGAGAACGGTTCTGTGTTCGAAATTCAGGAGCCCAGGTAGTGGTTGAAGGAGTAGGAGATCACGGCTGTGAATATATGACTGGCGGGAAAGCAGTGATCCTTGGGCCTACGGGAAAGAATTTTGCCGCGGGAATGAGCGGAGGAATCGCTTATGTGCTGGATGAGAAGAACGCGCTGTACCGGAACATCAACAAGGAAATGGTGTCCATGGAAGAAGTCAGCCAGAAGGCGGACAAAAAAGAGCTGAAAAACCTGATCCGGCAGCATGTAGAGAAGACAGGATCCCCAAAAGGCCAAAAGATTTTGGAAGATTTTGATACTTACCTTCCTAAGTTTAAGAAGATCATACCGGATGATTATAAGAAGATCCTGAAATTAAGTCTGCATTATGAAGAATTGGGAATGGATCCGCAGCAGGCACAGGTGGAAGCCTTCTATGAAAGCACGGGTCAGAAACGGACAGGAGGGAACTAGGAAATGGGAAAAGCGACAGGATTTTTAGAATATGAGCGAAAAACAGGGCCTGTGCGGGAACCGGAAGAAAGAATCCGGGATTTCCATGAATTCCATGAAAGCCTGCCTCCAAAGGAACAGCAGGTCCAGGGGGCAAGATGTATGGAGTGCGGGGTTCCGTTCTGCCAGTTTGGCAATATGCTGGCCGGAATGGCTTCCGGCTGTCCTCTGCATAATCTGGTGCCAGAGTTTAATGATCTGGTGTATCGGGATAATCTGGAGGGCGCTTATCAGCGGCTGCAGAAGACCAATTGTTTCCCGGAATTTACCTCACGGGTATGTCCCGCTTTGTGTGAGGCGGCGTGTACCTGCAACGTAAATACAGAGCCGGTTTCCACCAAAGAAAATGAGCGGGCGATCATTGAGTACGCCTTTGCCCATGATCTGGTAAGGGTTGGCCCGCCAAAGGCGCGTACAGGCTACCGCGTGGCTGTGGTAGGGAGCGGACCTTCCGGTTTGGCGGCGGCGTTTCAGCTAAACAGGCGGGGACACGAAGTGACGGTGTTCGAGCGCAGCGACCGCGTGGGAGGACTTTTGATGTATGGAATCCCCAATATGAAGCTGGAGAAATGGGTGATCGCGCGGCGGCGGAAGCTGATGGAAGAAGAAGGAGTCACATTTGTCACAGGCGTAGAGATCGGGAAAGATAAGAAAGCAAAAGACCTTCTCAAGGAATACGACAGGGTGATCCTGGCCTGTGGAGCGGCTAAGGCAAGGGATATTCAGGCGCCGGGGAGGGAACTTAAAGGAATCCGATTTGCTGTGGATTTTCTCTCAGAAGTGACCAAGACCCTGCTGGATTCAGATTTTCAGAGTGTGCCTTATTCCCTGGCAAAGGGGAAACATGTGATCGTCATTGGAGGCGGAGATACGGGAAACGACTGCGTGGGAACGGCTATCCGTTTGGGAGCCAAATCTGTGACACAGTTAGAAATGATGCCAAAGCCTTCAAAAATGCGGACAGAATCAAATCCTTGGCCGGAGTGGCCAAGAGTCTTAAAGACCGATTACGGCCAGGAGGAATCAATCGCGGTATTTGGCCGAGATCCACGGATCTACCAGACCACCGTCCGGGAATTCATTGGAAATGAAAAGGGACAGCTCTGTAAGATCCGCACCGTAGGGCTGGAAGCAAAGAAAAACGAGAAGACAGGGCGGCTGGACATGGTCCCGGTGCCGGGAAGCGAGAAAGAAATCCCGGCCGACCTTGTCCTGATCGCCGCCGGATTTACCGGAGCTCAGGACGAGATCCTGAAAGCCTTTCAGGTGGAGAAGACCAGCAGAGGCACCGTGGCAGAGAAACAATATGAAACCTCCGTGCAGAGAGTATTCGCCGCTGGAGATATGCGAAGAGGACAATCCTTGGTAGTATGGGCCATTCATGAAGGGCGGGAAGTCGCGAAGGCGGTAGATGCTTCTCTTATGGGATATAGTAATCTGTCATAGACCAACCGATGGAAAAGTCAAAAAGGGACAGGGCATTTTCAATCGGGGCCGGGGGATTTTTAAAAATCCCCCGGCCCCAACGAAAAATGTTATAATAAAAGAAAATCCTTAAAATAATGGAGGGTAAAAAATGGCGAAGTTTACAGAGCGGGAGATCCTGGAAATGATCGAGGATGAGGACGTTAAGTTTATCAGGCTTCAGTTTGTAGATTTATTTGGAATGTTGAAAAACATTGCGGTGACTGCCGGACAGATGGAGAAAGCGCTTGCGGGACGCTGCCGGGTGGAAGGCTTCCACATTACAGGGATGAATGAATTGGGACACAGACAGATTTTTTTGAAACCGGATCTGGATACCTTTGCGATTCTTCCTTGGCGGCCCCAACAGGGAAAGGTGGCGAGGTTTCTATGCGACTTGACGGACCGTCAGGGAAATCTTTTGGAAGAAAGTCCTCGCTGTATTCTGCGGCGGGTGCTGGAGGAAGCAAAGAAAGAGGGATACCATATTGACCTTTATCCGGAATGTGAATTCTTCTTGTTCCAGACGGACGAAGAGGGCAGGCCGACGACAGAGACGGGAGAAATGGCCGGATACCTGGATGTGGCGCCGTTAGATGGAGGAGAGAACGCCCGCCGGGATATGATTTTGACCTTGGAAGAAATGGGCTTTGAGATCAAATCTTCTCATCATGAAAACGCGCCGGCCCAGCACGAGGTGGATTTCAAACCATCCCGTGGAGTCAAGGTGGCGGATCAGGTGGTGACCTTCCGCTCTACCGTCAGAACAGTTGCCCAAAGACACGGTCTGCATGCTACCTTCATGCCGAAACCGAGAACGGACCTTCCAGGATCTGCCATGTCTTTGAATATTGCGGTTTTCCGGGATGGGAAAAATATTTTCACCGATCCAGCCGCGGCGGATGGAATGAGCCGGGAAGCGCATGGGTTTATTGCCGGGCTTCTGGAACATATGAATGGGATCACGGCGATTTCTAATCCGGTAGTCAACTCTTACAAAAGGATGAAAGCCCGGTTCTACGCGCCTACGGAACGTTTCTGGTCCAAGGAAGACTATCACGCGCCGATCCTGGTGACAGAAGGGGAAAACCGGGAGATCTGCGTAGAATGGAAACTGCCGGATGGAGCGGCAAACCCGTATCTGACGATTGCCGCGGCAGTGGCCGCAGGCATGGATGGAATGAGACAGGACAAAGAACTTCCGCCAGTAGAAGAAAAAGCGGGAGCTCTGCCAGGTACCTTGAAGGAAGCGGTTGCTGCTTTCGCGGAGGATGCTTTTTTAAGAAACACATTGGGCGAGGGATATGCATCGATGTATATTAAGGAGAAGCAGAAAGAATGGGAACGTTATGCCAAAGAAGTGACAGATTGGGAAATGAGGGAATATCTTCATAAATTCTAAGACGATCCAGACAGGAGATATCTATGTGAGGCAGCAGACAGTGGAGGGAGACAGATGGGAAGCATTATTCTTGCGTTTGCGAAAGCGGAGGAAGCCAGAAAAATTAAAGAGATACTTCTTCGCTATGGATACAGCGACGCCAGGATCGTCAGTACGGCTTCCGCGGCTCTCCAGGAGGCGGGACGTCTCTCCCATGGGATTGTGATCACAAAGGTACGTCTGCCGGATATGTATTATACAGACCTGGTAAATTGTCTGCCCCGTTTTTTTGAGGTCCTTCTCCTAGATACCAGGCAGAATGTCAGCAGCCGCAGGGAAGAAGGTCTGGTAGCGGTTACCATGCCTTTGAAAGCGGCAGAATTTATCGACACCGTCCGAATGATGCTGGAAAATCTGGATCAGAGGCTGGGCGGAAAGAAGGCGAAACGTCCCAAGAGGACAGAGCGGGAAGAAAATTATATCAAGAACGCCAAGTATGTGTTGATGGAACGCAACCATATGACAGAGGAAGAGGCGTTCCGCTATATCCAGAAAAGCAGTATGGATTCTGGGCGGAATATGGTAGAGACCGCCCAGATGATCCTGACATTGATCTATAACGAGCTGTAGCGGCTGTCTGCCAAAAGGCAGAGGATGATCAGTACAGCGCCGGTCAATCCCAGGCCATTCAGAGTCTCTCCCAGAAGAAAATAAGCTACCAGGGATGTCAGGATGGGCTGGGTGCATTGGAGCATAGAAACGGTGGAGGCATTGAGATGCGCCACCGCTTTATTTTGCAGAAGATAGGCGGCAATGGTGCAGACAGCCGCAAGGTAGAGTACCACCAGCCAGGCTTCCGGTTCCACAGACGGAAGCCTGGAGACATCGTCAAACAGCAGGGCGCCCGCCAGGCTTAAGACCATAGTAACGCCAATCTGGAGTCCGGTGACGGATAATACATCCATCTGTGCAAGGGCCTTCTCGCCAAAGACCAGAACGCCGGCCAGGCAGAGAGCGTCCAGAAGAGCCAAAGCCTCCCCCGGCCCAAAGGAAAATGTTCCTGTATTGCAGCACAGGAAAAACAGCCCCAGGATGGTGATAAGCTGGAGGGGGAGACGTTTGTAGGAATAGGGCCTGTGAAAGACAAGAGAAAAAAGGATCGGAGCAAACAGTACCGGGCGGCCAGCAGCCACAGCGGTGAAATACTGTGATAAGCTACCTTAGTCAAAGGATTTCCGATGCCGTAGACCAGACTCTGGATCAGGATAAATGAGATATAGAGGATTTTTTTCTCCGAGCTGTTTGCTTTCTTCATAAACATTCCCTTTCTCTCCGCGGACAGAGGAAACAGGTTTCTGTGATCATCTAAGCCGTTCCAAAAGCGCTGGGATCTGGTTCAGAGACCGGATCTCAAAATCCGGCCGGATGTCTGCGGGATTCTCTGTGCCGCTGGGATTAAACCAGATCGTCCGGATGCCGGCATTGATGCCGCCTTTTATATCAGAAGTCAGGCTGTCTCCGATGATGACAGCCTCTCCTTTCTGAAAATTCGGAATCCGGGAGAAGCAGGCGTCAAAATAAGCGCTGCTGGGCTTGTCCGCGCCCATTTCCTCAGAAATGAAAACAGCTTCAAAATACCGCTCGATGCCGGCGCTCTTAAGCCGGCTTTTCTGCACGCTGGCCGTGCCGTTGGTGACAAGGAAGAGCAAATAGTTTCCATATAATGTCTCCAGCAGTTCCGGCGCTCCTTCTATAAAATAGTGTCCGATGCCAAGCTGGGTCTCGTAGATTTTTGCGGCCCTGGCGGCGGAACAGTCAACATGAAGCTCCTCAAACAAAAGCTGATAACGGCGCAGTTTTACTTCTCTGCGGGTCAGTTTCCCAAGTTCTAAGAGTTTCCACTGTTCCAGGTTTAATTCGCTGTAACGCTTAACCACCGCGGGGGTTGGATCGATTCCAAGCTCCCGTAGAGTGTAGCTTACGGCACGGGATTCCGCCTTATCAAAATCAAATAAAGTGTTGTCCAGATCGAATAAAACGTTGTGGATCATGCTGGTTCCTTCTTTCTTTATAGAGAATAATCGTTTGAAAGCCGCGCATCAGCTCCGCGGCTTGGATGTGAAGGCTTTTGTTGGCGGATTAGGGATTGCAGTTCCCGCAGGGGGAGTATCCCCGTTCCAACAGTTCTTCGCGGGTCCCTGTATAGTTTTCTTTATTCCGTGCTTTGATATCAGGAACGCTGGAGCAATCGGGAAGGTGGAATTTCTGAGTGTTTTTGTTCAAAATGTAAGTGTCTCCTTTGGCAGTCTGGCTGTCGGAGGCGGAATCTTCAGAATCGGTATCGCCAGCCGCCGCGCTGCCGGAAGCGGGAGTGGTCTGAGGATCTCCAGCAGGATTCCCCTCTTCGCTGCTGCCGTTAGAGTAGTCAATGACTACCCCTTTTTGTACATTGTAGACATAGACATTAAATGAAACGCCCTCTCCCTCGTCTTCCACGGATTCGGCCTCCATCTGAACACCGCAGGCAACCAGATTATCTCCTTCAAAAATAGGCGTGACTCGATAGAGGACATGATTATCCGTTTTGTGGATATACTCGGCCACCTGATTTTCAAAAGGAAGCATACCGTCTACATTCATGGAACGGGTCCCGGTGATGAGATTCTTTGGATTGGCATTTTCGGCAGTCAGCTGAAATCCGATGAGATGGCAGCGGTTGTAGAGATAATTGCCGTCAACGCCTGCGTATTTTACAGTGTGCCAGCCGGAGGGCTTGATCTGTCCAATGGCTTCCCGGTCTTCCGTGGGCATCAGATCTTCTCCAATGCAGGCCTGGGCAGTTCCGCAGCGCCCCAGATCATCCAGTTCACTGTAAAATTCGTAAGAGTCAGGCTCCAATTCCTCATCGGTAAAATCTGGTTGGTTGTTATTGATTTCCACGTAAGGTTCCCCCTGGTAGGCCGGGATCTGTTCAAGAGATTCGGCGCTGGGAGAGGAAGGAATCGCCGCTTCTTCCCTGAAAGAATCACAGCCGGATGGAAGGAGCAGAGCAAAAAGGAGAAGTCCGAGAGGGATATATTTTTTGAAAAATTTTTTAAAAGCCGTCATGCTGAATCCTCCGTATCAACAATAGGGATCCGATCATCCCTTCATTCCAATAAACATCCCAAGCACATACGGGATCAGCCAAATGGCCCAGACCATAATGCTGAATTTGTGGAACGTTTGTTTTGCGTGTTCTTTTTTGGCGATCAGGATGACAGTAGCCCAGACTGCGTGAAATGCCATCAGCAAAAGGGCGATCAGTCCAGTGATCCCATGCAGGTTGAAGTGAAAACCATCCCCCGCGATCCGGCCCATAACGGTTGTTCCGGTCGTATCAAAGAGAAATCCGATCCAAAAGACCAGGGCATGCCATTTAAGAAGGGTGCCTCTGCGGCGCTCGGAGAAAACGCCGATGGTATAAAAGGTAAGAGCCAGCGTCATACAGATGATCGCGGCGATCAGCAAAGCAGACATAATTGTTCTTTTCCTCCAATTTTTTAATTCGTATGCACAATCATTATTTACAAACATTTCATGATATTCTACCGTATCTTGCGGGAAACGTCAATCAAAGCAGAAATTTTCTTTTACCCCCCCCCTTGACATAGGTGTTATAATACAAATGTAGCAAGATAACCTACTTAACGACCTGCCTGTTTGAGATTCGATTTTGGAACATTCAAATGTGAAGGCTGCTAAGTGATCAGATTTTTGGAGGAAGAGACAAATGGATACTTTAAAAGCTGAAAAACGGAGCATGGACATCAAGGCAAAGAAATTAAGAAGGGAAGGGTTTGTCACCGGCAATGTATTCGGGAGAGACATGGAAGGATCGATCCCGGTCAAGATGGAGAAGCCGGCAGTTGAGCGTCTGCTGAAGACCAGCGGCAAAGGAAGCCAGATCATGCTGGATATCGAAGGGCAGACTATGAATGTGCTGATCAAAGAAGTGGATTTTAACACAATGAAAGGGCGCGTAGATGAAATTGACTTTCAAGCCCTGGTAAGCAACGAGAAAGTACACTCTGTGGCTGAGATCATCCTGCTGAACCACGAGAAAGTCAATACCGGGCTGGTGGAGCAGCTCTTGCATGAAGTCGCGTACAAAGCTTATCCGTCAGCATTGGTAGACAAAGTGAAAGTCGATGTGGGAGATATGAAACTGGGTGACACGATCAAGGTTGGCGATCTTGCGATTGCCTCCAATCCAGATATAGACCTAACGACAGATCCAGAGACGGCGGTCGTGACGGTAACAGAGATCCGGGCTGCGGCAGCGGAAGAGGCGGAAGGAGAAGAGACAGCAGAGTAAATAGAATTTATCAATCGGGGCCGGGGGATTTTTAAAAATCCCCC
>OGYF01000554.1_pt1 | contig 37865 bp, 32 predicted proteins | sample 1576451 | NCBI WGS metagenome assembly OGYF01 (sample SAMEA3541505, study PRJEB24748) | human gut metagenome | biome: human gut; feature: human-associated habitat; material: faeces | place: China | collected 2012
ATCCGACGAAGCTGTTGCCGCACAAAGAACTGGCGCACGTCCCAAGCAACCTTGCAACCATGCAGCAGCAAATTCTGCGCCTGTTTCAAACAGTTCTGGACGCGAGTATTTCGGATATTGACTTTTCCATCCGGATGCAGGCGTATGAACAGGCGCCGTCCTTGCAGAAATTCGACTTCCAGCCGATGAAGATTTCGTTCGAGTTTGTAGAGGAGAAACAGTTCGCTGAGGTGCTATATCCACAAAATATGTACGACCTGATCGACTTTTCTCTGCGCAAGTGCGTTCAGGAAAAAATCATGATGCGCACCTGCAAAAACTGCGGCAAATATTTCGCGCTCACGGTTCACGGCAGCACGGAATATTGCAGCCGCGTGTTCGACAGCCGCGGGCGTACCTGTAAAGAGGTCGGCGCGATGCGGCAGTATCTGCAAAGCCATGCGCAGGACGAACTGCTGAAAATCTACCGCCGCGAGTACAAGCGCCGCTTCGCATGGATCCGTGCGGGCAAAATCTCTCAGGAAGCGTTCTCGGCTTGGAGCAAGGAAGCGCAGAAGGAAAAGGAGAAGTGTGAGGCGGGGGAAATCTCACAGGGGGAATTTGCACAGTGGCTGAAACGGTAATGTCAATATATAAAATCCCCCGCGCTAATGATTTGCGCAGGGGATTTTATATCTGAATATTGCATCCAGACCCTACACGGAACAAATTTAGGGCAGGGCATTTTTGCGTTTTACTTGCTCAGAGCTCAAACCAGCGGATCTCGTTTGCCGCAAGGGACAGCGGGAGATGTCTGCCGTCTGTGGTATGCACCTCCGTCGTCTGCGGCTCGTAGGTGTTGTTCACCACGCAGTATTTTCCGTTCTGCGGATAGGCGTGCACCTCGACACAGTAATTTTCCGAGAACCACGTATGCAGCATCGACTCGGCATGGCTGCTCCACAAAATTGCGCGGTGCAGGAGTCTTGCGTTTTCAAAGCTGTACGGCAGGCCGGACAGGTAGACTGCGCGCCCCTTGCCGTATTCGTGTACGGCCATCTGCACCTCTTTTTCACGCTGCACGAGAATTTCCGTGCCGTCCAGCGCATAGATGTTCTTTTTGCCCTCGCCGAAGTTCACCTCGCCTGCGCAGTCGGCCAGAATGAAATGGTTCGGATGTTCGTCCCAGTTATACTTGTCATAGCCGAGCGTGAAGCCCGTCTCCTTCTCCACGCCGAGCACCGAAGCCTGCTGGAGATAGTGTCCCTGATACTGGTGGCCGGACGGCTCGCCGATACCGATCAGGCCGCCGCCCTCGGCGACGAAGCGGCGGATGGCCGCAGAAACGTCCGCGTCCTCCCATGCTGTGCCGCCGGTGTGCGCCGTGTCGCCGTCGCCGATGTTGAGCAGCACGTCCACACCGTGCAGTGCGTCGGGGTTCTCCTTCAAATCGTCGAAGCTGAGGAACCGCACGTCGAACGCCGCGCCGGAAAGCGCCTCAATGACACCCGCATAGGAATAGTTCTGTTTCTGATAAAGCGCGTGGTGTACCATATGGCAGCCCCATGCGCGCATCTTTCCCCAACAGTTCAGAACGGCCGCGGTCTTGAAGCAGTACGGCGTCGTGCCCTTTACGTTCTTATACAGCTCTCGGAACTCATGACAGACGCTTTCGACGTAGTCGATGAAGTCCGGGAACTGGCACGCCAGCTTCAGATAGCCGCCGTAGCCGATGCGGTCGATGGGCTTTCGGAGGATGGCGCGCCGCGCCGTGACCCAGTTTTCCTTCGCCTCGCGCACAGGGTCGCCGCCCGGATGGAACGTATCCGGGAAGAAATACGGTAGAAAGCGGCCCTCGGTATAGCGCACGCCGGGAATGTCGGCGATCAGGCGGAGCGTCGAGCCATTGCCGACGGAGCCGACCACGCTGTCAAGGCCGATGCTCGCGAACTCCGGCATGAACGGCTCCGTGCCGATCCAGTGATCGCCGAGGAACATCATGGCCTCCTTGCCCAGCTCGTGCGTGATGTCCACCATCTCCTTGGCAAGCTTTGCGACCTCGCGGCGCTGGAACGCCTGAAAATCCTTGTATTCTTTGCTTGACACGCGGTACTGGTTGTTGTAATAGCCCTGATCGATGATATACTCGGGCCGGAATCTGTATCCGACCTCTTTTTCAAACTGCCCGAGAATATACGGCGAGACGGACGCGGAATAGCCGTACCAGTCGACGTATTTTTCCCGGCAGAGCTCGTCAAAGACGAGCGTAAACTGGTGGAAGAACGTTGTGAAGCGCAGAACATCCACATAGTCGTGCTCCCGGATGAAGCGCCGCAGGCGCTCCATGGTAAAGGCGTGCGTTTTCGGCTGGCGCACGTCGAAGGTGATCTGGTGCTCAAAGTCCTTCCAGCCGTTCGTCACGGCGTTGTACATATGCACCGGATCCCAGATGAGGTACGCGAGGAAGCTCACCGTGTATTCGTGATACGCCTCCGGCGCGTCAAGGATGACACAGCCGCTTTCCGCGTCATAGCGCCATGCCTCCGGCGGAATCGGCTTTCCCGTGCTGCGGTCGACGACCTCCCACCAGCGGCGGATATCGTCGCGCGTGTTGACCTGCATCAGCTCCGGGCTGATGCCCTTCATGAGCGGAATGGCCAGAGGGCCATCCTGTGCGGTGTAAAAGCCCGTCATGATGTAGCACTGCTGCACCTCCTCGGGGTGCGCCTTCGCCCACGCGTTATCCTTGCGGGTCGTGTAATAGGTGGCGTAGACCTTCGCGCCCGTATCGCGCAGCTGCTGCGGGAAATCCGTGCCGTCGCAGTCGCGGATGGCATCCGCGCCCCAGCGCTTCATGATCTCCAGCGTCTGCGGCACCACGTCCATATCCGTCGGGATCGTCACGCGGCCGGTCAGGGGTCTTGTATGTCGGGTTTGATCGTCCATCGGCAGATCCTCCTTTCTCCTTGTTCAAGGCGAAGCGTTTGATTTGTATTTTTCAGATACCAGCTTCCGGCTCGTTTGGCGTGCAGTCGGAGCGTGACACAGCCTGTGGCTGTCAGCTCTGCGGATACGATCAGGCCGTTTTCCACGCGCAGACCGCGAAAGGCACACGTGCGCCAGTCCGCAGGAATCACCGGGAAGATCTCGATCTCTCCGTTTTGACTGTACAGCAGCATTTCGTTGACTGCCTGTACGGAGAGACAGTTTGCTTCCAGCGTAAACGGCCGGTACTGAAACTCGCTCAGGCCGGTTTTCCGGAAATCGCCGTTCAGATGAAATCCGTTCGGGCTGAGAAACGCATGATAAAATTGCCGCAGCGCTTGGACAGCTCCCTCCGCATCTCGCTGCACGATCTTCAGCAGCGCGAACCACACGAACGAAAAGCCGACCCAGCGGCTCGTTCCGAGCGATTCCAGCTGCGCGATGGTGCGGTCTATGCACGCCTTTTCCTGCGGCGTTTTCCCGCTGATCTGCCGGAGCGGATAGATCGCCAGCGCATGCGAAAAATGGCGGTGGCTTTCACGGACAAATGCGTCCTTCGCGTACATGAGCGCGCCGTTTTCCTCTGCAGGCAGCTGCGGGAGCCTGTTCAACTGGCTGCGCCAGACGGTCTGCGGCTCGCCGAGCAGTACGGACAGCTCGATCAGCCGTTCATACAGATCCCGTAGCAGCGCCAGATCATAGCTGCTGTTTGGTGTCAGCCATGCACGCGGCGAATCGTCATAGATCTCCGGCGAGGATGACAGCGGCAGCGCCAGCGTTCCATCCGCCGCCTCACAGAGCATGCCACGGATGCAGCGCTCACATTCCAGATACAGCGGCCACACGCGCCCGCGTAAAAATTCCGGATCTCCGGTGATCCGATAATGCTCGTAGAAAAGCCGGCACAGCCAGATGGAATTGGTCGGGGACAGCGAATACATCGGCCAGCCGCCAAGCGGGATGCCGTCCAGCGCCATGACGCCCGGATAGCACATGCCGTCCGTCTGATAGAATTCTGCGGCGAAGCGCTTCGCCGCCGGAAGCAGCTTCCACAAATGATCCAGAAACGCCTCGCCCTGCTGCAGATGGTTGGAGGTCAGGTAAGCAGCATAGGTAAACTGTGTATTCAGATCGTTGTGATAATCGCCCTTCCATGGCGGCAGAGCGCTTTGATCCGCAGTCCAGACGCCCTGAAGCGGCATCGGCGCATGCCCTGGGCGCGAACCCGCGCCCAAAAAATACGTGCCGCGGTACCAGAGCTGCTCCAGCGCGTCGTCCGGAAGCATGATGGCGCTCTGCGCCCAGAATGCGCACCACCACGCCAGATGCGCGCGGCGCAGCCGTGCAAGCGAGGCAGCAGACTGCATCAGAAGCGCTTCGCAGGCCGTGCGTGCGCCCTGCGCGGAGGAAGCCGTCTGTACCGTGATAAGCAGGCGCTTTCGTCCGTTCCGGACTGTGCTGCGGCTGAGCAGCGCGTAATATCTCCCGCCGGATATTTTTTGCGTAAAGCCCTGCAGCCCATCTTGGTCGATCCGCTCCGGCGGCGGATAGCCAAGCGCGGAAAGCGGACGGCACAGCGGGTCGGCAGGGCCTTCCGTTGCACCGGCATACGGCGGCGGCTTCGGCACGAAGCGTACCGGCAGCGTCGTTTCCAGCTCCACGACCAGCAGCGGCGTGGTCGCAGCAAGCCAGACGCGCAGCCGGTGCGCGCCGCTTTGCAGCTCCGCTGTCGCGTCCTGCAGGGAAAGCCGCGCGGAATATGCCTGCTCCGGCAGCCCAGCCAGCTCAAACGCCCCGACGGGCAGCTTTGTCGGCGCTGCGCAGGCATACGGCGCGTCAAACAGCGCCTGAAGCTCCGCCCAGCTCTGCTGCCGCACCAACCGGCACATCGTCTGATACGTGAAATCAGGCCGCTTTGTCCGCAGCGCAGGCGTCAGATCCCACAGTCCCGCCAGGTCCATGGAAAACCGCAGCGCGTGCAGCGGCCCCCAGATCAGGCAGCCCATGCCGCCGTTTCCGAGTGGAAGCCCCTCGTCCCACGAGGGAATCGGCCCGTTCAGACAGATATCATGCTTCATATGCGGTCAATAATAGGCCGAAAGGCCAAGCGAAGCGCGGCCAAAGGTCTTTTTACCTTCATTGATGTGATAGGGGAACGGATTGTGATAATAGTTCTCCGGTGGGAATTCCCTGCGGAAGATCAGATAGCGCGTATCCGGAGCAGTCTCAAACGAGAGGATCTTCCCATCCAGTGTAAACGCAGCCTCCGTATGTCCCGTCCGGATGCAGACCGACGCAGTCCACGGCAGGCACACGCGGCACAGCCCGCCGCGCGTGCTCTCCACAGCGATGTAGCGGATATCGCCGTTTGCGCACTCGCTGGTCACGCGGAAGCCATCCTCCGCCCAGAGCGTAAACATGGCGGTGCGCGCTTCCGCAAGCGCGGGGAACACATAGATCACGCCGCCGCGGGACTGCAGCAGCAGCTCCAGCGTTCCCGCGAACAGATTCGCTGCCGCTTCAAAATAGCAGTGCAGGAACCACTCCGAGGGGATCTGTGTCCGGTTTCCGAAGGCTTTTTCGTGCATCTGCTCCCACTGGGTCGCGGTGATCTCCCGCGGTAGAATCTGCGGGCGGTCGACGGCCGACCACTGCTGCGCCTGCGTGATATCGGCAAAGTGCATCAGACTGTTTGGGAACAGCTGATAGGACGAAATGAAGTGGTGCAAAATCCGCTCTGCGTCCTCACGCATACCGAGGCGCGCCGCCGTCTCCGGCGAAGGCGTGTGCCCGCAGCAGCCGAGCTTCCCGATCTGATAGACATCACGGTCAAATACGACGCGCGCCGTATTTCGCATGATCGCAAACAGGCGGCTGCCTGCGTCGTCCAGACCGATCCAGCCGGACGGCCAGACGGGAGCAAGCAGCGCGGCGGGAAACGGCGAGAGCGGATACTCGCCCTGCGCATACTGTACGGGCGCGTGGCTCCACGTCTGTCCGACGCAGAAAATTTCAAGCGCCTCACCATTATGCAGCACAGTCTCCGTTTGCAGCGGCGGCAGGCGATCCAGTACAGCCTGATAGCCCGCCGCGTCCAGATCAAGCGCATATGCGTCGTTGAGCGTCAGCAGCGCATGGAATAGCGCGCGCAGCAGTACCTGATCGACAAGATTCTGTTCGAGATTCCAATAGCTTTCAAAGGCAGTCGAGCCGCCGCGAAGCTGCAAAACACCGCCGCGAAGCTCCAGTAGATTCTGATAAAATTCCGCGCACGCCGTCATGACGGGCAGCGCACGTTCACGCAGGAAGACCTCGTCCGGCTGATAGCGGACGCGGCGATAGAAATCCAGCGCGATCTGCGCGCCGACGCTGAGGTTGCGGACAGTATCCGGTTCGATCGCCTGAAAGCCGTTCAGGTTGGAAATGTCGGAGTAAAACGCACCCTCCACGTCAAAAAGCCGCTTCGCGTCAGCAATCGCGTGCGGGAGCATGCGGAACCGGTAATCCAGATAGTTTTCACACAGCTCGCCGTGTCCGACGGCGTACAGGCCCCAGTAATTCTGCTGGTGGTTCCAATGGTAGAAATGGCCCCAGTTCCGCGCGTCGCGGAACCAGCCCCAGAGCCCGGCAAACGTCAGAGGATTTTTTCCGAGGTTTCCGCAGCCCATCTGGTACAGGTGCAGATAGCAGAGGTTTTCCAAATAGTCGTTCTCCTGCAGATGGAGAAAGCTGCGGCTCCAGAAATCCTGCCAATACCGGCAATGCGTCTGCCATAAAGACGGCGCGTCCTTTGCCGCTGTCAGCGCGGCCAGCGTATTTTCCCGCACAGATGCCTCCGCGCTCGCCCGTGCCGCCAGATATAAGGTCAGGCGGTGACGCTTCTGCTTTGGAAAGCGGCAGCATACCGCGTGACTGTTCAGCTGCTCCGGCTCCCCGCCGCAGGATACGGCCAGCGCCGTGCGGCAGCGGCGAAGTGCCTGCGTGACGAGCAGCGCGTCCCGATTGGCCTCCGCACGGACGCAGTACAGGTTTTTATCGTGGATATCCAGAATCTGCTCATAGTGGTGGAAGAAGCTTGGACTGGGCCATTTATCGATCTGAATTTCCAGCGCAGCCTCCTCGGTCTGCTCAATCTCCAGCTCCAGAACCAGAACATCCGGCTCACGCGGCGCATACAGCTTCCAGCTTGCTTCGGCAAACGGCGTTTTCGCGCGGCCCTCGATGGAGGCGGTCGACAGGATCAGCCGCTGCTCAAACGCTTCGAGATAGACCCAGTCGAAAATTGGAAGCGTAGAGCGGATGCTCAGGTGTCCGCAGGAGACCGGCGCGGTCTGGCGCTCCTCCGCCTCCCATGCCCATGCCTGCATGGCCCCGTCCGGCGCGTAATCCAGCGCGTCGGCGTGGTTGACCGTCAACTCCAAACCGTAGGCGGTCTGGTACAGAAGCCCGCCCGCGTCGCCGGTTCCGACCGGCACGCCGTCATAGGGCCGAAGCGCCGGGCGGCGATAGACCAGATCGTGTCGCCGCAGATAGCGGCACGGATCGGCCATCGGGCCGTGGTCGTCATAGTGAATGGCCTGATACATATGGATCCTCCCTGCGTCTCAGCCCTTGATGCCGCCGATGTTCGTCCCGCGGAGCAGCTGCTTCTGCCCGATGAGAAACAGCAGAATCGTCGGGATCAGCGCCAGGATCAGCGCCGCGAACAGCGCGCCCCAGTCGGTCGCGTAGCGCTGCTGCTCATAGAGCGTTGCGAGGCCGATAGGCATGGTCTTCTTCGTCTCATCCGTCAGCATGATGAGCGCAACGGGGAATTCGTTCCACGCGCTCATTGCCGTGATCATGCAGACCGTCACAATGCCGGGCTTTGCCATCGGAACGATCACATTGCGCAGAACGCCGAAATTCCCGCAGCCGTCGATCATGGCGGCCTCCTCATAATCCTTTGGAATGGAGCTCATAAAGCCGGAAAGGAGAAAAATTGCAAACGGGAACTGCATCGTCGCGTACAAAACGCCAAGAGCCAGCCGGTTGTTAAGCAGATGCAGATCCTTCATCTGCAGAAACAGCGGGATCATGATATAGGTCGCCTGAATGAAAATCGCCGCCATATACATCCCGAGGATCTGCTTGGAGCCGAAAAAGCGGTACCGTGCCAAACAGTAGGAGCACGGGATCACGCACAGCACGAGCACAACCACGCTGACGCCGACGACAAACAGCGAGTTCCAGATATTGTCCAGCAGATGCGATTTTTCAAATGCGCGCACATAATTATCCCATTCCAGATGGGAGGGCAGCGTAAACGCGTCCGCGAGGAATTCCGTATTGGTTTTGAAGGAGGAATAGAGGTTCCAGAGCAGTGGAAAGAGCATCGTAACGGAGATCGCGATCAGAAGAAGCCGCGTGATCCATTTCCATGCCACCGTTTTTAAAAGGCCCTGTTCGTTGCTTGTCATACATTTACCTCCTCGGAGCCGGAAAGTCTGCGGGAGATCAGGGAAAGCACAATGGAGATCGCAAGGGAGAACACGGAGATCGCCATTGCGTAGCCGAAGTTGCCGTTTACAAAGCCCTGCTCATACATATATTTCAGTAGAACTGTCGACGCGCCGTTCGGCCCGCCGCCGGTCATGACCTGCGAGAGCACAAAGCTCAGCACGAGCGTGCCGGACATGGCCAGAACGAACGTGATGCCGATGATGTTTTTCATCAGGGGAATGGTGATGCTGATGAATTTCCGGGTGCTGGACGCGCCGTCCAGTGTGGCGGCCTCGTAGATCTCCGGCGAAATGCCGTCCATGGCCGCGATGTGCATGATCATATAATAGCCCGTGGCCTGCCATACGAGCGCGATGGCAATGCACCAGAGCGCCGTTCTGGAATTGCCTGCCCACGGCAGAACAAATTGTCCGAGACCGATCTTCTTCATCAGCGAGGTCAGCAGGCCCATCGTCGGGTGGAAGACGAACGACCAGATAATTCCCACGACCGTCATGGAAACCAGATTGGGAAAGTAGAGCACTGTCCGGTAAAGGCCGCGCTCGGGCAGCTTGGACTGGTGGATGACAAATGCCAGAATCAGCGCAAGCGCGATCGTCACGACCGGCACAACGGCCAGCAGCTTGAACGTATTTCCGAGCGCCTGCAGAAACGACTTGTCGCGGAACATATACGTATAGTTTTCCAGTGCACAGAATTTGGGGTTCAGGCTGAGCGCGGTGGCGTTCGTAAACGACAGCAGGCAGGCGCGGATCGTCGGGAGGATCGTAAAAAACAGCGTCAGGATCAGCGCCGGAAGTACGCAGACGCAGATAAAGCCGGCCGGATTCCGCCGCCTGCGCGCGGCCTTCCGCATTTTTTTCGGCATATAATACACCTCTTTCTGAAAAGGGCCCCGCTGAGGCTGAACCCAGACTCAGCGGGGCCGGTGATAACGGAGGATCTTCTTTTATCTGGCTGCGTTGACCTCGGCGATGGCTTCTTCCACACCGGCAGCCCACTGCTCAGGCGTCATGGTGCCGTTCATCACATCGGACAGCGGATTGAAGACCATATCGCTGACGGAAACCTTCGTGCCCTCGGGCAGCGCGGCAAAGCCGAACACCATGCTCTTGCCATGCTCATAGACCGCGTTCATGTTGTAAACGCCGGAGGTGAGGTACTCCTTGGCCCATTCGGTCGCGGCCTTCAGCGCGTAGATGCCGCCGGACTTTTCCGCAAACAGCTTGACGGAATCCTCTGTGTAGAGGAAGCGGAGGAATTCCTTCGCCAGCTCGGGGTTCTTCGCTGCGGCGGGGATCGAGAACTGCTCCACGCTGGTCATGACGTAGGGCTGGTCGCCCTTGCTCAGAACCGGTGCGTGCCACAGGCCGAACTCAAAGCCGTCGGCGCGGGGCGCGTCCTTCATTTCGTTTTCCATCCAGTTGCCGTTCGGGATAAACAGCGCCTTGTTCATCATCATGTCCGTCTGCGACTGCGTGTGGTTCAGCGCGACGGTGCCTTCCATCAGATAGCCGTCCGTGGAGATCTTCTGGATGTTCTTGAGAACCTCCAGCACCTCGGGCTTGGAGAAGGAGCCTTCCACATAGTTCTGGATATCCTTGAGCGTATCCAGACCGGCGGCGGAGCCGATTGCCGGCCAGAGGACGGATTCAATGTAGCCGGGGTAAATGCCCTGATAAGTGAACAGCGCGATGCCTTCCGCCTTGGCCAGATCGCCCAGCGCGAAGAAGTCGTCCCAGGTTTCCGGCAGCTCCCAGCCCTTTTCGGCAAAGAGCGTCTTGTTGTAGACAAGGCCCATCGGAGAGGAGTTGAACGGGGCGAGATAAATTTTGCCGTCTCCATAGGGCGAGCACTTGGAGGTCTCCAGAATGCCGTCCTGCACAAGCTCCTTCAGCGGCGTGCCGCCGTCCAGACCCGGCTCATCGAAGAAGTCGGTCAGCTCGAGCAGCGCGTTTTCCTTGATGAGCGAAAGCAGAACGCCGGTCTGGTCGTTGTCGTTCATGGAGATAAAGTCGGGATACTCGCCGGAGACGATCTGCGGACGGATGATATCGCCGATGGTCGGGCTGATCTGCATGTTGACCTTTACGCCGGGGTAGGCCGCTTCGAAGCGCGCGACCATCTCGTTCCAGTAATCAGGGCCGTAGCCGCCCTCGAAAATGGCGATGTTCAGTTCCTTATTTTCAAATCTGTCGGCGGGACTTGCCTCTGCCGGGGTTTCCTCGACGGGCGCCTCGTCCGTCTTGGCTTCGGGGGTCGTTTCAGCGGGGGTGGACTGTTCCGGCTGAACCGGAGTCTTGGCCTCCTGCTTTGCGCATCCGGCAAATACGCCGATGAGCAGCAGAGCAGCCAGCAAAATCGCAAGAATCTTTTTCATTGTTACCTCCTGATCTGTTTTCAGGTTCTTGGAACCCTTTGATGGTTTTATTATATCGGCCGAGCTGCGAACCGAACATACAGAAAATTTACAAAAGCCTGAAGGATATTGACTTTTTGCCGAAGATGTGCTTTTTTAGAAATAGATTGGATGGAGGGGACTGCCATGAAAAAATCCGCGGCCCGACGTTTTTCTGTTGTGCGCACACTGCGTCATGTGCGCATCCGATACCGCCTGCTTGCCTCGTTCCTGCTGCTGTCGCTGGTGCCGGCGCTCTGCGTCGGGCTTTACGCCTCCGGCGTCTACGCGCGGGCCATGTCCGGCAAGCTCCGGCAGTCGGCGGAGCTTGCCGCGTATCTGCTGAATGAGAATTTCATCACGGAGCTGAACAAATTCCGCGGCTATCTGAACACCATTTCCGTCACGGACGCAGTGCAGAACGCGCTGTCCGCGCAGCAGGAGTCGGTGTTCACGCTCGACGCCGAAAGCGTGAACGAGATCGCGGACGCGCTGCGGATGATCCCGTTCCAGTCCACCTATCTCAAGAATATCCGCGTGGTCGACCGCGATCACAACATTCTGTACGACCTCGGCTACGACGATATTTCGCGCGAGCGCTTCGCCGAGGTGCTGCGCGTGATCGACGAAACCGCCGGGTATGATTCCCTGCAATATATCCGGACCTACCGCAACTATGACAAAATCGTGCTGGGCAGAAAAATATACAAATTCGGAAGCGTCGAGCGGCCCATCGGCTACATTCTGGCCTACATCGACGAGAGCTTTGTCAGCGACGCGCTGCTTGCCAACGTTTCGTTCGGCGCAGGCTCCAACGTTATGCTTCTGAATGAAGCCGGTCAGGTCATCTCCTCGCAGGATAAAGCCCTGCTTGGCTCCGGCTATCTGGACAGCGGCACGTTTGCTGAGCTCCGCGCCTCCGCACAGGCCGCTGCCGGTCAGACCGTCTCCGCGCCGATCCTCGCGGGCGGCGTACAGGCGCTTTCGATCTCCGTTTATGACCGTGAGCTGAACAGCTATCTCGTCATTACCATTCCGCAAAGCTATTTTACGGAGGAAACACGGCAGATCAACCGCTCCCTGATTCTGGTCTGCGTCCTGCTGATCGTGCTGAGCCTGCTCTGCACGACGGTCGTATATTCCAGCATCATGCAGCCGATCAACCATATGGTTGCCATGTGCAACATCACGTCGGACGCCGATCTGGATAAATCGATCGACGACCAGAGCAAGGACGAGCTGGGCTTTCTGGCCCGCACCATCGACAATATGATCGCGGAGATGAAGCAGCTGGGCATCCAATACGCCGCGGATCAGCGGCAGAAACGGAAGCTCGAACTGGAAATGCTGCAATATCAGATCAATCCGCATTTCCTGTTCAATACGCTGGGCAGCCTGCGGTTCGTCGCGCAGCTCAACGACGTGCCGGTGCTGGAGGAGGGAATTTCCTCGCTGTCCTCGCTCCTGCGCCATTCGCTGGTCAAAAAGCAGGAGCTGATCCCAATCTCGGCGGAGATCGAAAACCTGAGGAACTATTTCACGCTGCAAAAAATCCGCTACGCCGGAATGTTCGAGGTGGAATACCGGCTCGAGCCGCAGACGCTCGGCTGCGAGATCCCGCGCTTCACGCTCCAGCCGCTGGCGGAGAACGCCATCATCCACGGAACGGCGGACGGCCGGTGCATTACCATTACCGTGGAGAGCCGGTTCAAGGGCACGGATATTGAGCTGCTCCTGCGCGACAACGGCTGTGGCTTTGACATGGGCGGCTCTGCGGAAAAGGCGGCGGAGCGGTTTTCCGGGATCGGCCTTTCCAACGTGGATCAGCGGCTGCATCTGCATTATGGAAAGGGCTACGGCCTGCAGGTCACAAGCAGCCCGAATACGGGAACCTGCTGCCGGATTCTGCTCCCGCAGCGCATCTGGAAGGAGGAATCGAACGGTGTATCAGGTTCTGCTGGTTGACGACGAGCCCATTCTCCAGCTTGGTATCCGGAGAATGCTGGAGGGTGCAGCAGACTATCAGATCTGCGCCTCAGCCCGCAACGGCGAGGAGGCACTGCAGTATTTGCAGGCGCATCCCGTGGATATCGTCATGACTGACCTGAAAATGCCGGTCATGGACGGCATCACGCTCATCAAGGAGCTCAAGCGCCGCCAGCTGCCGGCGCCGGTCATCGTCCTGAGCAATTACTCAGATTTTGAGCTTGTGCGCGAGGCGCTGACGGAGGGAGCGTCCGATTACGTTCTGAAGCTGGATCTGACGGCGCAGACGCTTCTGAAGCATCTGGACAAGCTCGCGGCAAGCCTGAACGCGGTTCGCCGGACACGGGGGGAGCAGCTTCCGCCGCAGGAGCAGGGCGAGTTGCTGCAATCCCGCCTGCGCACATTTTTTCTGGAATTGCAGACCGCGGACGACCATATCCCCGACCTTCCGCCCGGGCTCCGGCCTCCGTTTCTGGTATTCACCGTGTATTTTCAGGATGACGCGATCAAGCCCGGCCGCCTGCGGCGCGTGCTGCCGCACATGGAATCCGTGCTTCGCGCGTCTCTGAGCGATATGCACATCCAGCCTGTGATCCTGCATCACAATGTGCTTTTGTGTCTGGCCTCCACAGCCTGCGGCGCGGAGGGCCTGCAAAATCAGCTCCGCCTGCTTCAGCGGCAGCTTGCCACGTTCTTTTCCGCCGCGCCAGTCATCTGCTTCTGCGCAAACGTCGGCGATCTGCCCTGCGCAAAGGAGGCGTCTTCGCGCTGCGCTGCTGCGCTTGCGCTTCGCTTTCACGGAAGCGACGCGGCTGTGATCCATGCGGACGCAGTCAGCCCTGCGCATTCACTCCAACAGGCCGAAATTGCGGCGCTTCTGAACCGGATTCTCGACGCACTGCACGCGGGAAAAACAGAGGACGCGCTGACAGCTGCGCATACGGAATTTCTGCGGTGGCAGCAGCTGCTTCTGGAGCCCGCCTGTGCAAAACGAACCTGTCTGCGGATTCTGGATTCCATTCGATATTCTGTCGCCTCCGCTGAGGTGCCGGAGCAGTTCCTGAAGGAGCAGCAGGCAGTAGAAGCGGCGGCAGGCATATGGGAGCTGGAGCAGCATTTTTCGGACGCGCTGACCCTCCTCTCCCAATGCAAGGGGCGGCCGTTTGAGGCACACAAACGGGAGGTGCAGGAGGCGCTGCGCTATCTGCACACGAACTATACGGAGAAAATGACGCTGGACTCGCTGGCCGATGCAACGTGTCTGAACCGCAGCTATCTGTGCCGCGTGTTCAAAAAGGACATGGGCGTCAGCATTTTCAGCTATCTGAACGAGCTGCGGATGAAGCGCGCCGCCGAGCTTTTGCTCCAGCGCAGCGACCGGTATATCAAGGAGATCGCAGCAGAGGTCGGCATCGACGACCCATTTTACTTTACACGCCGCTTCAAGGAATATTACGGCGTGTCACCAAAGGAATATATCGAGCAAAATAATCAATAAGCAGCAAAAGCAGCAGAGAGGCCAATCGCTTCTCTGCTGCTTTTATAAAGTCAAAATTGTTCAGCGTTTTGAAAAAATGTTCTATGGAATCTATTTGTTTTTCAAGATAAAATGAGAATGAACAGGCGATTATGATACGTAGAGAATGGAGGTTTTTATGGCAAGAGCACACAAACAAAGAATCCTGATCGCAGTCATTGCTTTATGTTTGGCCGCAATCGTTATTTATGCTATTTTCTCCGGAAGTAATCAGTTTTCTTTAACAGTCGGTGGAAGGAAAATAACAAAAGACGAACTATCATTTTTCTTTGACCAGGAAAAAAACGCAACATATACATATTATTCATCAACATACGGCGTCACAAACTTTGATGGTCCATTCTGGAAAACGGAATTTGATGGAAAAACACCGCTTGAATATGCGCGGGAGCGGGCACTCACAAAATGCTATGAACAGAATTTACAGATGCTGCTTGCCGAAAAGATGCTTTCCCAAGAGAGTTCATTCCAAGCAATTCAGAATGCGTATACAGAATATATTTCCAGCAGAAATTCCGCAAAAGATACAACTGCAATTTACTATGGTCCCTCAGAATTGGAGTTCCGTGATTTTTACAACTATTTTCTCAGCAATCAAAAAATTGCGGTTCTGGCTGCCATGCGAGCAAATGGAACGGTTACGGAAAACGAAGTCTCTTTGTATTACACAAAAATGAGGGGCTTGCTTTACTCGATAGATCCGGCATATGAGTTTATGGTCATATCGTTTGACGAAATCGCAGAAAAAAGCGACCAATCTTCTGAGATAGAAGCGGTTAGGACCGAAGTTCTTAACGGAACCAAAGTCGAAGACTTGGACATCAAGCATGAGGGCATCCGTATTGAAGAATATACCCTGAACGGACACTCTGGTATGGGTATTCAAGCTACCGCCGCCCCATACATTTCATCGATTGAAAAGCTGCATGACGGTGAAATATCGGATGTTCTTTTTAACAGCAGGAACGGTTTTTATCTCATTTATATGAACGCGCGAAAGGAGGGACGCATACTGGAATATGACGAGGTTCACAATCGCATTGAGGCATCACTTTTGGAATATGCATACGAAACAGAACTCGCGAATATTCGTGAGGAAACGCCCATGATTGTCAGCTGACTACATTTGCGAAAATCTTTTTCAGATGGAAATCGAACAAAAAGGGAGGTCATTATGAAACGTACTATCTCGTTTTTTCTATTGGTTTCGCTTATCATATCAACCTTAAGCGGCACTGTAATTGTGTACGCTTCTGGCAGTCAAAATGAACCTGCCGAAAATACGATCGGAACGAACTATTACATTGATGCCGTAACCGGTAGCGATGATAACGCCGGAACTTCGCCAGACGCTGCGTGGAAAACGCTTACAAAAGCAACAAACACTACATTTCAGCCAGGTGACCAGATTCTGTTGAAGTCTGGATGTGTCTGGAACGGACAGCAGTTTTGGCCAAAGGGCTCTGGGACAGCTGAAGCTGTAATTAAAATTGACAAGTATGGCGGCGATGAAAAGCCTATCATTAATGGCATGGGTATAGATTGGGGATATACATATTGCGGAGCATTGCACCTACGAAATCAAGAGTATTGGGAAATACGAAATCTAGAAATAACAAATGATGATGATTTTGACGTTGACATTGACCTGTCACGTGCGCAGGGGGATAATAGCTGGCGCGACCGTGAAAAAACAAGAAACGGCATACTTTTGATCGTTGACGGAGACCAGCTTGCGCCTGACGCCGATGGTATTATGGACCATATCTATATTGAGCACTGCTATATACACGATGTTGACGGGCCAAACGATTGGAATGATGAGTTTACCGGCGGTATAATTTTTAATGTTGTTGGTTCGGCAATCCGCCCATCTACCTCCTTCCGCGACTTGCGTATTACTTATAACACAATAAAAAAGGTGGATTTACTCGCTATTACAGGATTTGTGACAACAACCAGTACTGCATATCAAACCGAGATTGATGAAAATGACCTCTGGATGCGTGATATTTATATTGGGCATAACTATATGGAGGATATCGGGCAGGGCGCAATCGATCTCTGCGATGCAAAAAATGCACTTGTTGAATACAACGTTGTCGACGGTTTTCTGCGGAGATATCCATCTTTCAGACCGACAGTTGCGCTGTACCCCTGGAAATGTGAAAATGCAATATTCCAATACAATGAGGTCTTTAACGGCCCGTCTACAAATGCCGATGGAAGCCCCTATGATATGGACTCTGGTTTAGTGAACGTTGTATATCAATTCAACTATTCACATAATAACCCATGTGGCTGGATGCTCTACATGGGCAAAAATGACAATGATATTATTCGCTATAATATCAGTGATGATGGCGGTGATTTTATCATTAAGTATTTCCTTACTGCATGTACGTCCCCTACTTATTTTTTAAATAACGTTATAATTTATGACGGGGCCAGAACGAAGTTCATGCACCGGGATCCGTTCAAGTCGCAGACATACTTTTACAACAACGTTTTTTACAACAAAAGCACAACGACAACAACAACGTGGCATGATACCGCAAGGTATCAAAGCAACTTGGGTGAGGTAACCTTCAGCAACAACTGTTTCTATGAAGCGAGTGGAATACACTCGCAATACGAGCCAGCCGATCCAAATAAAATTACAAGCAATCCAATGCTGCTTTCTCCCGGTCAGCCTCCGGTCAGAAATGAAGCTGGACTCCTCTCCGGAGCATCCATCTGGGAAGGCTATAAGCTAACAGAAGCTTCGCCGTTGATCGACGCGGGGATTTATGTGCCTGAGATGGGAACGCAGGATTTCTTCGGCAACAGTCTTTACTATGGTAATGCTCCGGATATTGGTGTCCACGAAAAACAGAGAGGCACATTCGTTGCTGTTCCCACAAATTTGGCTCTTGGGCAAACAATCACCGCGAGCAGTGCGCATCCGAGTTTACCAGCAACGAACGCAATTGACGGCATTAACAACGAAAAATCTCGCTGGGCAGCCGCGAATGATACGTTGCCGATCTGGCTCGAGCTTGATTTCGGAGATCCTGTCACTTTCAATAAAATTACGCTTACAGAAAATATTGTATCTCGATGGGCGTCCGCACGTATTGCAAAATTTGAACTACAGATTCCAACCGAGTCCGGTTATACACAGATTTATGAGTATGCAGGAACGATCGGCGATAACTTCGCCTGTTCATTTGTTGAAACAACTGCATCGAATCTTCGCCTTGTGATTACCGAACTGCGGGCGGACACAACACTGCATGGCGGCAGAGCAAAAGAACCCAGCATCCGGGAATGGGGTGTATACCTTGATCCTTTTGTGAATTATGATCTTAATCTGGCATTGGGCTGCCCTGCTACATCTGATAACAGTCATAGTGCATGTCCGGCAAGCGCCATCAATGATGGGAGTAAAGATCAGATTTCTCGCTGGGCCGCAGCAAATTCTACGCTGCCCATATGGGTCGACATTGATTTGGGAACTGTGAAAACCTTTGATACGTTAATTCTAACGGAGAATATTGTCCCCCAATGGGCTTCTGCGCGTATTGCATCATTTGACCTGCAGATATGGGACGGGAATGATTATAGAACCGTATTTACATATGACGGTATTGTTGGAGAAAACCATACATTCTCTTTTGAAGCGATATCTGCACAAAACGTTCGATTGCTTATTACGGGGCTTCGCGCGGACACTACAAAAAACGGAAACCAGGCCACTGATCCGAGCATTCGCGAACTGGAGCTATATTACAGGAATGTTTCCAAACCAATCAATATCGCGTTGTCAAAGCCCGCTACTGCAAGCAACAGTCATCCGGCGTGTCCTGTAAGCGATATTAACGATGGTAATCCCAGTGAATCTTCGCGCTGGGCGGCCTCCGATTCAACTTTACCTGCATGGGTAGAAATTGACTTAGGTACACCGACCCGTGTTAACACGCTTGTTCTTTCGGAGAATATTGTACCAGAATGGGCGACTGCCAGAATATCTGAATTTGCACTGCAAAAATGGAACGGCTCTGCTTTTGAAACAGTATTCACATTTCAGGGAACGATCGGCGACGAACATATTTTTAAATTTGATACCATCGAATCCGAAAAGGTCAGAATTCTCATATCAGCCTTACGCCCAGATACTTCTATAAACAGCGCTGGTCAAACTGATCCGAGTCTAACAGAAATCGAACTCTACTGCTATTGATAAGTGTTTTTTACACCAGAATTTCTTTTCTTATGCCTTCCTGCACTCCCTCTTAAGGGCTAACTGCTAACATAATTCAGTTTTAATCAGCAAAAACGGAACGTAACTCAAATTCATGAGTTACGTTCCGTTTTCCCGTACCGACTGTACCCCCATGACACATTGTGTACCTATGGGGCGAAACAGTTGAAACTTCTGGGTTTTTCGCGTAGATATCTTTTTTGGTTCTACTAGATGTGTTTTCACTACACTATAGATGAACTCTAGAAATTACTGATGTGGAGTATTTTTATAAAAAATGATGGTATAGCGTTCTATAAAATCAGTTCAGGCGGCGATACTCGATCTTATATTCTGTAGGCGAAAGTTCTGCTTGATATACCGCAATAGGCGATGTTCCAGAACTGATTCGGTCGCAAATTTCCTGTATGTTTTTCCGAATCTCCGGATGGATTCTATAGCCAAGGTATACCGCAGAAATACACTTAAAGTTGATATTCCCTCCATAGAGAATTTCATTATCAAGATCGTACATTTGCTTTCTCGAATAAATGATTCTCCACTCTTTTTCATATTCCCAATCTTTACTCTTTATCAGGAACAACGGAAGAATGTCATCCAGAGGCTCATCGCCAGAATACTCGTTGTGATTGTGAATATCTGCATTAAGAACCGCAAGACTTTGAGCCAAAGATATGATATCCCTTACCGGTTGCCGCTTATTGCGATATACGATCGGGAACAGATGACCTATCGGATCAAATAAACTACAGTCTTCAGACATCATTTTTTGAATGTCGTATTCGACGCAGAAACCTTTATGTTGCTGCGCATAATGGCTCCACATCAACAAGTCGGCATTTGTTTCCGAAAAGCAGGCCATATAAGATAGGTTTCCTAATTCCTGAAGCTTTGTGTATGATATATCATCTAAGGATTTTGGTAATCCTTCAAAGACATCGTTCATCACTCCGTTGCAGGACAGATGAATTGTCTGCGTTTCGATGTTCCTTATGTTGAAATAATCAGGCGGCATATAGCGGTATAATTTGAAACTCGGACATTCAGCCAACCACACTTTTAACCGGGATTCTGGCAAATCGCATACGTCATCATCCGTTGTTATTTCTCCCCAATTGTCCAGTATTTCTTCTAACTCGGCTCGCCAATTTACTTCCATACTAACTCCTTAACAACGCGCATAGCGTATTCGTTGGTTCGATCTGCACAGCAATCGCCGTGCCATGTTGCACAGCAAGTCAACAGCGTTCCCGAGAAAGCATTTGTGTGTTTTCAGCCAATGACTGCTTATCGTCGCCACTGACGCTGCCGCCGATTTCTTTCTTACTTCTTTGTTAGTATAACAGGTATCTGTTTCCGCGTCGAGTGGTTTTTCCAGATGTGCCGCAGATGCCAGCTTTTCCAGCAAAACAGCTTTCGACCATCGCAGCTCTCGCGCCTGTTCCAGATACCACTTGCGTGCATCCATTGTCAGTTCTGCCTCCATAATGACCACGTTCAGTGTCCAGCCGATTTTCATCGCCAGCCGGAGGAGGGTTTGGTCATTTTCATAGGTCTTATAAAAATCGCGCATCCGACGCACGTTGCGCGGGGAAAAGCCCGTGCGGTCAGGGAAATTTGCCTGCAAAAACTCTGCGGCTGCGACTGCTGCGCCCTTCTCCGGACGCTGGCTGATGGTCTTGCCGATTGCATAGATTTCGTCCATCTGCGGAAGATTCTGCGCAAGAATTGCAGTCAATTCCCGGTACATTGCGCCGTAATCCACAGGTTTTCTGACGTTCATAGCTTCTCCTTTCCGTGCTGCCGCGCATCGTATATTTCGTCGTTTTGCGAATAGCCTGCTACAATATTTTGTGGTATGATTGCCCCGTTCGTTTGATTCTTGCGAAGGGAGCGCAGCCATGCAGTACACCGATACCGAAGCCGCCCTGATCGGCGGCCTGATCTCAACCTATTTCTTTCAGCCTGCCGTGTCCGCATCTTTGAAGGACGCTTACCGCCGCGTTTTGGAGCATCTGCATCAGAATGCTCTCACTTCCTCTGACCTTCAGCAGATCCGAAAGGCCTTGAACTTTCTGATGCCCATGTGCCAAGCAAACCGGCAAACGCAACGAGAACTAATGGGCATCAATGTGCGGACAACAGCGCTTCTGAACACCTCGCGTAATTGCAGATAACGTAAAAGGCACAACGTAATGTCGTGCCTTTGGTTTTAGTGCGCAAGAAACATATGGGTTCGTTTCCTTATCGGTCACAATCTGAGGGACTTATATCCCTTGACATATTTCAGGAAAAAGCTACAATTTATATTATAAAATTCAGAAATGCTGCGGGTGATGCTGTATGAGCTTTGACACATACATTACGCTTGTCTTTGGTACGCTTCTTGTCCTGATTATAACAATCTGTGTAGAAATCGCAAAAACAAAGTCAAACAAGCCTGGGCTTCGTCAGCTGAAGTTTCTGAGGGTTCTGATTGCTATATGTATTGTTGCGTTCTTCGTCCTGACGATTATTTATTTCGCATCCAGAGGTAATCAGATCGCTGCAGCATTTGAACAAAAAGTTGACGATGCAGAATTCTCCCTCAACAACGAAGAATATCTGAAAGCGGCTGAACTTTATCATCAGGCGCAGCAGTTATCGTATGACACGGACACAAATCTGCGGGCAACGTATGGACAGGGAATGAGTTACTTTCTCTATGGTCTTATCATGTCCGACGACGCATACTACAAAAAAGCAGCGGTCATTTACACAGGCATTATACGTCAGCCCAATCTGGAGTACTCAGAACACTACGTTGATGCGCTCGCGGATTTGTCATTTATTTATTACTACACTCCCTATGCCTGGGATAACCCGGAGTGGACTGCTCTTGTCGGTAAGCTCGAAACAATGCTTTCGGATATGCCATCAGAATCATTTGAGCAGCTTTCCTCAAGCCAGCTTTCTCTTCGTTTTAAGGTTATATATGCACTGGCATTATATTACGAGTCCGCCAGTAAAGCATCTTTGGAAAATGTTCAAAAGAAAGAACTGAGCGCAAAGGCTCTTCGCTATTTTGAGGAATTGCGTATATTGTATCAATTGACAACTGACGAAAAAGGATCACTGGCACTTTCAAGGTTCAGAACCTATAGCCTGATCTCTATCGCAGACGCAATGCTCAATTATTCCATTCATTCAGACAATTTCTTGGAATTCTGCCAAACTGCTATTGAACTGTGCGAAGCGGTACAAGGCGTCTATAATCTGCCCGTCCAGGAATTGATTGAAAGTAAAAAGGTTATCGGCAAAGCGCTTGTGTTTCTCTCGCACGCAAATATTACGCAAAGTCAGAAAGAAGACCTCCTTCAGCAGGCATATGATGCAATGCACCAGATGCTTGAAGCAGAGAATAACAGCGCCTTAATGGATTTGAGCTACTACCTGCTACTTACAAATCACTGTACCCAAGCCGAGCTTGACAGAATTCTTGATATTTATGATTGGGGTTTATCCGAGACGTCTGCTACAGAAAATCCGGAGCGGCGAACACGGTGTATGTTTTCTGCAAGTCTTGCCTGTAAGGCTATCGCAGAAGATGACCCGAGCTGCCGCCGTGCGGTTCGTGATGGACTTGCATACTGCAAAGAACTGATGGGAACGCTCAGGAGCTATGTTGCAGCAGACCAGCTAACGTTTATTGAAGAAGCCTATGGTTACTTCATCAGCTTGAGCGCTCCACATGGATATCAAATTACATTAAGTGCATCCCGTGTTGTTTTGAACCAGCGCGTTGTAGTAACTGTCACCCCCGATGCAGATGCTTATAGCAAAATTATCATTCATGCAGTAGACCCGTTGGGAAAGTTGTGGGAGTTTACCTTGGATTCCGGAAATCAGAAAACAGTGTATGTTGACCAGCCTGAGCTTATTGGAGCATGGACACTTTATGCCACTGTTGTCAACGAATACGGTACTTATTCCGGTCAGGATTCGGGCCCTTATGCAGAGTTGATCGTGGAACTGGCACCATAGCTCGCAGTGTTTCGTCGGCACATTGTTATGCAGGGCTGGAGTACTCTACCAGCCCTGCATCTCATTCATTTTCACGTCGTCTTCCTGCACATCGCCGCGCATATAGGCATCAAACTGCTCAGAATACTGCTCGTACTTTTCTCCGCCGATTTCTTTCAGGAAGTCCTCCTTGAACACCCACAGGGGATATTTGCAGAAGCCACTGATTTTACTGTACCCGGTATCCTGTGCAATTCCTTTGGCAAGCATCTGCGGCGCGAACGGGCAGTTGTTGGTGTCTATGAATGCGCAGTTTTTCAAGGTGAGGAAGTCTCCGAAGGACACCGTGAGGACGGCGTATTGCTCGGTTACGTTCTCTTTCTGATCCACTTCGTCGAGAACGATCGCCAGTCCCAGCATATGCCTTCCCATGTAATCGCGCGTGTCATACAATTCGGTCCGCGGCTTCAGCCAGATTTTCCCGCCCGTATAGTATTCTGTAATTTCAAATAACATAGATTTCTCCTTCAAAACATCCAACAGGGCAAAGAAAAACACGGTCCTGCGACCGCGCTTTTCTTTGCCCTGTTTTTATAATGCTTCTGCCATTTGTTAATGCGAATACCTTCAGTCTGTTGCATTGCAATATGGTTTATCCGAAAACCACCCCATTTTATATAGCCTGCCTATTATAACACACTTCTTCACGTTTTCAAAGTAGGAAAATTGCCGGTGTTTTTGTATCTATTAGTACCGAAGTTGCAAAAAACCAGTACGAGTGTTCTGTACTGTTCCCAAAGGCGCTCTCTTTTTGGAATGCACCAATTGAGTTCCGGACGATCCTTATCATTCCGATTAATTCACTTCCTGAAAGCCGCTATGTCTATAAGGCCATTTATCCTATCGACAATTTGACAATCGATGTCAGGCTTAAAGAGACAATGTGCGGTGAAATGGCAGAGGGAATATCATATCATGTGTACGAAAGCGAAGATCTTGCGACAAGTGAAGATATCTCATATTGTTATGGATATCGATATGCGCCAAAGAATATCCATATCGATCAAAAATACATCGTGAAATGGGACTGGAGCGAAGACGCGAAGAAACTATACGAACAGAAGCGGTAACAAACCGCTTCTGTTTATTTTTCCCGTAGCTAGAAAATCGGTTGGTCCATATCGACTGCGCCAGCTTTTCACTCGCATGATAACTATAGCATCACCGTCGGTATCCTGCTGCCCTCAAATTGCCCGCCATATGCCGCAACGCGAAGCTGTTTTGTGACCGCAGTCGTTTGCTGCAATTCCGGCTTTGGCGGAATGATAATGACGCGCGGCTTTTCATCTGTCATACCAAATCGTCCTTTCCGATGATCTGTCCGTTTTTGAGCTGCAAGCGCACCGCATGGCGCGTCACCAGCACGGCGGAGACGGCGCTTTGCAGCAGCTCCGCGTTGAGCTCTGCTGTGCATTCGAACGCCGCGAACAGCCGCCGCAGGCGTTCGGTTTCGTATTCTTCGTTGCCGATGTCGTCGTATTGCTCCTGCGCCAGCTTGCAGATCAGGCTTCTGGCAGCGTCCTCGTCAAGCGGCTGGGTGTTCAAAATGTCATCCAGCTCAGCCTGCGTATTCGTATGCGTCGGCTTGGATGTTTGCTCTGGCTGCATGATGCGCTCCGGCTGCTCTGCCAACTTGCCGAGCAGATGTGTGATCTGCTGCTCGATATCCGGCGTAGGCGGTTTGGAGCAGATGCGCTTGAGCGCCTTCTGCGCAGGTGTCCGCTCCGGCAGGCGCTGCTTGGTCTGACGCTTTTCAGCGGCTGCCTCGAATAGTTTTATGTCAACTAATTTAGGAGAATTGTCTGCACCGGTGTACTTGGCGTTTTCTAAGATTCGGGCGACCATGTTCTTGTTCCACGACTTGCCCTCGTCATAGGCGGGACCAGTCTTGCTCATCTGCGCTGCAATTTCTTTGAGCGATGCGCCGAGCGTATATTGCAGGAAGATGTCCTGCACGGCTTTGGCTTCCGGCTCGTTCCGGACGATCTCACCCATGCGCATCTGGTAGCCAAATGGCAGCTTCCGATTTCCCATCAGCGTCTTGTCCTTTCAATCTGTTCTGTCAGTTCCAGACCGTTTTTCAAGCGGAACCGCAGGCGCTCGTTGCTGTCTACGATGATTTTTTCCACAAGCGCATCGAACAGCTCCGCATCAAAGCTGTCGAGGAAATCCGGCCCGTCCTCCAGCGCGTCCATGAGATCGCGGGTGCGATCCGCCAAATCGTCGCTGTCGGTGTCGAGAAGCCTTGCCTTTTCCTGTTTCAGCCTGCGGAGCTGTTCGCTGAGTTTGTTGTTGGATGAGATAAAAGTATCAGGATCGACGCCGCCCGCCTGTTGGAGCTGGGTGAGGAATTGAACCTGACTGAGTGTGTCGGATATTTTCTTGTTGATGGAGATCACGTCCTCGCTCCAAAGCATCCGGCTGTAGCGGATCTTCTGGAGGTTTGAGAGCATCTGCGTGAAGATGGGGCTGCCGTGGTGTTTGAGTTTGTAGTACAGACGGCAGAATGCTTCTTGCATAACTGTTTCTGGTATCTGGCTGTTCGGGCAGCTGTTTCGATCTATATCATGCTGCCTGCATGACCAATATGTGCAGCCTCTATTTTGGCGAAGTCGAAACATGGAACTACAGCATCCACAAAGAACCTTTTTCCGAAATGCTGACGGAGCATAATAATCTTCTGGATGTTTTTCGCCTGCCCGTTGCATTCGCAATTCTGCAACTGCGTGCCAAACGCTCTTTTCTACAATTGCCTGATGCGTATTTTCTACATAGTATTGTTCTTTTTCGCCCTTGTTCTTGCGCTGCTTATATGGGAAAGTGTCCCCCGAGTAGGTTTTCTGCCAAAGAGAATCCCCAATGTACTTCTCATTGGCGAGAATGTAGGAAATAGCTTTTCGCGTCCATCGGTGCTGCTTTTCATTTTCTCTGAACGGAATATTGGCAACATTCAGTTGATCTCGAATGAACTCCATGCTGATCCCAGCTAAATATTTTTCATAGATCATGCGGACAATGATTGCCTCTGATTCAACAATGCATAACCGACGATCAACCAGCCGATAGCCATATGGCTCTTTGCAGGTAACAAACGTTTTATCCTGAATGCATGATTCTCTGGGAATAAGGATTAGCGTTGAAGAGAAGTGCAGTGCAATTTTCGCAAGCAGCGGAAATCGCTTGCTGCAACGAGCGGAGAAAGTGCAACGTGTAAACGCCCCTTGAACCAACAGGGATTCTGCTCCTTCTCTTTATACGGTGTCTTCATAATCTCATAGCAGTTTGATTTTACATTCACGGCAGCAAATGCGTTATCTGAGGCGTCTCTACAGCTCAAGGGGCATTTTATACGTCAGCGTCAATTGCCCACTGGCATTCTCATAGGCATCGCCGTATGTAAAGCCGCAGCCCATGGAGCCTAGAAGCACGGATTTTCTAAAAATGTCCATCTCCTTGTAGGGCGAACGACTGATCCGTTCTTCAATGGCGGATGTTGTCTTGGCCGAGCCGCGGGACAGGGTCAGCGTCGGAGACAGCTTCACCAGCATATTGCTTCCAAACACCAGCGCCACTGTCACCGGGAAAAACTTGCTGACGCGGCGGCGCGGCCATGCAGCACAGCTACTGCACGGATATTCCTTGGGGCGAAGCCCAACCCGGCGATCTGGTCTTTTATCCGGATGATTCCCACGTCGGCATCGCTGGAGGCACAGACGCAGACGGCAATCTGCTGATCGTCCATTGCAGCGGCGGTGCGAACGGCGTGGTTATTACTGGTTCGGCGGGATTTACAGCAGTGGCAAGTCCGAATTTGTTTAAAGCATAAAATCTACGGTGAGACACATTGCACAAAGCAATGTATCCCACCGGAAGAACCATGCTGCCCGTTCTGACAGGACGTACGTTTTTTTGCAACAATGCACGTCTGAGTCACAGCTAGTACAAATCTCCATCTATCACTTCAAATAGATCCATCCCAGCGATTTCTTCATGCGAAAGTATGTTCTCAAGTACATAGCTATCTTCATTAAAATATAGAATCTACTGAAAGAACGTCTCATAACAAACTACGTTTTCCGTTTGATCTATCTGCGCTTCCGTGTCAGTTGCGTTTCCATTTGATGCAGCCACAGCAGGTGACAGTGCCGACAACAGGAAAACTAAAAACAAAATATCGTTGCTTTGTTTTCATTTTTTCCTCCTGCTTTATGCGATGGAATTCTTATAGCTTATTCCCTCAATCCCTCCGGCTCCATTTGCGTTACGATCACGGCCTGTGTCGCAGCAATCGCTTCCTGCCACTGCTCGGCTCCGGGCGGGCAGGCCACATACAGAAGCGCCCCCTCCGGCTGCAGCGGCAGGTTGTGCCAGATGTTCGATATTGCAAACGGCAGCGGGGCCTTGACAGTGGCGCGGAGCTGATACAGCCCGCTGCCTTCTTCAAATCGGACGCCATACTTAGACGGACAGACGTAACCGTCCGCGCTCCAGCCGCGATCTATACACACGTCATCCAGCTTGACCCACGCATCGCTTCCCTCCGGCGCGATGGAGAACTCGTACCAGCCCACGTTGTCCGCGCCAAAGTAGAATTCCAGATCTCCGCAGACGCTTTCTCCAACAGGGGCGTCTGCGTTTGCGTTCAGGGCGGTGGTGCCGCATTTCTGACGGCGTCCCTCCGGCCAGTTTTTCGGGCATTCGCCGCAGCGGGCGAAGCTTTCCACCAGCAGCAGTTCTTCCCCTGCGCACCAGGCAGACTGCCACGCCGCTGATCCCGGCTGCCTGTACACCCGAAGCAGGGTGTGATCGTCCGTGATGCAAATGTCGTGCCATGTGGCCGTGACTTTGTTGGTTTCTTCCCGATGAAGCTGATAGCGCGTACCTTCCGCGTCTGCGTCAAGGGGAACGCGAAGCAGACGGTAGCCTTCGCCGTGGATTTTCTCGTTTTCACACAGGCCATCGCTTGCCTCCGCGCTCACGGCAATCCAATCCTCGCAGCCCTCCGGGGCAAGGAAATAGCTGGCCGCCTCCTCATTCGGCAGGGCAACATAGCAGCAGTCGATGACCTCCGGCCCCGCTTCGGCGGGATCGCCCTCCTGGAAAAACCAGCTTTGCGGGCAGTCGGCGCAGCGCCGCATGGGCAGAAGCTCCGGCAGCTGCTTACCCGTCTTCGGGTCGCTTTCCACGACGAGCAGCGTTGTCTGATCCTTGATCTCAAACGACCATAGCTCCTGCACCTCAGTGGGCGTCACCCCGACCGTCGTAGTCCTGAGCTGATAGCGTCCGTCTGCTTCATCTGCGAAGCGGAATCCGAACTTTGAAATATGCGAGGGCTGCTGATGCACCCGGCTGTGCTCCTCTGACTGGCCGCAGGTTCCCAGCCAGTGCGCCTCGTCGAGCTTCTGCCAATCGTCGCTGCCCTCGGGGGCGATGGAAAATTCATAATCGCCGATGTCCGCTGTGGCAAAGAAGAATACCAGATCGTAGTCCCCGTCGCTTTCAGGAGAGAGAAATGACGGATCTTCTGCCTGTTCCGGTTTGGCTGGGCGCGCTTGCGGCGTAGGCTGTGCCTCAGTGGGCTGCTCCACCCCTGGCGGTTGCTGCACAGCAATATCTAGCTGCGCACTACGACTTTGTTGATGGCAACCGCTCAGCATCAACACCGCAATCACAAGCAGCAGGAGACACATCACACTTTTTCGCTGCAGAGTAACGACTCCTATCATAGAACATACCTCGCGATCATTCTGTCTCATGACCTGTACTGGTCAATCCTGGCATATTTCCGTAATAGCCACAGACCAGACAAGTCCCCATACCACCGACTTGTGCGTAGTGACTTCCGTAAAGATAAGTCCCGCACGCTGTGCATGCTCCTCTGTGCTGCGTCGAGGAATATGGCTTCCAGACATTCACATTATGCGGACAAATAATAAAATCCAAGTAGGGGAACGTTTGTGCAAATCCACTCCATGTCACATGTGAAATTGCTACAGTGCCGTTATCAGGCCAGTTTGCATGGTAGATGATAACGCCAGTGCTGTCTCTGCCAACCAAAATCATTGTATGCTCATCTGATGTGCTGCCGCTGTAGCTAACTCTGAGCAGCGTTCCAAGAGCAAAAGACTGAAGTTTGTTCTTTATTTGCGTTTGAGTATAGTTTCCGATATACTCAAAACCCTGAGAGCATTTTGCACCACTGCTTCCAAATAAGTAGTCATAGATATAGAGCCCAAATCCGTGGCATTGTGAACCTGTACCAAAACTCGTGCTGGTCGATCCGCTATATGTGCCGCCTGCGGGATATTGCGCGTTAGGAATGCTTTTTCCGTTTATGGTGGTTGTATAGTTTGACCGATCTGTGAGGCCAACACTTGTTGCCGCAATGTAAAATGTGTTCGGGTCACGGATGGCTCGAACTGCGCCTGTGGTCAAATCAAAGTACTCATACGTGCCCTCCCATGACAGCTCATATTCATCCTTGCACAATGCGTTAGAACACGCGACCATAGTCGGTTTTTCACTGCCAATCATGACGCCTTTGTTCTGATACGGTATAGCAAATTCAATCTGGTATTCTGGCACGTACTCTGCAACATATTCTTGTTGCGAGTCATCAACGCTGGCAATCTTATTCTGCGTAGAAATGAAGATAGCTCGGTTGCCGATAGCCTGAACATCATCGGCTTCGCTCAACGTTTCACCTGTTAAGTGAATCTTCGCGCTGTCTGTTTCTTCTTGAGCATAGGCAAATGCCGATAAGAGCATCGCTACAACCAAAAGCAGGGCAAAAATACGGATTTTCTTTTTCATAGTTGTCCTTCCTTTCATGGCATTCATTTGGTTCCATATTTTCCATTAGATACTGATTGATTCGTCTGTTTCGGGACTACGTCTTCTTTGTTTTGCCTGAGGAGCACTGCATTCTGTCAGTGCGTAATCCAAAAGGTTATTTTTTTAGGCCTTCGTCTTCGAGGACGCAACATCCATGTGAAAAATCAGGCCCGCAGGGCTGGTGCGTGATCTGTATGTCAATGATCCGGTCGGGCTGTTTGGGGAACGTGAGCTGCGTCAGTTCCTGCGTGTCCAGCGCATAGCGGTAAACGTTCCAGATTGTCTTGCCCTCCGCCTGGCCGACGAAATACAGGGTATTGCCGTCCAAGGAAGGATAGAACATATGAACCTGCTGAATTCCGGGAATTGCCACATTCTCCACCTCCTGCGAGGTGATGTCCAGACGTTTGAGTGTACGCTTTCCACTGACCATCTGTGGCTCTGTTGTCATCAGAATGGTATTTTCATTCAGCCGTCGGGTCAGACAGATTTCAAAATCCTCCGTAAAAAACAGAGGTGTGACATTCTCAAATGTTGCGTCGATCAAAGAAATTGTTTTAGGCCGGATATGTGTCTCCGCCGCAACGCGGTGTGTCCGCATTTCCGCATCCGAGCAAGTGAGGATCAAAAATTCGTCTGCGTAATCGTCATAGGAGAAGGAGTGATGCCACGTATCGTCGTCGGCCTCATTTCGATAGGTAAACGTCTGGCTGTCAAGGTCAAACCGGGCGGGCTGACAGGTTGTGCAGAACTCCCGAGCCACATTGGCATAGAGCGTGCCATCCACAAAGAGAAGATCATTAAACGCATTTTTTCCATCCGTCAGCCGCTGGACATTTCCTGTTTTCAAATCACACGAATATAGGTTGTCATATGTCTCGTCCGGGCGTGCAGACGCGTAGTAGACGATCTGGTGTTCAAAATCCACCGTATTGGCCGGATACACATATGGGCCGATTGGCGTCTTGAAGATTACCCGAAACGCCTGCGACTGTTCATCGTAAGCATAGATGACTAGCTCCACGCCGTCATCCGTATTTTCGCCGTTGATGTTGTCTACCACAGTGACAAGCAGCGTCTCCACTAGTTCTGCGTCCGGGGCGCCCTCGGGCGTCTCGATCTCTGGCAGCGTCGGCTTTTCCGCCCCGTCTTCCGGTTCAGCGGCAGAGGCGTCCATGTTGGACGTCTGTTCCGATGAACCTGCTTCGTCCGGAAGGTCAAGGTCGGTGTTTGCGCTACACGCCGTCAGTAGCAGCAGCATAAGAAGAATGGAAATCAATTGCTTTGCTTTCATATCTCTCCTCCTGTTTCAAAAAGGGCAGGACATCCGCCTCTGCCGGGAGCAGAGGCGGATATCCTCTCTAAGCGTTTTTATCTGGCAGGGGCTGTTTGATCAGAAAACCGCTCGTGGTAATATCTCACATTATTTGCGTTATCTGTCGGCGCTCCATCCGGGGTTCCTGCAAGCTCGCGGATGTTGTCCTCGCCCCAAATGTCGATAATTGCATCGGGCAATGCGCCAACATCGGCCTGATAGTAGGTAAAGACCTCGTCGGTGTCCAAATTCCGAATCTGAACATTTTTGTCGCCCACTTTAGAATAATCATAGGCCATTTTGGTTGCGCAATCATATGGCTGCAACCGATTATTTCGGTTACCATATGTACCAATAAAATAAGTGGCTCGCCCTGTTCCAAGGAAGCTATCGCTCGAAGGACGATAGGTCAGCGTATTGTTGTGGCTTCCCCATGTCCAGGTTACATTGCCGTTGGCCTGATTAACGGAAGCTTTGGAAGCAGTTCCGCTTTCAACCGGAATATTGTGAATGGAATAACCGGAGGGTTCGTTCGGATCAGGATAATAGATATTGTTGATATCACCCGTAACAGCATCGTATACGACCTTCATTCCAGCACAAATGCGAATTGGTTCTGCCTGAATCACTTCTCCGCTCATAACAGCACGATATTGTTCCGTTGCAATTTCGTTTTCCAAACGAATCTGTGCTGCCTGCTCAGCAGCAGCCGTGACGGGGATGCTGGCAAGTCGGAGTTGGAAAAAATCAGTTACAGTTGCAGCATGCTCCGATGATTTGAGATATCCGCCCTGAACAACTTCCGGCTGAAGTTCATCATCATAAATGATAATCGAGCCGGGCTGCATTTTCTCCGGGACTGTTGCTTGCCCAGTGGGCTGCACGGAAGCCGCCGATGCGAAGCTGCAGGTGGCGCTGATTAGGAACATACAAACTAGGAGCAGGGAAACGACGCGTGTTTTGTTTTTCATATTGATTTTCCTTTCTTCAATCTAACTTTTGTTCACATTCTAATCAGCCACTAATTAGGGCCTACTGAATGGGGTGAAAAACAGAAAAAACTCAGTAATATCAATGGATTGAGGCTCGTAACCAACAGATCCACTGCAAGCCTGTTTGTGCTTCGGTTGAAAATAATCTTGCAGATACCAAAGCCATCACAACAGACTATATTTTTACAGATGGGCAATGCTCCTGTAAATATCCGATATTCTGTTGATTTCAGCTTGTTTTACGGTTATTTTGACATATAATTTGCGATCTTCTCAAAATAGTCAGTCATTCAGTAGACCCTAATTAACAGTCTGCATTGGAATCACGCCCTTCTCACTTTCCGTCCCGCACAATTTTGATTGACAATGCTCTTCATAAAGCGGCCACTCTTATAAAGACTCTCTGAGCCGGGCGATTTCGCCCAGCATTGTTTGCAATCGTCTGCTCGGCCGTTTGCCGCGCAGTCTTTCTTGTCTCTCCTGCGGTTTAAGGTGTATCAGCTCACCCTGCATTTCTCAACCGTTCATGCAAAACTGCGGATGATTCCTGCAAAATTGCAAGAAAATGCTGCTGTTGCGACTATCTTTTTGCCTGCCGAGCTTGCATTCTTCCAGAAGCTAGCAGGATTCCCTCCGGGACAAGACTAACCGCAGCCACGCTTTCCAGCCCATGCAGGTTAAGAAGGTTGGCCAGCACCGCCGCCGCAACTAGCCCAACTAGAATCACGATTGAAATGCAGCTGTATTGTTTTTTCTGGTCGCTGTCCAATGGTTTTTCCGGCGAATCCAGCGGAGCAAACGCAACGATGTTAATTGCTCCAAATAAGATCATACAGCCAGTAATGACGTTGTTCGGCTGTTCCGCAAGTATCCGAATGATGCACGCTGAAAAAAGTATTGCAAATGCCGTTATCCTGCTTCGATTACCCGATTATATTTTCTTTTGCTATCCACTTAATTATGTTTATATCGTAGCATATGGGGACAATTAATTGAAAAATCTAAAGAATATTTCTGGTGGAAATAAAAATGCACTCCTTTGGATTATTCCGGCTATCTCTTGCGGAAAATATAATTATTCCGCAAGGAGTGGTTGACATGGACAAGAGAATTGCTACAATAATCGGAATGAATCTGCAGCGTTTGCGAACACAGTATGGATTAACCCAAGAACAGCTTGCTGAAAAGGTGGGTATCAGTACATCATTTTATGCAAATCTCGAACGCGGAAATAAAGGCGTCAGTATTTCAGTACTATATGACCTAGCAAATTGCCTGGGCGTAAGTGTGGATTATCTGATATACCCAAACCAAGCTGATGCTCGCATCCGAAACATCGAGACACTCTTGAGGGATAAGCCCGAATCGTTTATAATCGCAGTAGAACGTTTGGTTCAACTTTGTATTGAAGAATTTTCAAAATCGGAATAAAAAGTGTTGAGCAAGACTCTTGGCCAAGAAGGATATAACATGAGTTTAAATCAAGAAGAAGAGGAATATATCGAGCGACTTTACCGGGAGATGTACACCCGTCTGTGTATCTACGCGATGAGTGCACTGGGAAGCAAGGCACTTGCTGAAGAAGTTGTACAAGATACTTTTCGAATTGCGTGTATTAAGCCAGATGGATTGATGAGCAGTAAAAATCCACGTGGTTGGCTCGTCAATACACTTAAAAATGTGATTCGTAATAGACGGCGAACTGAGGCTAGACTTAGTAATGCACTACTTGCGGCGATGTCTGCGTATGAGCCGCAGGCAAGCACAACTGTGGAGACAACAGAATTCATTGTTGCCTACTCAGATGCTCTAGGAGAAGAAGATTTTCAGCTTCTTGTAAATATCGTTGTTCGTCGATATACTATGTTGGAAGCTGCGGAAGAATTGGGAATTACGGTTGAAGCCTGCAAAAAGCGTGTGCAACGTGCAAAAAAGAAGCTTCAAAAAATAATTGAGAAAGATTTTTAATGTATGTCCCCAACAAACCAATTGTGTACATATAAAAACAAAGGGGGTTCACAGAGATGTCGGAATCCAAAGAGCATTTTTATCGAGATTTTTCAAAGTTTGACGAGATGAGCACAGAGAAATTGAACGAAATTTTACGTCAGGACTCTCAACTCCCAGACGGCGAAGACTCCGATACTGATGCAATTTTATATATTATGGGGGTGATCGCAAAGCGCAATCAGGAACTGCCGTCATCTGATTTCGGGGATGTCAATCACGCTTGGAGTTCTTTTAACAAAAACTATCGTTTCGCTTCAAGCGAAGGACGCTCGCTCTTTGATTTTGATGATGAGCCACAGCTGAATGGTACTTCCGACAAAACGCAAATCCTCCGGCCCGCACCGCGTTCAAATACGCGTCCACGCAAATGGGTCCTTCGCACAGCCCGCATCCTTGCGGCAGTCATTGCCGTTCTGCTGGCAACCTCTCTAACCGCTTATGCATTTGGGCTTGACTTATGGGGAGCAATTGCCAACTGGACCAAAGAGACATTTGGTTTCAAGTCGTCAGAATATACGCAAACCGTCGCGCGTTCTTCCACGAAAGAAATTCCGGCGCCGTTGGCCTCTATTGCCAATGAGATGGAAATGCACGGCATACCTACGACGATTTTGCCAAGTTATCTTCCTGATGGGTTTGTGGAACGTGATTTCCAATACAACGCCGTAACTCAACCTGAGTCTCTATACTGTCTCTTGGAGAATGGCGATTCTTCGATCACGTTATTGTATACAGTGTTTTCAGAGAATCAGGATCATTTACTATATGAAAAGGACACGGTTGATCCTGAGCAGTACGAATACAATGGCACCGTATACTATATCATGACCAACAAGGGAGTTTATTTTGCAGCGTGGACTGCGGACAATATCGAGTGCAGCATCGCGGGCGTTGAAACTTATGATGAAATCATTAAAATCATACAATCGATAGGAAGCGCAAAGCGATCTGATCGAGGGGATTGGCCTTAATGAAAAAACACACATTTTTTACGATGCTCTGCGTTCTACTAGTATTGACGGGCTGTCAGAAACGGCAAGAGCAAACGGATATCCGTCTGCCGGAGTCGGATTCGGCAGTTACGGAAGAAACAATAACCGAGCCGACGGAAAAAGCGGAAGAAGCGCTGTCGGAAGAATCACACGCGGAACAAGAACCGCAGAGTACAGTTCCGGATCTCGGCGACTATGAAAATCTTTGTGCGGTTCTTCAAACACTTCAGACGCTGGATGACTGGAAAAGCAACCCGGAATACGAGATGATCACGGCGCAAAAGGAGAAGGTACTCAGTCAGCTGATCGGCAGCTTTTACCACGGGCTTGACAGCCTCAGTCTTCAGAATACCGCGTGGGGCGATCATGATCTGTCCTGTATGGCGTTTGAGGTGTTCCGGAGTCTGCTTGGGCCGGAAGATCTGGAGCTGGAAGCCGAGACGCCGCTTGAATGGTTCCGGACCTGGTTTATCTGGGCATTCGGACACATTCATGAAGCGGACGCAGCAGGACTGCAGGCGCAGTATCCGGCTTCCTTTGCCGCAATCGATACGGTTATGGATCATCACGGGACATGGGAAGATGCTGTAGACAACGGTCTGTGCTCTCTGGACAAGGGCAGCCATTACGACTTCGATCTCATTGCTGCACGAGATCAGATCGTTTCCTACATCCGTGAAAACGAAGAAATCTGGCCGTTTTCGTATACGCTGATCCTGCGGTTAAACAATGCGCCATATGGCACGGAGGAACCGACGCCCGGAGATCCGAATGTGTACGTCGACTTTATCTGGTGGGCTGCATATACCGCCTCCGGTGAGCGCACAGAGGTCCTTGTGCAGGAGCTGACGCTCAACCCAGAGACAGGAGAATCGTCCGTATGGACCATCACGCGCGAGGATTTGGGAGAAGATCTGTCGTTCCTCCCGGATTGGGTCGTGGATACATTGTTTGAGGATTGAATAAGGGGGGATTATTTCAAAGAAAGGTAATACGTCGATAGGAAACATATCGTAAAAAAGCAGGAGGTTACTTATGAAGAAAATCACGGCACTCATTACAGAAATTGACCGGAGTTGATTCCGATGAAGCGTTTCTATTGCGTGATCCTTGCCATGCTTGCAGTTGTCCTATATGCAATTGTTATGTCAGGCTGCAGAGCAATTTCATCAAATGTCGAGGTGGCAACTCAGCCGGTGGTGGAGACACCACTGGCTGAGCATATCGGAAAGATGCGGCAGGGTTCTTTTATTAATGATGCCGAGGAGTTTGTTCGCAATATCTCAGTATTGCTTGAAGAAAAATCTCCCCATGATTATTCCGTAAGAAGAATTGAGGAAATATTACTAAACAACGAGTATTTAGAAGAATATTTCAAGGGCAATACTGAGCCATTGGCGTTGTATTGTTTTGAGTATATTATCAACCATGAATCCCTTTGTTATGTCAGCGATAATCAAAATGTGAGTTTTTCGGGAAACGATAAAGCAATTGCTCTAATTGCATGGGAGTTAATGCTTACATATGATGACACTGATTTAAATTACATAACATCGGCATCATCCTTGGAAAATTGGTTGTATTTTTTAAGAACTGGGGCACCTGTGAATTTTATCTTGGCGGAAAGTAATATAGATGACACCTACTATACTACGCACCCTATAGAGAAACAGTATATTGTAGCTATGCTTCGAGACCCAAAACGTATTTTTTTTCTAACAGTGAACTATCTTAGCGATCCAGAGTTAATACAAGAAACCAATTTGGCGTTTTACCGGCTTTTTTCGAGCGGGATTATGAATATGCAGATGACGATAATCCCGGAAAATACGACCATAGAAGACTTGCGCGCAAATTGCACAGAATTCTCCTATTGGGTCATTGACGAGAAAAATGGCGATATTATCCTAGAAATTACTTCTGATACTAGCAACCTAATTCAAGTAATAATTGAAAACGCGTCTTAATCAAGAGAGTGAAACTATTTGCTTAAAAGAATGATTCGGCATTATAAGGAACTTTGATGCCGCCACAAGCTCAAAATACAGAAAAGACTATCGAGAGTTTTGCAACTGGGACACAATACAAGATGACGATGCGTGTATTCAAGCCCTCTGGAGCGTATACAACCACAACGAAATATAATTGTAGCAGAATTAGCATGGATAAATATGAATTCACCGAAACCGGCCTATACAGAATTGTTACTTACGCAAAACCGACATCCGAAAACGATGTTGCAAACAGCCATCAGTTCTATATTCGTGTATATTAATTTTTGGAGATCATTTAGATATGGCAAAAAAACATTTGGCAGCTGTTTCGCTTCTCATTGTGTTGATTTTTGGTTTAACATCTTGCGTATGTCGTTCCTCTGATACGGCAATATCAATGCCTGTGTACGATAAGCCGGCAAGCGCTACAGCCAATACCAGAACAATGCAGGACGAAACAGCGACGAAATCCTCATCTGAAAAATCCTCCGAAGCAACCACGGAATCCGCTCAGAGTGAAGATGCGTCCGCTCTGATATTCCCAAATCCTTGCTCTGAGCAATTTGATTTATCAGAACGGGACGCGGTGCTATTTGATGCCGCTGTTGCCGCACGGAATCGAACACCGAATGCGGACATTTGCATCCCGGAAATTGGGGTCTATGGCACATACGAAGAAGCCGAAAAAACCGTTATTGTGTGCCACGTGTGCTATCATTTTTATTATGGCTGCGATGGTACGGAACATTATACGGACAGCGGCGCTATGCAGGCACCAGCAAAAGCAGTGTTGGAAGTATCTGATGATATGCTGCATTGCGTGTCCTTTGAACTGGTGCCGAATGGTGCTGGAACCAACGTGTGGGCAAAAGAGTTCTGTGGGCCTTTGACAGATTTGGCAAGCTACTTCCTTTCACCTGAACAGGATGAAGAATGGCCGCTGGAAAATACAATGCCATCTTCAGAACAGCTGTTCCGTGAATTCACAATAAGCAACAAAGAATCGCCGCAAAACGAAGCATATTACAAGCCAAAA
>OGYF01000558.1_pt1 | contig 37549 bp, 26 predicted proteins | sample 1576451 | NCBI WGS metagenome assembly OGYF01 (sample SAMEA3541505, study PRJEB24748) | human gut metagenome | biome: human gut; feature: human-associated habitat; material: faeces | place: China | collected 2012
CATGGCGATATTAGCATTTCAAAAACCCGATAAAGTATTAATGTTGGAAGCGGACGACTTCTTCGGAAAGTTTGAATTCCGTCCGTTGGAGCCTGGCTATGGTATTACTATTGGTAATGCCTTGCGCCGTATTCTCTTGTCTTCATTGGAAGGGTTTGCTATTACGTCTATCAAAATCGACGGGGTGGATCATGAATTTGACACCATCCCCGGCGTTATTGAAGATGTGACTAACATTATCCTTAACCTGAAGCAAGTGCGTTTCAAGCATATTGTAGATGACATTGAGAATGAAAAAGTAAGTATTAATGTTTCGGGTACGGAAGTGTTCAAAGCCGGAGATATAGGTAAACAGTTAACTGGATTCGAAGTTTTGAATCCTGATTTGACTATTTGTCATTTGGACCCGAACGCAAGTTTCCAGATTGAACTTACAATTAATAAAGGACGCGGTTATGTACCGGCTGATGAAAACAGAAAGCCGGATGATGACATCCATGTAATTGCGATTGATTCTATCTACACTCCGATCCGCAATGTGAAGTATTCAATCGAAAACTTCCGTGTTGAGCAAAAGACGGACTACGAAAAGTTGGTTCTTGAAATAGCCACAGATGGTTCTATTCATCCAAAAGAAGCTTTGAAAGAAGCTGCCAAGATCTTGATTCATCATTTCATGTTGTTCTCTGATGAGAAGATTGCCATCGAATCGGTTGATAGTGATGGTAATGAAGAATTTGATGAAGAAGTTCTTCATATGCGTCAGTTGCTGAAGAGCAAATTGTCAGATATGGATCTTTCAGTTCGTGCATTGAACTGTTTGAAGGCTGCTGATGTTGAAACATTGGGTGAATTAGTGAAGTTCAACAAGAATGACCTGTTGAAGTTCCGTAACTTCGGTAAGAAGTCACTCACCGAATTGGATGAGTTACTGGAAAGTTTGAACCTTTCTTTCGGTATGGATATCTCAAAATATAAATTAGATAAAGAGTAAGTATAAGCGATGAGACATAATAGAAAAATAAATCACTTAGGTCGTACAAACACTCACCGTGACGCGATGCTTTCGAATATGGCTTGTTCTCTGATCAAACATAAGAGAATCTTTACTACGACAGCTAAAGCAAAAGCACTTCGTAAGTTTGTAGAACCGCTGATCACAAAGTCAAAGGAGGATACAACTCACTCTAGACGTGTGGTTTTTAGCAATTTGCAAGACAAATATGCTGTAACTGAGTTGTTCAAGGAAATCTCTCAGAAGATTGGTGACCGTCCGGGTGGATATACTCGTATCATTAAGACTGGTAATCGTCTGGGTGATAACGCTGCCATGTGCTTCATTGAATTGGTTGATTATAATGAAAATATGAAGAAAGACGCTACTGCTAAGAAGGCAGGTAAGACACGTCGTTCTCGTAAGAAATCAACAGTAGCAACTGAAGCTCCGGCTGCAGAAGCTCCTGCAACAGAAGAACAGCAGGCTGCTGAATAATCAGATTAAGTTTACTACTTCTTATAGTAGGAACGATTGAATAAAGCGCAGGTTTCATAGACTGTAAAGTCTTGAGACCTGCGCTTCTTTTTATATCCTCTTTATTTGTTCAGTCTACAGCACGAGTTTTTTATAGCTCTTAAACGACAAAAAGCCATCCGAAATGAATCGGATGGCTTTTTGTATCTTGAATCGTGGAATTGATTAAACTCTCTTTTCTTTGATTCTTGCTTTCTTTCCAGTCAGTGCACGCAGATAATACAATTTAGCACGACGAACACGACCTACTTTGTTTACAACGATGCTTTCGATGAACGGAGATTCGATCGGGAAAATTCTTTCTACACCTACGTTATCAGACATCTTACGTACTGTAAAACGTTTCTTGTTGCCGTGACCAGAGATACGAATAACTACGCCTCTGTACTGCTGGATACGTTCCTTGTTACCTTCTTTGATACGATAAGCGATAGTAACGGTGTCACCGCTCTTGAAAGAAGGATGCTCCTTGTTGGTAGCGAACGCTTCTTCTGCAATTTTAATTAAATCCATTTTGCTTGTATTTTAAAATTGTTGATAATGTACGCAATTAGCAGGCTGCTTGTCCTGCCAGCGTTGCGTAAAGCGGATGCAAAGTAACAAAATCTTTGTGAGATAACCAAATAGGTGGATGGATTCTTTTGGAATTGTCTTTAGTTTTTTCATTCTATCGAAGTTTACAATCGGTTCTCGTTATGATTGCAATCGATTTTCGTTACATTTGCATTTAATTCTCGTTACTTTTAAAGTGAAAGACAAACGACTTATGAAACGGATTGTATTACTGATATTCGGGTGGCTTTCTGTAATGACAGGCTTAGCCGCAGATAAACCCACCTTGCTGACGCAGGTTGATCAGCAGAAGATGATGGCTTGGACGGATTCGGTGTTCAATACTTTGAGTATGGATGAGCGGATCGGGCAGTTGTTCATGGTGATTGCTGATGTAAAAACTACGAACCAGAATATGCAGCGCCTGTTACGGTATGTGAATGAACTAAATATTGGGGGGGGCTTATTCCATAAAGGAAGTCCGGAAGTGCAGGCTCAATTGACGAACCGGATGCAGGAAGCCTCTAAAGTTCCTTTGCTGGTTTCGCTGGATGGTGAGTGGGGCTTGTCTATGCGTTTGAGTGGAACAACCCGTTTTCCTAAGAATATGATGTTGGGAGCCATTGAAAATGACTTGCTTATCCGTAAGTATGGCGAGGAAGTTGCCCGTCAATGTAAGGAAATGGGTATTCATATTAATTTTGCTCCAGATTTAGATGTGAATAGTAACGTCGATAATCCCGTGATTGGGATTCGGTCTTTTGGGGAAGATCCTGCAGCTGTTGCTGATAAAGGTATTGCCTACGCCAGCGGACTGGAAGAAGGAGGAATCATGGCTGTGGCAAAGCATTTCCCAGGACATGGTGATACCTCTGATGATTCGCACGAAACTCTTCCGGTGATTTACCATAGTCGGACTCGTTTGGATTCAGTAGAACTTTTTCCTTTCAAGCAGTATATACAGCGAGGTTTTGCTGGTGTCATGACAGCACACTTGTATATTCCGGCATTGGATAAGCGAAAGAATTTGCCTTCTTCTTTGTCGGAAAAAGTAGTAAAGGGTTTATTGCAAGATGAACTGGGTTTTCAAGGTCTCTGTTTTACGGATGCCTTGGCGATGAAAGGAGCTGGAAACGATAAGACAGAGAATCCTTGTGTGAAAGCATTGTTGGCAGGAAATGATATTTTGTTGGCTCCTTATGCTCCCATTTCTGATTATAAAGCTGTCAAGGAAGCTATCGAAGGTGGTATCATCCCGATGAAACTGGTGGAGGACAAATGTAAGAAGATTCTGCAATATAAATATGTAGCCGGACTGAACCGGTATCAGCCTATTCCGTTGAAAGGACTTTCTGATCGGTTGAATACGGCACACGCAGCCTGGTTGGCCGCTCAATTGAATGCAGAAGCTATTACTTTGTTGAAGAACGAAGACGATGTCGTTCCGTTGAAGAAACTCGACCAGAAGAAGATTGCTGTTCTTTCCATTGGTAGTGGTGTGACTTCCGACTTTGAGGAAACTGTTTCTAAGTATGTAAAGGCTGATTACTTTACCATCACACGCAGTAGCAGTGCTTCCAAAATTCAGCAGATTTATACGAAACTGGATAAATATGATTTGGTAATTTGTGCCGTACATACGGTTCGTATCCCGGAAAGTCAGGCATTGCGGAAACTGGCGGAACGGAAACAATTGGTTTATGCGTTCTTTACCATTCCTTATTTCTGCAAGTCATATAAACAGTCCATTGAAAAGGCAAAAGCGGTTGTGATGGGATACGAAGGTACACCTTTGGCGCAGCAATATGCAGCACAAGTCATATTCGGTGGTGTCGGAGCCAAAGGAAAGTTGCCTGTTTCTATTCCGGATCTATATTATGCCGGAACAGGAATATTCACTGAAAAGGTACGTTTGGGCTATCATGAGCCTGAGGCTGTCGGGCTGAATGCCGAACGGCTTGCCGAAATCAGTTCTATTGCCGAAGAAGGCTTGCAGGCAAAGGCTTATCCGGGTTGTCAGTTGCTGGTTGCCAAAGATGGCTGGATTGTTTATAATCGGGCTTTTGGATCTTATACTTATAGTAAGGAGCAGCTTGTTACTACGGAATCTGTTTATGATTTGGCTTCGGCTTCCAAGGCGGCGGGAACTTTATTGGCTGTGATGAAGGCGTATGATGAGAAGAAGTTTAAGCTGACGGATAAGATATCGGCGTATATACCCGAACTGAAAGATTCTAATAAGAGTAACATTACCATACGCGAATTATTGTTCCATCAATCCGGATTGGTTCCAACCATTAACTTTTATACAAAGGCGATGGAAAAGGGGCGGTTCAAACCGGACTTGGTTTCCTCCAAGTCTTCGCCGGAATATACTTGGAAAGTAGCAGACGGGATTTATCTGAAGCCTTCTTTTCAGGATACAATTACACAGATGATCAAGCGTTCCAAATTGGGTCCTAAGCGGTATCGATACAGTTGTGTCAATTTTATTCTGCTTAAAATGATGACGGAAGAACAACTGCTTCGTCCGATGGATGATGTATTGGAATCGGCATTTTGGGCTCCCTTAGGCGCTTGGCATACGACATATAATCCGTTGGAAAAGATGGATTCCGTAGAAATTGTTCCGACAGAATATGATAAAATAGTCAGGCATCAGCTGATTCGTGGTTATGTACACGACGAGGCTGCCGCTTTCCAAGGCGGTGTTTCAGGAAATGCCGGCTTGTTCTCGAATGCAAATGATCTGGCTAAAGTCTTGCAACTCTATTTAAACGATGGCAGTTATGGTGGCGAACAACTGCTGAGTGCAGAAACGGTTCGCTTGTTTACGCAAACGAAGAGTCCGACTTGCCGTCGTGGATTGGGGTTTGACAAACCGGCAACAGGAGGCAAGGCTTCTCCTTGTGGCTCGTTGGCTTCACCTTCCGTATATGGGCATACCGGATTTACCGGAACATGCTTTTGGGTTGATCCGGACCAGCAATTGATTTATATCTTTCTGAGTAATCGTGTGTATCCGACCCGAAGTAACAACAAATTATCCTCTCTGAATATTCGTACCCGAATTCAAGACACAATTTATAAGGCAATCGAGAAGAAAGAGCTATAAGATTCGTACTTTTGCAGCCGGTTAAATACTCACAAAAGAAGAATTATGCTGTTTGGTCATGGTGATGATTATTATCGTTCGAGTGCAGAACGATTAGTTAATTATAGTTCGAATGTTTGGTATGGTGCTGAGATAGAACCCTTAAAGGAGTATATGTTGGCTTCTGTGGATCGGATTACCCGTTATCCGGAACCAGATGCCGGTTCTTTGAGGCGAATGTTGGCAGAGGTTCATCAGATAGATCCGTCGTGTCTGTTGGTAACGAATGGTTCTATCACGGCCTTTTACTTGATTGCTCAGGCTTATTCGCAGGCGCGTTCGATGATTTGGGTACCTTCGTTTGCAGAGTATGAAGATGCTTGCCGCTTATACAAGCATACGTTGACATTTTTCTCCAATCAACGAAATTTATCTGAGCTAGATCTGAGTCAGCAGGATTTCTGTTGGATTTGTAATCCGAATAATCCGGATGGGAAATTAATAGCTAGGGAAGATTTATTGGCTTTGATCCGGCAGAACCGACAAACAACGTTTGTGATTGATCAGGTTTATGCCGATTTTTATCCGGGGCATTTGTTGGACTTGAAAGATATTGAGGCGAATCCCAACCTGCTGATTGTACAATCCATTTCCAAACTCCATAAAATTCCTGGTATGCGGATTGGATATCTGGCGGCTTCGGAAGAAATGATTCGACTGATCAGTACGTATCTGATTCCGTGGTCGGTGAATGCTTTGGCTATTGAAGTAGGAAAATACATTCTTCAGCATCCGGAGCAGTTTGTGTTGCCGCTGGAGCAATGGCTCGGCGAAACCCGCCGGTTGCAAGAATGTATCCGGACTTTAGGTATTGAGTCTTATCCTTCGGCTGTAACCTTTTTCCTGAATCGTTTGCCGGAAGGGAAAAAAGCCTCTTCCCTGAAAGACTACCTTTTGCAGGAAAAGCAAATCTTGATTCGGGATGCATCTAATTTCAGGAGTCTTGATGAACGTTACTTCCGTTTGTCCACCCAGCGGCCGGAAGAAAATGAGATGTTGCTGGATGCCATACGGGATTGGATCAAATAAAAAAGAGAGTGTATAAGATGTACACTCTCTTTGATATTTCTCACTTACAATAGATTTTATTCTACTCGTTTGTTGATTACGATATGGCCCAGATAGCCTAAAATGATAACTGCCAAACCAGTAAGTAAAATACCATTTGTCATACTACCTGTCAAAAACGGAACAGCTAATATAACTACACCGATAAGGAGTACGATAACTCCTAAATTTTTAATCAATCCGCTCATGGTTATAGATGTTTTATAAATTTCTTTTTCTATTGCAAATAAAGCAATAATAACCCGATTGAAAAAATATTTTAGAATAAAAATGATGAATCCTTTTAAATTAGCTTCTATCTTTGTTCTGTAATTCAAAAAAATCTTGGTGATGCGTCTATTTTATATCTTGTACACATGGTTATTTTTTGTTCCGGTGTTTTTGGTACTGACCATTCTTACAGCGGTAACAACAATTGTTGGGTGTTTATTGGGTGGTGAAAAGATCTTCTCTTATTATCCGGGTATGATTTGGTCGAGGCTGACCTGTTATTTGGCGCTTTGTCCGGTAAAAGTCCGAGGACGTGAGCATTTACAGCCTGGGAAGTCGTATATTTTTGCCGCCAATCATCAGGGCGCATTTGATATTTTCTTGATTTATGGATTTTTGGGCGTTCCGATCAAATGGGTAATGAAGGCAGGAATCGGAAAGATTCCTTTTGTCGGAACTGCTTGTCGGGCGGCTGGTTTTATCTTTGTGGATAATTCTACTCCGAAGGCGGCTGCACGTTCGGTAGTGGAAGCCGAGAGATGTTTACGTAATGGAGCTTCCATTGCGATCTTCCCGGAAGGTTCACGTACTTATACCGGTAAAATGATTCGCTTTAAGAAGGGCGCTTTCCAGATGGCTGCCGACCAGCATCTGGAGATTGTTCCGATCACGTTGAACGGACCTTTCCATGTCTTGCCTATCGGTTCGTTGAATTTACATCGTCATGCTATGGAAATGGTGATCCATGAACCTATTTCAATCGAAGGCATGGATACATCGCATAAAGGATTGCAAGTAATAGCTGATCAGACACAGCAAGTCATTGCACAAGACTTATGGCCTGAGTTCAAATGAACCCAGGCTTTTTTATTTGTAGGCCTTCAGCAGACCTCGTTTGCTGATCTTTAAGCTGAATCCGGTGCTTGAGTTACCGAATACATCACCGGTATCTGCTCCGATAGAACCACCAAACTGCCATCCTTTTAGTTTGGGATGTTGGTATTGGATATCTGCTAAAAGAGAAATGCCGTCTTTCTTCTTGAGAAGAGGTGCTGTGCCTGTTCCCCAAGTATTCATGGCAGTCAGCAAGAAACGGTAACTGACGGTCGGAGAGAATGAACCTTTCAAACCGAAATGAAAGTCTCTGACACGGTTGTTCTGGAATCCGGGAGCACCGTCTGTATTGTATTCGGGAGAAACCAGTAGCGGCGAACCGACAGATCGGTCGAAATAGGAATTTCCCGTTACATACTCTCCGTTATTGTAATAGTCATCGCCGCCGCCGCCTCGGCCGGGATGTTTGTCATGATCAAACCAGATGTAATGGAAGGGTCCGCTTTGATTGCGGGTAGTTACGTACTCGAAGACAAACTGTTCCAACCAAGGAAACGTAGGGAGGTTTAATTCCAATCCCCAAAGTCCGTCTGTCCCGTTCTTGAATTCCATACCTGATTTGTCGTAACACAAATGTTGGTAGTAACCACGCAAGCTCCAGTCTTTAGCCTGGTACTTGAGTCCGAAGTCGAAAGAAATATGATGACTTCCGAGGACATTGATCTGATCGGAAAGGGAGGCATCGCCTCCACCTTTTGCTCCCAGCATGATTCGGACGAAGTCTTTGATGGAATGTGGCTGTTCTCCAATCTTCGGATCGGTCGATGTTCCTCCCCATTGGACGATATGTTGTACGCCCAATGTTCCTGAAAGAGGAAAATCTCCGCGAGTGTCACTTATCTGGAAATAAACGGACTTTTGATGCCATAAGACGTGTTCCACAAACGTGTATTTTCCGGCATAGCGGTCGGATAAATAATCACTGTCGAACGAACGGCCCACACTGAAGTTTCCTTTGAACTGTAACCAGCCTTTTGTCAGCGGAACAGTCGTGAAACGGGGAATGCTGATGTTTATCTCCGGAATCGGACGTGCATTATTGGAGTAAATCATATCCCCGCTACTCAGGAAAGGATCTACCAGCGAATGATATCGTTCTTTGCTCCCCAAGCTGACTTCTATACATTTATATCCGATTTCGGCATATAGCTGATGGATATACGCATGTTTGTTGCGTGGTGTTACACCGACCAGGTCCAGTCCGGCTCCCCATCTGAATCCTTTCCCGAAATGTTGCTGGTGAAACACTCCGGCTTTTAGATAGGTATTATTCCCTTCCAACGGAACGATTCCATATCGGTTACTTGTCATCCAAAAGGGTGTATTGTCGCCGGTTGCCAACGAACCGAACAGTTCTGCCCGGTAACTGGTAGCGTCTTGGGCAATTTCCTCCTGGGCTTGTCCGGAAACCGGCAGGCAAAGCCCGAGCAGAGGAATGTATTTGATCCATTTTCCTTTCATACTTTTCATACTCATGCGGCAAAGGTAGTTATTTTATCGAATCCAGCCAGCCGAATAGAATCTGATATGTATGGTCGCGTGCCGGTTTGGGTGATAAAATCAGGTCGTGTATACCTCCTTCTATTTCTTGGGCCGTCACGTTCGGTCCCAACTGTTTCCCGAACTTCTGGATGTCATCGACCGAAAGAACAATATCCGAAGACATATATTCGTCGTGCCATTCGTTCGTTTCCGGGTATGAACGCGTAGAAGAGAGCAACAGGATAGGGCATTGGATGGCACACTCGTCTTGTATGTCTTGTTGTGCGGAATGAATAGCCCGTATCCAACCGGCCTTTTTAGGATGACCCAACGGCATTTTTAGGAAAGTATCGAATGTCCATTCTCCTTTGAAGGTTTGCAACAGACTTTTGGCATACGAGGCATCTCCACTGGTTCCTTGAATAATCCAGTCGGGGAAAAACTTCCCTAGGAAAGATACCGTCGGGATTGCTACGCTTTCCATGAACCAGCCGAAATTCCAGTCGAGAAACGGACTGTTTAATGCCAGTCCGACAACGGGAGCTTGCGGATGATGCTTTAAGTAATAAGACGAAATCAGTCCACCAGTCGAATGTCCCATCAGGATAATCTCCCGGCTGCCTTCTTTTTGGATTAAAGCAATAGCCGTGTCGATATCGGCAAAATACTCATCCAGGCTCCGGCAATAAAAGGCATCTTGGTTCGGAAGAAGTGAACGCCCGTACTTACGCAGGTCGAGTGCATAGAAATTATACCCGTGTGCTACCACACTGTCGCCCAGCTGCGCCTGGAAGAAATAATCATTGTACCCATGAATATATAGGATGGCTCTTCGTCCGGTTTGAGGTTCTGCTTTCCGGACGAGGGTACTAACAGTCTTCCCTTCATAGTCATCGGGCATACAGATTGTTTGTTGCTGGTAAGTTGCACCTAATATATCTTCTGTATATTGAGCCCTGCCGACCCAAGCGACAAGCAACCAGGCAAGGGTTAGTAAAAGACGATTCGATTTCATGAAGCCTTATTCGGATAAAATGTAAATAGCCGTTTTTCTCCGGCCAATCTTTTTAAGAACACCGGCCTGGATCAGCGTTTCAATGTCTTTCAGTGCCGTGTAACGGCTGCAGGCATTGATACTCATGCACTGCGAACTCATGATGGAATCATGCGTTTCCAGGTATTTCCGGATATTGGCTAAGCGGGTTTCCGGATCGTACGACGGATCAATGCTGGTATTGGCCCGGCGTTTCAGCTCCATTCCTTTTAATCGTTGGGAAATTTTTTTGGAACATCTGAAATTAACCGATTTGAAATGAATATCGTCGGCCCGGATTTCTTTCGGACTTGTTACCTTTTTCGAACAAGAAAGCGAAACACTGAAATGTCCGATACCTTCCAAATCCACTTCGTCACCTTGTTTCAGGTGAAATACCAGCGAATCGGCCAGCGATTGCAACAGTCCGCGTATATCACCCGAAGAAAACGAAGAAGCCTCCCGTAATTCGTCGATGATATGTTCGGTATCAATTACGATTCCCCCTACGACTCTGGCATGTAGCGTAGGATTATCTTCCTCCTTGTTCGGATTCGGATTCTTGAATAAAGCGTATTCTGCTCCCATCTTTGTGTAGAATTAATAAGATTATTACTGGATACAAATATAACAAATGTAGGCAATTAATTGTTTGACAGTAGTCGAAAAACTTTACCATATCTGTCAAAAAGCTTTAGCACATATATGGAAAAGCTTTACGACAGCTGTCAAAAAATTAAAATGTCGTAGTTTTTTCATTGAAACATACTAGATTGTTTTTCTCCTTATGAGTTAATTGTTGATAAAACAAGGAAAGATTGATTTTATGTTTAAGAACATAAGTGTAATTTTGCGGCTTTAAATGAAGAAAAGTCTTATAGACTTTATTTGACTGTGATTGAAGAGAAAAAGTTATTGTTTAGGTTTTAAAGAGGAAAATAAAGATGAAAAAGAGTCTTATTGCCTTGGCGTTTGGTACATTGGCCTTGGGCATAGCCGAATTTACGATGATGGGAATCCTTCCCTACGTTGCTTCTGATTTCGGAATAAGCATTGCAAAAGCCGGACATTTTATATCGGCTTACGCTTTGGGCGTTTGTTGTGGAGCTCCAGTTCTGATCCTAGCCCGTAAAAGACCGCTCAAACAGATTCTGATGGCCTTGGTATCGCTGATTATTGTCGGAAATCTGTGTGCTTCGCTGGCTCCTAATTATTGGATTCTGATGTTAGGACGTTTTGTTTCCGGCTTACCTCACGGTGCTTATTTCGGAGTGGCTTCGATTGTTGCTTCGAAGTTGGCTGATAAAGGCAAGAGTTCGGAGGCTGTTTCCATTATGATTGCAGGAATGACAGTAGCCAATCTGTTCGGAGTTCCGTTAGGAACCTCTTTAAGTCATTTGTTTTCATGGCGTGTTACTTTCCTGTTGGTTGCCTTGTGGGGTGTCATCGTACTTTATTATATAAGTCGCTGGGTTCCGTTTGTAGAAGGTTTGCAGGATACAGGCTTTAAGGGACAATTCCGTTTCTTACGGAAACCCGCTCCCTGGATACTTTTGGGCGCGACAGCTTTAGGTAATGGAGGCGTATTTTGCTGGTATAGTTATATAAGTCCGTTGCTTACCCATGTTTCCGGTTTTTCTGATAACAGCCTTTCCGTTTTGATGGTATTAGCCGGTTTTGGAATGGTTGTTGGAAATCTGGTCAGCGGACGTATGTCTGACCGTTATACACCGGGACGTGTGACGATGGTTGTGCAGGCCGGGATTTGTCTGACTTTATTGGCCATTTTCTTCTTGGCATCCAATCCTTGGATGTCTGTTTTGCTGATGATCCTGTGTACAGCCGGCCTGTTTGCCGTATCAAGTCCGGAGCAGTTGCTGATTATCCGGGTTGCTCCAGGTGGAGAAATGCTGGGTGGAGCCTGTGTGCAGATGGCATTTAATTTCGGAAATGCAGTAGGAGCGTATGCCGGAGGCCTGGCCGTTACACACGACTATCGCTATACCGCGTTGGTAGGTATTCCATTTGCACTGATTGGTTTTGTTCTGGCCTTTATCTTTTATAAACAATATCAGATGAAGTATGAGGTCTAAACAATTTATAGTTTGACTGCAATCAAGTGCCGATTAAACTGTTGTATGAGATTTGCACACGTCAATAAATTTTATTTATATTGCAGGGAATTTATATGATTCCCTGTAAATGAAGGTTGATGAACGGATATTGGTTGAAGCCTTGAAGCGAGGAGAAGAAAAAGCGTTTCGGCATTTGTATGATCATCATTATGTTGTTTTATGTAAAATGGCAAATGGTTTTCTGCATGATTCGTTTTGGGCAGAGACGGTTGTAGATGATACCTTCTTTCATTTATGGGAAATCCGTGAGAATTTAGAGATTACAACTTCATTGCGCAGTTATTTGGTACAAGCCGTTCGTAATCGCTGTTTGAATCAATTGGCTCAGGAAATGGATAAGCAGGAAATGTCTTTTTCTGAATTGCCATTGGAAACGTTGGATGCTTCATTGATCTTTCAGGCAGATACGACTTATCCGCTTGGTGTTTTGTTGGAAAAAGAATTGGAGCAGGAAATCAGTAAGGCCATTGATGAAATGCCGGAAGAGTCGCGGGTCGTATTCAAGAAAAGTCGCTTTGAATTGAAAAAGAATGAAGAAATCGCGCAGGAGTTAGGTATTTCAGTAAATACAGTAAAATACCATATTAAAAGAGCATTGTCTTTTTTAAGAGAGCGTTTACGAGGATATTTGCCTTTACTCTTTCTTGTCATTACCATGCTTTTGAGGAAATGAATTATTTTTTTTGAAAAAAATATCCATCTTCACTACCCGCAGATTTATTTTTCCTGTCTATTAAAATAGAGTCGAGCTTATGAAAGAGAAACAACAACATATTACAGATAGAAACGAGTCTGGTTTAAGTAACCTGACGGATGAAGAACTGTGGGTATCATCGGTTGTAGCGGATGATACGCAGCAATATGATGTTGATCAAGCTTTCGAACGTTTCCGGAAGCGGACAGGATTGGACCAATCCGGCAGACAATCTTATAAGTGGTATCGGACGTGGAGTGTTGCAGCAGTGGCAATTGTATTGTTAGGATTGATAACGGTAACTGCTTATTGGCAAGGAAGCCGGCAGATTCAGAGCAATTTCTCTGATATTGTAGTGGAAGCTCCGTTGGGTTCAAAAACAAAACTAACACTGCCTGATGGTTCGACAGTTTGGCTGAATGCCGGTTCCAAGATGGTTTATTCGCAAGGGTTCGGTGTAAGTGACCGTAGATTAGTTTTTCAAGGTGAAGGTTATTTTGAAGTAGAGAAAAATGACGAAAAGCCCTTCTTGGTTCAGACACATGATGTGAATGTAATCGTGGTAGGAACAAAATTCAATTTTCGGAATTATCCGGAAGATGAAGAAGCCGTTGTAGAACTATTGGAAGGAAAAGTGGCATTGGAAAATCAGTTGAAAGAAGAATCCGTTCGATATTTGTCGCCCAATGAAAAGATGGTATTGCATAAGGCGACAGGAAAAATGGATATCACATCGGCAAAAGTGAAAGAAGCGACACTTTGGACCGAGAACATCTTGCTGTTTGATGAGGATCTGTTGCCGGATATAGTCCGGGAGTTGGAGCGAAGCTATCATGTACAGATAGAAATAGAAAACGAAGATCTGAAACAAACCCGTTTTTACGGACAGTTTAATCAGTTGGAACAGAATATTTATGATGTATTGGATATGTTGTCAGAAACAGGGAAGTTGAAATATCATGAAGAAGGAAAAGTGATTTATTTGAAATAAATGTATAATCTTAAAAGAGATTGCCCATGAAAAAGGATAAAAGAATTTGTTAACTGAATAAAGGTAAAAAAGAACCGGAGAATTTGGCCTATCTTCCGGTTCTATTAAGTCTTTATACCCATCGAGTGTTAAGTGGATTTTGAAGACAGAGCAAAGATAAATGTTCTTTTGGAAAGATCCCGAATGAATTTATTACTAATACCAAAAAATCAGTTTATTTATGATTTATTCAAAGAAAGCCATTTGTGTGGCTCTGGCTTGTTGTTGCCTTTCGGGAACCGCATTTGCTCAGCATGTTAGTTTGACACTGAATAATGTAACGGTCAAACAGGCAATGGACGCCCTGAAAAAACAGAGTGGTTACTCATTTGTTTTCTCATCAGAAGATGTAGATACAAAGAAAAAAGTATCGGTTGATGCCGATGATCAAAAAGTAGAAGACGTCGTTCGTCAGATTTTGGACGGACAAAGTGTGACGTATGAGATTAAAGGAAAGAATATAGTTGTGCGGAGCACTACTTCAACAGTTCTTCCTATCGGTCAGAAAAAGACCGTTAAAGGTCAAGTGGTTGATGCAGCAGGCATACCCGTTATCGGTGCAAATATAGTAGCAAAAGGAACTACGAACGGAACAATTACCGATATAGATGGAAATTTTTCGTTGGAAGTAACTGAAGGAACTATTTTGACAGTGTCTTATATAGGATTTGCAAATCAGGAAATTAAAGTAGGAAATAGTAATAATCTATCCATTGTCTTGAAGGAAGATTCTCAGGCATTGGATGAATTGGTAGTTACAGCATTAGGTATAAAGAGATCTGAAAAAGGATTAGGTTATGCTTCTCAAAAATTGGATGGAGAGAAAGTCAATGTTGTAAAAAATGTTGATGCAGCTTCTGGTTTAATTGGTAAAATCTCAGGTTTAAAAGTTTCTAGTAGTACGGAGTTTAATGTTGCTCCTACTATGTCATTACGTGGAGAATCTCCGTTATTGGTTATTGATGGAGTTCCCTATACAAATGTGTCATTGCGTGATATTGCGACAGATGATATAGAAAGTATGAATGTGCTGAAAGGTGCGACAGCTTCAGCTTTATACGGTTCACGTGGTGGTAGTGGTGCAATTATTGTTACAACAAAGAAAGGAAATAAGAAAGGAGGATTGTCTGTTTCTGTCAATAGTAGTACCATGTTCAATGCGGGATTTGTGGCTTTTCCAGAAGTACAAACAGGCTATAGTTCAGGTACGGCAGGGAAATATGCTTTAGATTATGTGTGGGGTGATAAGTTGGACATTGGAAGAACGGCGTTACAGTACAATCCCTACACATACGAATGGGAAGAAACCGAGCTAGTCTCTAAAGGCAAGAATAACTTAAAAAACTTCTTGGAGACAGGTTTGGTTACAAATAATAATATCAGTGTTTCTCATCAAGGTGAAAAGGGTAATTTTAGAACCTCTTTGACACATGTTTATAATAAAGGTCAATATCCTAACAACAAATTAAATAAGATCACGTTTTCTTTAGGTGGTAATATGAATGTTGGTAAGTTTAGCTTTGAAGGAAGTATCATTTACAATAAACGTTTTTATCCCAATAATTCAGGAACTGGATATGGGAAAGGAGGATATATGTATAACATTGTCCTTTGGCATGGTGCAGAATATGACATTCGGGATTACCGGAATTACTGGGTAAAAGGAAAAGAAAATGAACAACAAAACTGGATGGACAACCTTTATTATGATAATCCGTACTTTATATCTCATGCGTATCTTCATGGTGATGATTATGATGTAACGAACGGTTTTATGTCGATGAAATACGAAGTATTACCTTGGTTGAATGTAACTCTCCGTTCGGGGTTTGACTATTTTTCGGACAAGGAAGAATGGAAATATGCTAAAAGTTCTATTAACTATAAAACTGGTTATTATTCTATTGATCAGGAATCAGCATTCAGTATCAATACGGACTTTTTGGTGATGGCTAATCACAAGTTTGGCAAGTTCGGTATCGATGGTATGATTGGTGGGACAATCAATTATAGACAGAACAGTAATGTTTGGGGCGCAACTCAAAATGGACTATCTATACCTGGATTTTATTCATTGAATGCATCTGTGGATCCAGCTGCAACAGGACAAGGTTTTTCTAAGAAACAAGTGAATAGTATTTATGGAAAGGCTACTCTTTCTTGGGAGAGTATGTTGTTTATAGATGTTACAGCCCGTAATGACTGGTCTAGTTCATTACCAGAATCAACAAGATCTTATTTTTATCCCTCGGTGGCAAGTAGTCTTGTTTTATCAGAAATATGGGATATGCCTGAATATATCGATCTTTTAAAGATACGAGGATCATGGACGAAGACTAAAAATGATATTGGGGTATATGAAACAAATAGTGTTTATTCGTTGAGTACGAATGTGTGGAATGGATTGAATGCAGCTTATTATCCCTCTACGATCAGAGGTGTTGATTTACGTCCGGAAAGTTCTCGTTCTTATGAATTAGGTATTGCTGCCAATTTCTTAAAGAATAGGGTATGGGGAGACATTACTTATTATAATAAAGTTTATTATGATGCTGCAATACAGGCTCCTATTAGTGATGCCACAGGCTTTTCTAGTACTTATTTAAATTCTGAAGAAGAGACTGTTAGACGAGGTGTTGAGATAACTTTGGGTGGAGTACCAGTGAAAACTCCTGAATTTGAGTGGAATGCAATGTTTAATTGGTCTTTAGACCGTTCTTATTATAAGAAATTAGATCCAAAATATTCTTCTAAATATCCGTGGGTAAAGGAAGGAAATCGAACAGATGTTGTCACTTCTGGATTTATGTGGGATACAGATCCGGAAGGAAACATTGTACATGGCGCAGACGGCCTGCCTATTAGTTTGAACGAATTGGGCTTCATGGGATACGCTACGCCTGATTGGATCTGGGGATTTTCAAATTCATTTAAATACAAAGATTTTACATTGGACATTTCATTTGATGGCTGTGTGGGCGGCGTGATTTACAATCGGACAGAGCAATCCATGTGGCATACAGGAGTTCATGAAAAGAGTGACAACCAATGGCGGTATGATGAAGTTGTTAACGGAAAGAAAAATTATATTGGACAAGGAGTGAAAGTTGTTTCGGGAACCATAGAACGAGATGAATTTGGAAATGTAATTTCAGATAATCGAGTTTATGCTCCTAACGATGTACCAACATCTTACGAAAACTATATTAGAAGATACCATGGTGGTTGCTATGAAGGATATCCACAAAACTATCACAGTCAAACATGGTTTAAACTTCGTGAAATTGCACTAAATTACACGTTGCCAGCGTCGCTTACTCATAAAATGGGGATGAATAATCTTCAAATAGGTGTAGTCGGAAATAATCTGTTTTTATGGACGAAGGATTTTGACTACTCTGACCCTGATAAAGGATCTGACAACCTGAATTCTCCTTCGGGCAGATATGTAGGATTTAATGTGAAGTTTGATTTCTAAATAAATGTCGTTTATTATGAATAAATATGTAAAGTCAATTATATTGTTTAGTACTTCTGTTTGTGTCTTTTCTTCTTGTTCTAATTTTGATGAGATAAACACAAATCCAAATGCAAGTACACAAGTTACGTCAGGAATGATAGCTACTGGGATTCTGCTTGATATGACAAAGCAGAACCAGTATTATGAATCTTTTATTGATCATAATTTTGTTAGTAAGCATGCTTTAACAGCCGAAGTGATACGAGATTACCAATATAATAAGTTTACAGAAGGAAGTTTTAGTGCGTATAGCGCGTTGAAGAATGCTCGAAAAATGGTAGAGTCTGCAGAAGGAGATGTAAAGGTTTCTTATGAAGGATTAGAACATTTTCTGTGGGCATATAAATTGTTCTACCAGTCTTTGGATTTTGGAGATATTCCATATAGTGATGCGTTGAAAGCCGATGAAGGAATTCTAAAACCTAAATATGATACTCAGAAAGATGTAATGAGACAGGTTTTGGAAGAGTTAGATAAAGCCAATGAGTCGTTTGGACAAGGTATTCCTTTTGATGGGGATCCTTTATTGGGTGGAGATCCTGTGAAATGGCAGAAAGTAGTAAATACTTTTAAAGTGAAGGTTCTTGTTAATTTATATTTGCATGATTCAGATCCGGAGCTGAATGTAAAAGAACAATTTGCAGAACTCCTTTCATCAAGGATCCTAATGGAAAATAACGATGATAATTTACAATTAGTTTATGAAAATAAGGCTAATCAGATTTATCCATATAATGATGTTCTTGTTGGGGGACAAAGTGCCTATGTAATGTTATCAAGTAATTTGGTGGATTCACTGAAAATGTTGAAGGATAATAGGTTGTTCTATTTTGCTGATCCAGCAGAAACAGAATTGGCAAAAGGCGTTTCTGAAGGAGATTTTGATGCTTATGTTTCTGTTGATCCGTCTTTGCCTTTTAATGAAATAACGGCTTCTTTCCAGCAGGGTAATTGTTGTAAGTTGAATAAACGATATACAGATTTAAGCAATCCTGAAGGTGAACCTATCATGCGTTTGGGATACTCTGAATTATGCTTTAACCTAGCAGAAGGTATTGTTCGAGGATGGACTACTGGAAATGCGCAAGAATATTATGAACAAGGGATTCGTGCGGCTATGGCCTTTGTTAGAGATCATACACCTGAACAGTTTGTTAGTAATCGTCCTAAGATTACCGATGATTATATTAATACTTATCTAAATAGTGAGAAAGTTGCTTTTGCTAAAACAAAGGAAGAACAGCTGAAGCAGATTTTTCAGCAAAAGTATTTTATTTATTTCTTGCAAAATCCATGGGACGGATATTATGAAAATAGAAGGGTTGGCTATCCAATTTTACCTATAAATCCGAATACGAATATGAATCAGGTTGCGACTCAGTTGCCTAAACGTTGGACTTATCCTCAAAAAGAATACAATGAGAATAAGGATAATCTTCAAGAAGCATTGGATAGGCAATTTAATGGTAAAGACTTGAATAATGATTTAATGTGGATCTTGAAAAATTAATATAATCTGGGGTATAAAGAAGCTAAAGGAGGTGTCTTTGTACCCCATATTGCATAGTAAATATTAGAGGTAATGAAATCTTATATATATTTTTTTCTTTTTGTATTTTTAGGAGCTTGCACACAGGACAAGGTCTCATATGAAGAGAATATTATTGTAAAATCAGGAAATGTATATTACAATTTACAGTCTTTAGAGTCTTCATTTAAAGTGATGTTTCTTTCTGATACACATTTTACAGTTGAGGATAGTTTAGGATATGAATATTATGATTATTCAAAACGTATGGGTGGTTTTGCCGTAGAGCCTGAGAATTATGGTATTAGTAACGGACGAGAAAATGCTTTGCTTGTATCCTTGGAAAAAGCGAAGAAAGATTCTGTCGATTTGGTTATTTTAGGGGGGGATATCATAAATTTCCCTTCAGTTGCCTCTGTTGATTCTGTTCAGGATATAATGGAACAAAGTGGTTTAAAGTGGGAATATATTTCTGGCAATCATGACTGGCATTATGAAGGAGAACCAGGAATTGCTAATGAACAGAGAGCTCGATGGATTAATTCTAATTTGAATCCTTTGTATCAAGGACAAAATCCTTTTTTTCGATCTGTCATCTTACATGGTATAAACTTTGTGTTGATAGATAATTCGACCAACGAGATAATGGAAGAACAGTTGGCTTTTTTGAAAGGAGAAATAAAAAAAGGATTACCCATTATTTTATCTGTTCATGTTCCGATTTATTTTCCAGGACAAAATATAGATTATAGTTGCGGAAATCCAAATTGGAATGAAGAGCATGACATTTATTATAAGATTGAACGTCGTGAGCCTTGGCCAGCCAATGGACATACGAAAGTAACCTATGAATTTTGCGATATAGTTACATCAGAACCTTTAATAATCGGCATATTTGCAGGACATACACATGAGGTCGCAGTTGATTATTATAATGATAAAATACAGTATGTATCAGGTGCTAATTATGCAGGTAGTGATGTGATGATACATTTTAATAAGATAAATAGTAGAAAATAAAATTCTGTATTTTATCTTTACCCACCAAAAACAAATCTAATAGTAGTAAGATGAAAAAATTAGTGATGGCTATGGTGGGGCTGGCTTTATTCAGTTCTCACGCTGTGGCAAAGGATGTGGATCAAACGAAGGATATGGTAGTACTACAGCCGGAAATAACGTATCAATCCCTCGAAGGTTGGGGCAGTTCGTTATGCTGGTGGGCTGCTCAGGTGGGGAAATGGGATGAGGCAAAGGTCGATTCGATTGTGGATATGCTGACTTCGCCGGATCAGTTGAACATGAATATTTTCCGGTATAATATTGGTGGCGGAGATGATCCGTCGCATGCCGACGGACATATGGTGAAAGGAAAGGGCAAACGGGCAGAGATGGAAGGTTTCAAGGCATCACCTGAGGCTCCGTATGACTGGAATGCGGATGCGGCACAACGGAAGATCCTGCTCAAGATTAAGGAAAAGAGACCGGATGCCGTGTTTGAGGCTTTTTCCAATTCGGCTCCCTATTGGATGACGGTGAGCGGTTGTGCGGCAGGACATGCCGATCCTCTGAAAGATAATCTGAAGCCGGAATATGAAGAGATGTTTTGCCAATATCTGATTGATGTTTGCAAACATTACAAGGATACTTATCAGATAGATTTCAAGACATTGGAGCCATTCAATGAATCGTATTCAAATTACTGGTATGCTGAGGGATCGCAGGAAGGTTGCCATTTTGAACCGCAAACGCAGATACGGATTATCCGGAAGTTATATCCAATGTTGAAGGAATCGGGATTGAAGACGGTGATCTCGGCTTCTGATGAAACGAACCTGAATCAATTCCTCACGGTACAGCAGGTGTATGAAGAGGCCGGTGATATATGGGAGAAGTTAGGACAACTGAATACGCATACCTATAGCGGTACGAATGAAGAACGCTTGCAGGTTCGTGAACTGGTTGCCCGTGCCGGAAAGCCGTTCTGGCAGTCGGAGACAGGACCTTCGGGTGGCTCGGGATTGGAAAGTAATTTGCTACTCGTGCAGAAACTCTTTGATGATATGCGGATCATGCGTCCACAAGCCTGGCTGGACTGGCAGATCATGGAAGAGCATAATAATGAATGGTGTGTCTTGCGTGGTAATTTCCAGACCCAGGTATATCGGCCGATCAAGAACTTCTACGTCCGGATGCAGATTACCCGTTTCTTCAAGCAAGGATATACGTTTATCGAGTCTGGACATGATCAGGTCTTGGCAGCTGTTTCTCCGTCAGGAAAGGAACTGGTCTTTGCCTGGTTGAATACCTCAGAACTGGAACAGACGGCTACGATCTCTTTGGAGAAGTTCCGTTCTGCCAAGCCGGAAGTCCGAGTTTGGCGTACCAGTCAGAAGGAAGATTGCCAAGCCCTGCCTGCCGTGAAGATTAGTGACGGTGTGCTTTCTTATCAAGCACCGGCCCGTTCGCTGACGACCTTTGTCGTGACATTATAGCTTATCAATGATTATACAATTAGCTTATAGCCGATTCCCCGGATATTGACAATCTGTACCGAGGGATCGGCTTTTAGTTTCTTGCGGAGTTTGGTGATGAAAACGTCCATGCTGCGGGCATTGAAGAAGTTGTCGTCGCCCCATAGTTCCAGCAGGACAGGACGGCGTTGCAGGACTTCGTTCTTCTGTTGGCAGAGCATCCGTAGGATTTCACATTCGCGGAACGAGAGATTTTCGGTTTGTCCGTCAATCTCCAAGGTCTGATGGCTTACGTGGAAACGATATCGCCCGATTTCGTATTCCTTCACTTCTTCCCGGTCGGGTACAGAGATAGGGCGGTGCGCCAATGCCTGGATACGTACCATCAGTTCTTCCATCTCGAAGGGTTTCTTCAGGTAATCGTTACCGCCTAACTTGAATCCGGTCACTAAATCGTCGAGGGAAGAGCGGGCTGTCAGGAACAGGATCGGAATTTGCCGGTCGATCTGCCGGATCATCTTGGCAAGGTTGAAACCGTCGAGGCGTGGCATCATCACATCGAGAACAAGCACATCGGGCCGGACTTGCCGGAACAGATTCAAGGCTTCTTCACCGTTGGCGGCGATACTGATCTGAAACTCGCCCCGGCTTTCGAGGCTGTCTTTAATAATCTTGGCCAAGGCAATTTCATCTTCTGCCAGTAATACGTGTATCATGTCTAAAAGGAATTATCAGGGTGAATGTACTACCGTGGTGTTCGCGGCTTTCTACGTGGATGTTGCCTCCGTGCCGTTCGGCCATGTCTTTGGCGTAACTCAGACCGAGGCCGAAGCCTTTCACGTCGTGTCTGTCGCCGTTCCCGACGCGGTAAAAGCGTTCGAAGATGCGTTCCTGCTGGCTGGGAGCAATACCGATACCGTCGTCGGCAACGCGTATTTCAGTCGCGTTCGCCGTCTGTCGGATTCGGATGTCGATGTGGACTTCTTCTCCCGAATATTTGACGGCATTATCCAGTAAGTTCTCTAACATCTGTTTAAGATGTAGCGGATCAGCATCTATTTCAGTTGGTTCGGTTTCATCCGTCAATCGGATATGGACCGGTTTGGAAGCGCGTAACTCCAAAGGACGTATCAGTTGCTCGATGAGAGGAGCGAGGCGGAATACTTCGCGTTGCAGGCGGAAGTTCTTCCGTTCGTCAACTGCCATGCTCAGGATCTTTTCTACCAGCTCCGTTAAGTGCTTGAGCTGTTGCTTGCACAGATTGAAATAGGCCTCGCGTTTCTCCTTTTGTTCTACCAGGTTGAATGTCTGCAGGGCATCAATGGCTGAATAAGTTACGGTAATGGGTGTTTTCAGTTCATGCGTCATGTTGTTGACGAAGTCGTTCTTGATTTGCGCCACCGTCTTTTGCCGTAAGATGGTGCGGATCAGATAGGCATAACACGCTGATGTGATCAGGACAAAGAGGAGTGAGGCGGCAAACGAGAAGATCATCTGTTTATATATGATCCAGTTCGCATTGACAATATAGCCTTGCAATCCGAATTGTTCAGTCATGGAAGTACTGATACGCTGTGTCGGGATGAGGTGTTTGGGCTCAAGACCAGGCGGACGGGACGAGTCGATAACTGTATCCCGACCAAACAGGGCGTCCACAAAATGTACTGCCTGAATACCTTCCTGCTGGAGATGAATACCCCACACACTGTCAATCTGGTTGATCTGTATCGGCTTCAGTGTATTGACCATCTCAAAGATACCGGCTGTTCCGGCCAGGCGCAAGGCGTCGTAACTTTCCTTGTAGTATTCTTTGGTAAAGACCAGTGGGGCATCGTTGCTCCCTTCTTTCGGATTGAATATCGTATTGCGGTAATAGCGAACAACTCGTCTGCCCGGCTGACTTTGGGCTCGGCTCAGGCTGTCGGCACTGATACCGATTTCGAGTGTCCCGTGGCGGGCAGTAGCCGAAGTGTCGCGTCCCATGTCTTCTACCTGAATAGCGAGTACTTCTGCAATAGATTGCTTGAACAGCAGGTCGATGCGTTCGTGCATCTGCCGGCTTTCCATGGTATATTGGTTCCAGAGCCAATAGCCTTGGAAAAAGAAGATCCCTAAAATAGAGAGGGTCACGAACAAGGTGATCAAGTGCATCTGTATTTTCATGCCGACAAATGTAACGGCTTTTGGCGAGGGTTGGAAGCGTGGTAACACTAAATAACAGTAGTGCGTGATCGTTCTTTCTGGCTTGATCCAAAAGAACGGAAGAAGTCAAGGTTTATACTTCGAATTTGTACAGACTGAAGAATTGACGAACGATAATTGACAATTATTGATAACAAGAAATTAGGCACGGATTTCGCGGATTAACACGGATAATAATTATTTAAAACCGTGTTTCCCGTGCAATCCGTGCCTTTTTATAATTGTGAATTGTCAATCGGCCATTGTCAATTCTTCACGATGTCATCCATGCATGAGTTATTTAACAGAGAAAGGGATGTAAACGGATAACATCAAGTCTGATAAATGTCCTTTACGACCTTGTGATTTACCATCATTGAAATGTTTCATCACATTCAGACAACCATACTGGTAAGATAGTCCTAATTCGAAATGCTTACAGACCCGGTAGCCCATTTTAGCGACAACCGACAAATCGAAGGCGGCATGTGGTTGTACATAAAGTTTCGGAGCAACCCCCAACCCTGCATGGAACTTGTCTGTAATCCGGTAATTCCAAGTAGCAGTCACGGCTATCGGCAACAGGAAATCATTGATGTCTTCTCCATCAAAGTGACCATATCCATTATTAGGATCTCCACCGTTCATATACGGTTTGTATTTAAATGCTCCTAGGCTCTGGAATCCTGCGGTAAGGTCCAAGTCAAAGAATGTTTTTTGCTCGGGTAAAAAACGGAATCGGTATCCGATCATACCGCCGCCGAAGAGGTCGTTATTATACAAAAAGAAATCGCTTGCCGGTGGAGCTGGTGTTTCATTTTTGTCTTGCAGCGGAAAACCTAAAGAAGCTCCGGCTAAAATACCATGTTCCACTTTCTGTGCAAAGACAGAAGAAGAAATCAACAACAAAAGAAATAATACTTTTTTCATACGCACAATTATTTAAATAGAAAATATTCACTCCACTCTCTCTTTGGCGGTAATAGATGTTTGGCGTCTATTGCCACCACAAAGGAAAAGGACTTTTGGGAGAAAGAAAAGCATTTAGTGTTTTTTTATATGGGGCAACACCTTTTTGTTTTATAGTAAGACGCAACGTTGCGTCAACCGGTAGCGCAATAGTGCGTCGGGTGTTAGCGTAACGTTGCGTCGAGTGTTAGCGCAATGGTGCGTCGGGCATCGACGCAATACTCCGTCGACACCCAACGCTATGTAACGTGGTTTTTATTCGACTTTCAATGCCACCGGGCAAACCAGTGTGCGTGGATTTTTCAACATAGTGGATGTGTTTGAGAAATAGGTTTCAATCTCCAGCCGGTAATTGCCTGCCAACAGGCCGGTCGGGAAGATGAAGATGATTTTCGACGGGTCATTCACTCCTAATACTTTCACTTCTTCGGCCGATTCGCCCTCATTATACAAGCGGAAATGGCCGATACCGCTACCATCCTCGTTGAGGCATTTGATCTTCGAACCGGTAACTTCCACCATGCCGCCCGGCGTAACGGTTCCGTCGGTCTTGCCGGTGGTAAGGTCTTTCACGCGGTCGATCTTCGCGCCGCCCAGTTCCTGCACGCTGTCAATGTAAAGCTTCACGCCAGCCAATCCATCTTTTACAATCTGGTTGACGGTCACATTCACCCCGCATTTCATGCCTTTGTCGTCCAGCACCTCGCCGTGCGAATCGAACGAGCCGGTGATGGTGGGCGAGAAACGCACGTTCTCGGTCATGACCGGGTAACCGGAGTAGAGGATGTGGCGGATCTTCTCTTCCACCAGCTTCATGATGCTGAGGATGGTATCCAAACGATATTCGGTACGTTCGCGTACAATCTCTTTGGCGATGTACTCCAGCGACTTGGTGTCACTGAATGTCTTGACGGAAGCGGTATAATCGTCCGTCCGTTCCGTAATCTTATTTTCCCGCAGCTCCACGGGCCAAACATAAGTCTGTGTTTTGTTTTCGTCAGCCATGATATTAATGGATTTAGAAAGTTAATAATATGAGAATTTAGAATAAGGTATCATCGGTATGAGATACCTTATTCTTTATCAATCTTTAAAATGTATAACCGGCTGTGAGGGAAATCAGATTTTCGTTTCCTACATGATCCCGACGATACAGATTCGTCTCATAATTGAGACTAACCGACAAGTTTTTTGCATAAACTGATACCCGAGAACTAAATCCGGCATCGAAGCGGTTATACATCAACAGTTCATACGGCGAGTCATATTGAATGCGTTGATAATCTTGCTTCTTTTCGTCAACTAAGAAGGAATATTCGTCAATTCGATGTTTCCCGCTGATCCCCAAAGCTACGTAACCACCTGCTGCTGCTGAAATCGCATACGTATTGTTAATCTGCCACTTGTATTTAACCATTACAGGGAGTTGTAAATAATCACGACGTATATAGGTATCATCAGAGGTTACTTTTTTTAATGTCATATCATCTGTTGGTTTTAAGATATCATACGAACTTGTCGGGAATTCTACATTATGACCTTCTTTATTTTGATAGGTACTCCACACCAATGTATAATCATCCTTTTTTTGATAGAAATATAAACCGGACATCAATCCCCAGCCGTTCTTTTGCTGATTAAAGAAATAATCAACTCCAACACCTATACGCGGAGAAACGGTAGCTTTGCCTTCCGCTTTTATTCTTCCTTCTTTAAGAATGCTTGTACCAACTTCAGGCGTTATTTGGATTTGGGCATAAATAGAAGTAGCCATGAATCCGGCTAATGTCGTAATAACTAATCCTCTCATCTTACACATACATTTCTGTTTTAAAATTCGATGGCAAAAGAACAATTCTATCCGCATACAGCCAAAGTTTTCTGTATTTTTATACAGGACAAGGCATGTTTGATAATCAATGACTTAAACGAAAGATGCAGGACAACGTATTCTTCTTTCTTCGTTGAGATCAGTTAGTTATCAACGAGTTATCCCCATAAGGCTAAATGTTCGTACAATTTCTCTTCCGAACCGGTTATTTTCAGTTTCTGGCGGATGCGCGTGCGGTTTTTATACGGTGTATCAATGTTGACGTTTAACAGGAAAGCCTCTTGCTTGGAGTCTAATTGGAAAAACGACAGGTAGCAATATTTCTTTTCGGTCGGGGTAATACCGGCCAGAACCAGACGTTCGGACAAACTGGGATACATCGTGTCTATACATTTATAAATGGCTTTCCAGTCTTTGTCCATCAGTAGTTCTTTATGATCGGGATTCGGTGTCGATACCGATTTTTGTATCTTCTTGTAGATAGTTGATTCCCGTAATAAATATTGCCGTTGTTGAATGTATTGCTGCTTCAGCATTTCCACTTCCTGTGCTTTCTGGTCGTATTCACTTTGTTTCTGGCGTAGCTCTTCTTGATTGTCTTGTTGGACAGCTTTTAGTTGGCAGGAAAGACTATCCAACGCCATTTGTTGTTCAAGCAAATGACTTTTCTGCTCTTGCAATTCATCCGCTTGCTGGGCTATTTTCAGATTTTTGCGGACAATCAATAATCGATAGGCTAAAGCCATACATAAAATAATCAATAAAGCAATGATCAAGAGTTTGAATTGATCTGAACGGACTTCCCGCAGATGCATGTTCTCAGAAAGAACTCTTGTGTATGCGTATTTATCTTCCAACCCTTGCATTTGTACATTATTCCGCGCTTCCCAATGATCATGTGTTATATCTACATATTGTTCTAGTGCCTCTAATGCCAATTGTAAATGGCCTTCTTCTTTTTCCAATAAGAACAATAAATACAAACTATCAAAAGTTGTGTATTTATTATCTGAGAAACTTTTTACATCCTGTAATACTTGTCGCGTTTGGGTAAATTTCTTTTGAGTCAAATAAAGGTCTGCTAAAGCCAAGGAGTTCGTCCCAATTGTGGTGGTATCATAATCCATAGCTTTCTTTAAATACATTTCAGCTTCCGGATAATGTCCTTTTTCCCTATAAATATTTCCCAATCCGTTCAATGTCCCAACTCGGTCTAATGAATCCCCATACAAAACCACCATCGAATCTGCACGCAGCATATACCTCAAAGCGATATCCAATGAGTCCATAAAGGTATAATTCCGGCTGGCATCTATATATGCAATACCTTGGCTTCGATAGTTTTCGGCTTGTTGGAAATAACGGGAAGCCGTTAGGTATTTCTCGACAGCCTGCTGGTACATGCCTTGAAACTGATACACATCGCCCATATAACTGGAGATATAACCCGACTGGTTCGGCTTGTTTTCCAGAATACTTTGTTGTAGGGCTTCGGTGTAAGTCCGCAAGGCAGCTTCCTGATCCAAATCGTCCATATAGGTACGGCCTAAATAAAGGGTGGCTTGCAGTTGTTCATCTATTGTGCCGTGTCGTTTCACATACCGGTATGCCCGCTTCATTTGGGGCACATAGGGCAGCGGCGTACCAATCGAATCGGCCAGTTGGCATAACATCAGGCACCAGCGGGCATTGACTTCCGGGCTTAACAGTTCCGGATGGGCAACACTGTCTGCCAACAGGACATGAGCCGCCTCGGGATCAGACTGCATCAAAGGAGCTGCCTGTTCCATCTGCCGGATAGCGTTGCGGTCTGCTTCATTCGTGCAGCCTTGCGTGATCCAGCCCAGTGCAATGACTAAAAGTGCCAGGAAAATTCTCATGGGCACAAAGATACAACTTTCCGGATATTAACCAACGGTATTCCTGCTAACACTAAATAACAATACATCACAGACTGATAACCCAATTTTCGGGAAACGACTTCTATTTTCGCTATAGATTAAATACGAAAGAAGATGAAAAGAAAGATGATGGGAATCGTGGTCGGCTGGCTGTTGGTTTATGCCGGAACGATAGAGGCTCAAACGGTTTCGGGACGTGTAGTGGATGAGGCCGGAAAACCATTGGATGCCGTATCGGTGGTGTTGCAGCGTGCGGATTCTACCTTTGTCGGGGCCGTCGTGACCGACACAACGGGTATTTTCTGTTTTGATCCGGCGGTATTTCCTTACCGCTTGGTCTTGCAGCATTTGGCGTATGCCCCTAAAGAATGGACAGGCACGAGTGAACAAACCGGCGACATCCCTTTAACGGCCAACGACCGTGCCTTGCAAGAAGTGGTCGTCACGGCCGAACGCCCGTTGGTACAGGTGGAAGACGGTAAATTAGGATATGATTTGTCTGTCCTGGCGGAACAACGGATCGTCAATAATGCTTTCGAGGCTTTGGCCGAACTGCCTGGAATTACGGAGAAGGGCGGGACATTGTCGTTGGCGGGAGCTTCGTCTCTGACCATCGTACTGAACGGAAAACCCACCACCATGACGGCTTCGCAATTGGAAACCTTATTGCGGAATACACCGGTCGATCGGGTGGAAAAAGCCGAAGTGATGTATAGTGCGCCGCCTGAATACCATGTACGTGGAGCTACTATCAATGTCGTCTTGAAGAAGGCAACCGATTATTCCTTTTCCGGTGAAGTCTCGGCCGATTATCGGAATCAGTATTTCAACGACGGGAATGCGAATGCGAACTTCCGCTATACAACTCCCAAGCTGGCAGTGGATGTGATGTATGGAACAGCCAACGACAAGACGATGACGAAGATCGATTTGTATTCGCGCCATACGCTGCAAGGGCAAGTCCATGATATCCGGAATGAGGAAGAGATCCGGGAAAAAGGGTGGGCGCATCATCTCCGTGGGGCCTTCGAATATCACCTGGATGACAAGAACTGGGTGGATGTATCCTACTTCGGCAGTTATACGCCGTCGTATAAAGGAAATTCCTATACAACCGGAAACTTTCAGGAAAGTCTGCTAGACAAAGAGACCGATAAGCGACTGCATAATGTCTCTTTACGCTATACTTCAGGTTTTGGTCTGGAACTGGGTGGCGATTATACGGCTTATCGGATGGACAATACGCAGCAGATGCAGGTGGATTATACCGATGGCAGCCGGAAATCATTCAATCTATCCGGTGGTCAGCAGATTGATAAATATACGGTTTATGCCGATCAGTCGCATACCTTACCTGAAAACTGGACCTTGGGCTATGGCTTGTCTTATGATTTTGCCCGAAGTCGGGATTATCAGGTCTATCACGACGTGCAGGGCGCTGTGGATGCTCAAGACACGCACTCCGACCTGAAAGAACATACGGCTGATTTGTATGTATCGCTTGGTAAGCAATTCGGGAACGGCACTCACTTTTCTGTTTCGGCAACGGGTGAGTATTATGAATTGGGCAATTACCGGCGATGGGCTTTTTATCCGCAGGCTTCGTTCCTTTGGATGATTCGACCGGAACACATGCTGCAAGTCTCTTTATCGTCAGACAAGACATATCCGGACTATTGGTCGATGCAGTCGGCTGTCAGTTATCTGGATGGTTATTCCGAGATCCACGGAACACCCGGTTTGCGTCCGGCCAATCAATACGGCTTGTCGGGTACGTATATCTGGAAGCAGAAATATCTCTTGACAGCCTTCTTTGAACATACAAACGATTACTTTACGCAGTCGCCTTATCAGTCGTCTGATCGGCTGGCTTTGATTTACAAAATGCAGAACTGGGATTACATGCGGCAATACGGTGTGGTGGCCAATATCCCTTTTTCGGCGGGTTCGTGGTATCGGGCAAAATACAATGCTTTGGGAATGCGGATGCATCAGCGTTGTGATGATTATTTTGATATTCCCTTTAACCGGAAGAAGTGGGTATTTGTTACCTGGCTCGACAATACATTCCAAGTCGGAAAACATGTGTCGTTCGAATTGAACGGCCGGTATCAGTCGGCTGCCATACAAGGCACGTTCGATATTCAGCCATTGTTTAACCTGGAAGCCGCCGCCAAGTGGACCTTTGCCCATGAGAAGGCTTCTATCTCTATCCGGGGAAATGATCTGCTGAATACCGGTTATCCCAAAACCAAGGTTCGTTTCAAAGGACAATATCTGGACATGGATAACTCCTTTTATAACCGGAGTGTGACCATCCATTTCGTATATCGTTTCGGTGGTTATAAGGAAAAGAAACAAAAGAAAGTAGATACTTCCCGTTTCCGTCTTTAATGATTATCTTTCAGACCTAAATTGAAAAAGCCTATGAGACAGTTGGTGTATATTTTCGTTTTGAGTGGATTCTTCTCTTGGGAGAGTTGGAGTCAGTCCTTAACCGAACAGGAGCAATTGCTACGGGAAGGACGCCGGTTGGAAGAATGCCTGGACTATCAGTCCGCTTACCCGATTTATCAGCGTTGCCTGGCATTAGATTCAACTTCCGTAGAAGCCATCAATGCGATGGCGCGTGTTTCGATGAATGTGGGGAAGACAGGCGAGGCCCGTTCGTATTTCCAAAAGACACTTCGGCAGGATAGTACGAATTTTTATGCCAACTATCAGCTGGCGCGCCTGTATGCGATGGAAGGAAACTATCCACAAGCGATCAAGCAATACAAGTGGATTCAGCAGCAGGATACAACTCAGGTCAATCCGTTGGTATATAGCCAGCTGGCCGATTGTTTCTTGAAGGTGGATTCATTGCTGGCGGCAACGGCCTGTTATTATAATGCTTTCATGGCAAACCGGGAACATGTAGGTGTAGCCAATGGCTTTGTCAACTGCCTGCTTCGTTTGGGCGATGCGAATATTGAAACAGCCGTGCAGGTGTGTGATACCGCTCTCAAGTATAATCCGGGCAACCGGGTCTTGATTAAAAGTAAGGCGATGGCCTGTTTCATGCATAAGTCCTACGATGAGGCCGATTCATTGTATCAGTACTTGTTGCAGGAAGGCGATTCTACTTTCCTGAATCTGAAATACGCCGCTGCTTCCCGTTATTATGCCGGTCGGCAATTACAATCCATCCCTTTGTTGGAAAAAGCCTATAGTCGGGATACGACAGATATTGAAACCACCCTGCTGTTGGGAGCCGCTTTAGGAATGACCTACGACCGAAAGCAGGCCTTTCATCTGTTCAAGCAGGCAGAACAACTGATGCAACCGGCTCCGGCCTGGGTCAATCTGTTGTTGGTCTCCCGAGGAGAAACACTATGGCGCGATGGAAAAGAACAGGAAGCCATCCTTCTTTTCTATCAGGCCTGGAAGAAAAATCCGGAGCGCCTGGATTATCTATATCGGATCGATGCCCACTTACCCAATCGGGGCGATGGGTATAAAACCGACAAAGAACGGGCGCAGGTATGCTTCATTAAATATAAATATGTAACGGAATGGATCAAGACCGGGAAAAGTCTGAAAGGATTCCTGCGCTATCAGCCCTTTTTTCAATACATCTACGAAGAAGCCTTCTTTCAAGGGAAGCAGGAAATCCTTTTACTTTCACCAACCGGCGAACAGGAATCCGTTTCAACCACCGCATTCAAAGAATTAATGAATCTGTTGGAAGTGTATGGGGGAGAATAATATAATGCTCTTTTTTAGTTATATTTGAATAAATAATTAAAGGGAAAAATATCGTATTAATTAATCTGTTTTTACTTTTAAAATATAGTGTGTATTTATATTTTAGTTGCTATTTGTGTGAATTTTCTATAAAAAGTTTGATTTTATCATAGATATGTTTATTTTTGCCGCATAACCGTTTGGACAAAATGTTTGATTGTTATTATTCGTGATAGCCTTAATAAATAGTTATTGTGTAATTTTAAGAATGTGATTATGGCAAGTAAAAAGAAAACTTTTGTTCCGAGATTGCTATTCTCTTTGTCTTTAGCTTGTATAGCAGAAAATGGGTATGCAAGTAGAATTCTAGAAGGTATCTCTCCGATTGTGATGCAGGATAGCAAAACCCTTTCTGGTCTTGTTTTAGATGAAATGGGTCCAGTTATTGGGGCTTCTGTAATTGTGAAGGGAACAACAGTAGGTACTGTAACAGACACCGATGGGCGTTTTTCAATTTCTGGCGTAAAAAAAGGAGATGTAATACAAATCTCTTATGTTGGTTATTCAACTCAGGAAAGTGTATGGGATGGGAAAAGCCAACTGAAAATTACGCTAAAAAGTGATTCTCAGGATTTGGATGAAGTCGTAGTAGTAGCTTATGGAACTGCAAAGAAATCTTCGTTTACAGGTTCAGCTAGTGTTGTTAAGTCTGATCAGCTAGAGAAAATCTCAGGTACGAGTTTTGCTGAAGCTTTACAAGGTATGAGCGCCGGTGTAAATGTTTCAAACAATGAAGGAAATCCGGGTGGTGATACTCGAATTCAGATACGTGGTATTAGCTCTATGTCTGGTCAAACAACGCCATTAATTATTGTTGATGGAATGCCTTATGATGGAAGCTTAAATACAATTGCTCCATCTGACATTGAATCAATGACTGTTTTAAAGGATGCAGCGGCTGCTTCTCTTTATGGTTCACGAGCAGCAAATGGAGTTTTAGTGATTACAACGAAAAAAGGTAAAGCAGGGAAACCTGTGATAAATTTCAGAGGCGCTTGGGGTACTTCTGATAATGCGGTAAAAAATCCTACAAAAGCTGATCCTTATCAACAGTTGACGAATACTTGGAGAGCTATTTATAATGATAAATATTATTTGGAAGGGATGGATAAACAATCTGCGGGAGATTATGCGTCTCAAACAGTGTTAGGACACATGGTTAACCCGAGAGTAAATTCCCAAGGAGAAACAGTCTATGTAACACCCTTTAAGTGGACGGGAGATGCGTCAAATTATGTTTTACATGACGGTAATGGTAATTGTTGGACTAATCCTGATTTGGAAATGGTTTGGGATGAAAGTGATTATGATTGGTATGGGGCTGTTTTTTCTAGAAAATTACGTCAGGATTATGGTATTGATGTAAGTGGGGCTACCGAGAATGGAAAAACTAACTATTATACATCATTGTCTTATTTAAATGATAAAGGATATGCGAACAAACAATATTATAAACGTTATTCATTTAGAGCAAATGTGACATCTGAGGTAACGAAATGGTTGACAATGGGAGGTAGTTTGGCTTATAGCTATTTTCGGCAAAATGTATCAGGGGCAAATAGAGCTTTGGTCTTTTCAAATACCTTGAATTCGCCATGGCTTAGAAATGAAGATAATACAGACTGGTATTATTCAGAGAAAACAGGTGAGCGAATTTATGATTATGGAGAGAATAGTTCTAACTTTTTTGGTAGTCATGTTTTACAAAATGGAGGAGACTATTGGAATAACCCTAATGACGAAGATTTTGATTGTTATGATGGAAATATGATAACAGCTCATTATTTCGCTGATTTTAATTTACCATTTGGTGTAAAATTTAAAACTTCAGCGAACTTAGATGATATTACAAAAACTGAGTATGTTTATACTTCTGCTATTCATGGCGATGGTCAATTAAAACCATATGGTGTGACTGTAAAAACCTCAGGTGGAACAGCGACAAGAAATACTTGGAGGACAACTTCTTTGACATGGAATAATGTTTTGAATTGGGATAAAACATTTGGGTCGAATACTTTTAATGTAATGTTGGGCCATGAACTGTATTCTTATAATAAGACATATAGCCATTCTTATGGAGAAGGTATAATGCAAATGGAGCAATATGAACTTGCATCAACAACGAAAAACTGGGAGTCTAGCTCTTGGAGAAATAGATATACATTGTTGTCTTTTTTTGGGAAAGTCGATTATAATTGGGATAATAAGTACTATATATCTGCTTCTTTACGTAGAGATGGTTCATCTAGATTTAGTCCAGATAGTCGTTGGGGAAATTTCTTTTCGGTAGGTGCTTCTTGGCGTATTTCTAAGGAGAAATTTATGGAAGATTTAGAATGGATTGACAATTTATCTCTCCGGGGAAGCTATGGAACATCAGGAAATGATAAACTAATTCCACGTGATACAGGAACAGGAACTTCTTCGGCAGATGATGAGATTCTATATGCTTATCAAGGATATTATACATCTGATAACTTATATGGAAATGCGGGTTATAAACCGAAAACTATAGCGACCCCTGATTTGAAATGGGAAAAAAACGAACAATACAATATCGCATTAGATTTTTCTTTTCTTAATAGAATAAGTGGAACGATAGAATATTATACTCGTAATTCAAAAGATCTTTTGTATTATAAGGCTTTGCCTTTATCTGCTCAGGTTGGGGATGCAACAGGATTTAATACAAATTTAGGGAATATACAGAATAGAGGTGTTGAGTTTACATTAAATGCTGTTCCTGTTCGTACTAAAAGCTTCCAATGGAATATTGATTTTAATTTTTCAACTTTAAAAAATGAAGTTACATATCTTCCTGATGGAGCATACACTTATGAGAATAGAGGTGCTGGGTATAAATTGGAAGAAGGATATTCTATCTTTGAGTTTTATATGGTTAAAAATGCAGGAGTAAATCCTGATAACGGTAATATGCGATATTGGGTTAGAGATGATAATGGAGGTTGGACTACAACTGAGAATTATTCAGATGTAACAGTTGATGATTACCAATATTGTGGAACTGCTATACCTAAAGCTTTTGGATCTTTAACTAATTCATTTAAATTAAATGATTTTGATTTGTCTTTTATGTGGTATGCTTCTTTTGGTTCTAAAATGTGGGATTACCAATATCAGGAAAGAACGACTGTTCGTGATGGTGTTGGTATAATTCAAGATTTAGTGGAAGGCGAAGTTTGGATGGAACCAGGAGATAATGCTAAGTTCCCGCGTTGGTCTGCTTCAAATTATTCAGATACACGTAGAAACTCTGACTTCTATTTGTTTAATAATGACTATTTACGCTTGAGAAATTTGACGTTTGGTTATACATTACCTAAAATTATAACTCAAAAGATAGGTATTTCTAATGCTCGTGTATATTTATCTGGAGATAACTTATTGACTTTTGGACCTGCTGCAAAGCGTCATACTGAGCCTGAAACTGGATTATCTGGTAATAATTATAATGGAAATGCCGATACAGATAATGGTATTCAAGGTTCTAGACGGGTATATATGGCAGGTATTCAAGTTACATTTTAAATAATTGGATTATGAAAAGAATTTTAAGAACGATTAGTTATATTATATGGGTTGTTTTTGTTTTAGGTTTGACAAATTGTAATGATGAATTAACAACTCGTTCCTCAACAGATGTAGAAGAAGAAACGATATTATCAAGTACAACAGGGCTGAATATGGCTTTAAGGTCTGCCTATCATTATTTGTTAATGGGTGAATCTTATTCCAGTCAAAATGATATTTGTTATACGGGTATGCCTGGTTTAGCAATTTGGTTTGATGCTGCTGGTGAAGATATTATTAGTACCAAGAACTATGGCGGATCTCAGGAAGATGCATATAATTTTGCTCCTGATCGAACTCGTTCTTCTGGAGTTTATGCAAAACGAATTTGGAGTAACTTTTATAAAATAATCAATCAGTGCAATATCATTATTGATGCTTTACCTGAGGCAACTGGAACAGATGAGGAGAAGTCTGAAATAAAGGGGCAGGCCCTAGCTATGAGAGGTTTGAGTTATTTTGTTTTACTCACAACTTATCAGCAGACTTATGCGATAGCAAAGGATAAACGTGGAGTTATTTTGAGAACATCGGCTGATGATCCTGATTCGATGCCTTTTTCAACTGTAGAACAATGTTATCAACAAGTTGTTGCAGATTTAAAGGAAGGTGCTTCATTGCTTTCTTCTTTTGAGAGAACTGAAAAATGGCAGATAGATGAAGATGTAGCCAAGGGTTTTCTTGCCCGTGTTTATCAAGTTATGGGTGATTGGGAAAATGCCTTGTTATCAGCTAAAGCAGTTTATGATGACTATTCAACATTGATGACGCGTGAACAATGGTGTAGTGGCTTTGATAATTTTTTGACAGATGGCTGTCCTGAATTAGTTTGGGGCGTAAAATATACGAATGTTTCTAATATTAGCACTTGTACGATTTTTAATATTTGGTATAATCAGGATCCTAGTTATGGTGAAGGTATGACCCAAGGTCCAATATATAGCTTTATTAATTTCTTCGTTGATTCAAAATATGTCGATTTGTTTGATGATACCGACTATAGAGGAACAAAGTGTGAAAAAACGGATGGTGTTACGGATGAGGATGAGAAAAATGTTATGTTCTGGCATCGAACAAATAATGGAGATGCAGAAATTAAAGCCAAATGGGCTTATAATAAATTTAAGTATTATGGAGATGCTGATGGTGCTCCTATGGGAAATACATATCCCGAATTACCTCTGATGAGAAGTGCTGAAATGTTATTGATTATGGCTGAGGCTGAAGCGAATTTAGGTAATGTTACTTCTGCATTATCTTATCTTAATTTGTTACAATCAGCTAGAATGGTGTCAAATCAGACAACCTCAGTTGCGAAGGAAGAATTATTGGAGGAAATATATAAGGAGCGTCGTAAAGAATTATTGGGAGAAGGGGTTACTGGTACGTATGATTTACTTCGATTACAAAAGCCTTTGTATCGTTATGCAGCAACAAGTTCTAATCCGGCAGGTCATTATTCGTGGGGACTATTATATTTAGATGGTTATAATGCTTCAGAAAGTCAACCTTATGCATATTTACCATCAAATGATTATCGGTTTATTAATCAAATACCAGAATTAGAATTAACTAATAATACAGCCATTAGTCAAAGTGATCAAAATCCTTTTAGTGGTCAGTAAAATAAGATTGACGAATAAACTGAAATATAGATGCTGAAAAGTTATTATATATAGTATCGGTTAGAACTAAACGGGAATCGAAAGTAAATCCAACGAGGATCGAAATCGATTCTCGTTTATTTGATTTTAGAAGGTAGGCTTTTTGCCAATTGAGAAAGGAGAATTGAAAATTGAGAATTTGGGAAAGGAAAATAAATAAGAAAGAGAGGAAAGTAAAAGAACGGAGAAAAGTGTATTTGTAAATCATTGACAATCAAGGAAAGTAAAAAATAGTTGTAAAAAAGTCGGAGAAACATTTGGAAAATATGTTTTACAGCAGTACTTTTGCACCCGCAATCGAGAGAGATGCGGTGGTGA
>OGYF01000561.1_pt1 | contig 37457 bp, 32 predicted proteins | sample 1576451 | NCBI WGS metagenome assembly OGYF01 (sample SAMEA3541505, study PRJEB24748) | human gut metagenome | biome: human gut; feature: human-associated habitat; material: faeces | place: China | collected 2012
CCGCCGTAGCCGCGCAGACGTCCGCGGTGGCCGCGAAGGACGCGGCGTTAACCGCGAAGACCGGAGCTGAAACCGCGAAAGCCGGAGCGGAGACCGCGAAAAACGCCGCCGCTGCAAGTGCCACCGCAGCGGAGAACAGCGCCGCGACGGCGTCCCAAAAGGCACAGGAGGCGACGGTCGCGGCGAGCCAAGCTGTATCTAACTTTTCTACGGCCTCCGTGGCACTCACGACCATATCGTGGAACGACATTGCGACTGGCCCCGGAATATATCCTTACCTCATCCATGGGGTAGATAATCCCAACGGCCCCGGGGTGGCGTACTATTTCTACGTTCATCATTTTGTTTATGCCGGTACAAACGTGACACAGATTGCCTACAGCTATACAGGCAATGTGGTTTACATGCGTTCGCGCTACAGTGGGACATGGTCGGCGTGGGCGCAGGTAGGCGCAGACCATGCGGCTATACAATCCCTCATCACCGCCCTGCAGACCCGCGCGACAAACCTTGAAACCAAAACAAACAGTGGAACAGTCAACAACGCCAACTACCTCGGAGGACAAGGTCCCGCATATTACAGGTGTGGGTGCAGCTGGACATGCTACTCAGGATGTGTCAGCTCCTGCAATAACACCTGTACGGGAGCGTGTGCAGCCTGTACAGGTTCTTGTTCTGGCTCATGCTCTAATTCCTGCACTGGAACCTGTATGGGTTCTTGTACGGCCAACTGTGCCAGTAACTGCTCAGGCGGATGTAAAGGCAACAAGTAAAGGAGATATATAATGAGCGTATACGACAACCATCTCGCGCGCTACAACTTCCCGCCCTATTCAGCCTCACCCGAAGCCATAAAAAACATACTGAGCACTAACGGCGACTATAAAGGGATTATTGCCGACTCTATCGGCGGGAACCTGCAAAACATCGCGGGCCTGCTCGTAGAAGAGAGCTTTATAGAACAGGGTATAAACGCCGACTACCTCAATACGACTGTATTAGGCTATCGTGTATTTGCGCCTAAAGTCGGCGGTACGCTGGGAATACCCTGTCATACCCCAGTACCTTTTCTCGTGCAGAAAGACGGCGAAATACCGGAAGACAAAGCGGACTATAACTATAAAGAAATCTTATTTACAGATGAAATCATCATAGCCGACATCTATAAAAACGCATGGAAATATAGATTCGACGACTACCTCGACGCGTACGTGAGACTGCCGGAACAGGGGGCAAAACAACAGCTGGCCAAACAACTGCTCGCGAAAGAGATAGCCAATATGTCCGGCAGCCCCTACGACCGTCTAGCTGACTACGGCAGGATAATCCTTTTCCTGCTCTCCAAAATCACGCTGACAGAATCGGAGCGGGCTCAGTTAGCACCGTTGCTGGCCTACGCGCCTGTGCTATCCGAGATTAATGAAGTCATCTATCGGGAAGAGCAGATACAAGAAAGGGTAAAACAGATGAAGGAGAATACAGATGAATACCTCGGAATCAGCGGTTAAGCCAGCTACCAAATGTCTCTGTTTGCGTATAACCCCCAAATGCAACATGTCCTGCTCGTGGTGCTGCGCCGCCAAAGGACGAGGCCACACAGAACTGGATATACCATGGACCGATATAACGATGGAGAAATTATGGCAGTACTACGAAAGCGAAAAGGAAAACATCACGTTCATCTCCATAACAGGCGGCGAACCACTGCTTGAATATCCTCGTATCGTGAAAATCATAAGACGGATAAGGGATACCGACAAAACGAGGGGAGCGCGTACCTCAATTCTGATACACACGAACGCCTCACTCCTTACCGGTGAAATGCGTGACTTCTTCAACAAAAACAAGGTCTCCCTCAACATCTCGGTAAAAATAAACGGTGAAAAAGGGTTGGACAATCTGGTACGGAAAGCTCGTGTCGGAGCGGAGGTATTTAATCTCATCCGCACATTGGACAACTACGCCATTCGTTATGTTGTTCTGCGAAAAGAAGAATATGCGGAAGATGTTCTGCAAATGCATCATATTTTCCCGAATGCAGACGTTATCTCCGTGGCTACGGACCAGACGGCCTATGACGAATGGACGGACGAAGACGTGGAGCATGAGCTTGCGCAAATGACAAAACTCTACTCACTTGCGCCCGATCTCGTAAAGTGGTGTGCACATTGCAACACGCTGGGGGATACAGTCGTAGAAAAACAGGAGTTCATAAGCTTCCACGGGACAGGAGACGTGACATATTCCCACGGAAAAGGGAACGCCGTATATGAGACGAATGAGCTATTCGGCATGCCACAGCAGTATGCCACAAGATTACGAGAAGGAATGATGAAAATACTAACGCAAACAACAATGACACCTAAAATACAGCTAGAAAAGTTACCACAAATACCGCTGTCTATCCAGATATTGACGAATCTTGATTGTAACCTGCGCTGCACCTACTGTTACGAATGTAAGGGCAAGGGGCGAAATGAAAGCGATTACAGGGCTTTTATCAAATCCATGCTTACAGAAAACAGCGTACAAGGCACTAACAGAGAAGTCATCCTTGAGCTGATTGGCGGCGAAAGCCTCCTCTATCCCGCCTATCTCGATAAGATATGCACGGCGGCTCAAGAAATAATGGACGAAATGGGCTGCACCGGACCGCTGACCATAAGCCTCTCCACCAACGGCACCCTCCTTGCTGAAAATAAGGACGTGCAGGATTTTCTACGCAAATGGCGGCCCCATATCGGTTTTTCTGTCGATGGCACGCAGGATATACACGACGCCTGCCGCCTTGACGCGGAGGGCAAAGGTTCCTACGACCGCGCCGTCGCGGGTTGGGAATGGACCAAGGCAAATCTTTGTCCGAAACGGCTCGGTGTCAAAGCCACCTACTGCCACGAGACCATCGGGCGCTACGCCGAGGGTGTCAAAAACCTCATCAACCTTGGGTTCACCGAAATCGCGGCAAACGTCGTCTTCGAGGAAATATGGACTTTAGATGACGCTATGATTATAGCCGACCAGATGATACAAGTCGTAGATTACCTCTTTGATAACGGACTAGAAGATAAAGTTCATATTTTCCAGATTAATCATGCAGAAATGGACATACGCCGCTACACCCCAGAGGGTGGTCCTAAAACAACAAACCACTGCGGTACTTGCACACACATGCGCTGTCTCGGTTTCAACGGCAAGGTCTACGGCTGTAACCGCTTCTGCACCATGCCCTACCCGATATCCATAGGCTACGCGGACAAAAAAGGGATAAAAATAACCAATCAGGCGCTTTGCGACGAGGTAGCCAAACAATACGAACTCTGGCCCGACGAATGCAAAACATGTTCATACGGCCAGCAATGCCCCTCATGCTCGGCCATCCCATACGAGCAGGACGGCCCGGAAGCCTTCTTTGCTCGTAAACCGCAGTGTGGTTTCACCCACGCGATGGTGGCAGCAAGGTTGTATTTTCAGAATCGATTGCTCGAAAAGGAGGCACCAATGAAATAAGCTGGATTTCGATGTATAGACGTTCGTGTCGACGAAGAAGGGAGAGCGTGTTAACGCCTCCCCCCTTCTATTAATTTTACTAAACTGCAGAAACGTGACTAGAAAAAGCGCAATGGGGGAAGGTGCCTGGTGAATCAAGAATATCTGTTACGATGCCATACCTTTTAGCCTGTTCAGCATCAAGAACAATAGGTTCGCATTGCATATGTTTTTTGATGTCAAGTTTTTCTTTTGCGTCTTGGGTATTCTCCTTAAATATATTTACATAACGATCTATATCGCATTGTAGGTTCATTGCCATTTCTTTGAGCAGTGGGTTATAAAGGCTGCTTGATGGCCCATTCATAGTTGGAGGGTGGATCATAAATTTTGCGTGGGGCACACAATACCTTTCTTTTGCAGAAAGAAAAAGAATGACAGCAATTGAATCAATATTGCTAAAATTGTGCATGCTGAACGGGATGCTTATTGACCTTAAGAAATTATAAGCAGCTATGCCGGCATTTATATCTCCACCGTTACTAGCAATGTGAAAACTGATTTGCGTAGCTCGATTATAAATCGCATTGCTTACAAAATTTGTCATATTTCCCAGAGATGCGTAATTGATGGCACCCCAGAAATGAAATATATGAGGCTTGGCGACAGGATCTGTGCTCATAGTTTTCTCCTTCTTTCAATTGAATTGTAGTTAAATTATATCAGTCATCGGAGGTTTATAAAATGATTAAAATTTGTGCGTGCACGTTGCCGTTGTATGACCCTAATGCTTGTAAAAGGTGTGGAGCAAAGGGTTTTGCTGGGGCTGTCGGATACGCTGACCAGTCAAAAAATTCTGGAATCCCGTCATTACTCGGAAATGGAGTATTGGAACAACTAAATGAGACTGGTGATGTAAAAAATGGTTGATTGGACTCCTGGTAATAAAGTGATCCGCTTTCGGGGGCTGGCGGAGTTTTGGAGCCGACAGACTGGATGCCCGGAGGCTTTGATTTTGGCAACAATACAGCAAGAATCAGGCGGTGATCCTACGGCAACCAGGTACGAGCCGGAATACGAAAAAAGATATAAGGCGCGGTGCGAGGAGATCGCCCGCGCCTGTTCTCTCTCCACAAAAGACGTAGCCACGAGCTATGGGTTGATGCAGCTGATGCTGCCTCTGGCTTGGGGGTATATGGGGCCGGCGCAGAAGAAGGACGGGAGCGGTGGGGTCAAGAGCCTGCTCGACCCTGAGCTGAATATACGCTTCGGGGCGGCTCATTTGGGCGTGCTGATACGGAAGGAGCTGGCAAAACATAATGACGCGGCGAGTCTTGCCTTGGGGCTACAAAAAGAGATTGACGCCGCGGTTGTCCGTGTGGTTGCGGGCCGGTATAACGGCGGCGGGAGCGGATCGGCTTATGCGCGGAATGTATGCGCACTATGGCAGCGGTATGAAAGATATCTGAAGGAGGCCGGTGCTTGATGGCTATGGCTCATGATACGAGGAATTTCAAGGCTGCCGAGTTCGCCTGCCGGTGCGGGCGTTTTGATTGTCCGCATCATGCTGTCGATCAGCGTCTTATGGATGCGCTTCAGCAGCTGCGGGATTTAATCGGCGCGCCTATCCATGTTAATTCGGGATATCGCTGCCCTGCCTGGAATAAGCGTGTCGGAGGCGCTAAGAACAGTACGCATATGCGCGGGATCGCAGCCGATATCCGCTGTGAGGAGCTTACGCCGGCGGAGCTTGCGAAGTTCGCGGAGGAGGTCCCGGCGTTTGCCAATGGCGGGATCGGGATATATAAGAGCTGGGTGCATGTCGATGTCCGCGGGAAGCGCGCGCGGTGGAGAGGATAGGATAGGAGGGGCTGGGGATGAATGAGGCACGAAAAGCTGTGACCAAAGAGCTGACGCGGCTCGTTACGGTCGCGGATCACCGCATGGCTTGTTTTGATGGAGGCGGCGATTCGAAAGACTTGGACGAAGCGATGGGAGCCTACAAGATGATCCGCGAGTTGTGCGAGTCGCAGCTTGTTGTGATCGCGGCCGCAAGGATGCATAGATGAGCCAGCAGGAGATCCAAGGCGCTTGGGATAGTTTCTGCTCGATCTTCGCCGTGGTGCTGCCGTTGATGCTGGTTTCGGGGATCGTCAGCTTGTGCAACTATTTCCAGCGCCACTGGGGCGTGGAGCCGTTCGTGCTGTCAAAGCTGCTGATCGGCGTGGGGACTGACGTTGTGTACGGATCTCTTGTCGGGCTGGCGGCGATCGGGGCGGGGAGGAGCCATTTCCTAGCCTGGGCTCTCGCGGGCGGCGCGGTGCATTGCGGGATACGGCGGTTGGAGTATGTCTGCCGGCGGCTTTTGTACAGCAAGTATGGGATAGATAGCAGGGAGAGAGCAATGGATGAAAGAGCTGATAAATAAGCTGTTTCTGTATCTAAATAATCTGCCGTGGACTAAACCGGTGGCGATAATTGTCTGTTTTGTCGATCTCGCTGTATTTGCCCTCTCTTGGATCACCGGCAGGGATATCCCACCGAATGCCACTCAGCTGGGGATATGGTTCGGTGGGGCGATATTCGGCATCGCCGCCGGCAAGTCGGTCTATGAAGGTACGCGAAGGTCCGGGCATGGGGAGGATGATCCGAAGGAAGGACCTGAAAACGATGCTTGATAGTCGCTGGCGCTGGTGGGCGCTGTTTGTCGCGGCGCTGCTGCTGGTGGCCGTCGGGTGTTATGCTGGGCGGCTGTTTGAGGCGCGAAGGTTTAGGGCCGATGCGCCGGTATTGCCGCAGCAGGAGATTGTAGCCGTGGATAACGTTACTGAAAAGCTGAAAAACGTTATTGAAAAGGCGCAGATTGAAAAAAACAAGCTGCCGGAGGTGATTAAACGTGCGAAAGATGATATCAGGCGTGATGTGGCTGGCCTTGATAACGACGGCGTTGCTGACCGTTGGAACGGCCTGTTGGGGCGATACCGGGAGGGTCGAAGTTTCCAGGAACGAGAAGAATGAAGCCACCTACACCGTATCGGAGCGCGATGCCCGCGACACGGTAGAGATGATCGAGAGCTACTACCGCACGATGCAGATACAGGCCGCATACATTGCGAGCATGGATGCCAGTCTTCGCGCTCTTTCCGCAGATATAGCCGAAGTTGAACGCGCCCACAAGGCTGAACGTACGGCGTGGCAGGAAAAGGTATCCGGCCTAATGAAACAGGTTAAAAAATATAAAAATCCCTGGGCGCTTGGGCTTTTTGGTGGATACGATCCCATCAGGAGCGAGGCCACTGTCGGAGTTGGGATCGTGCTTTCGATTGTACGGTTTTGAGGTGTTGAGTTCACCGGACGATGAAAAATAATATATGTTTAGCATGGGCGGGGCTTCGGCTCCGCCCTCTTTTTTTGCTTTCATTTAATTGATACGTATTGACACGTATCATATTTGTGCTATAATTAATTCCTCGAAAGGAGGCGGCTCAACAGTGAAAAAAGAATATCCAGCCAATAAAAGATACACGCAAAGCGAGTTCGTAAAAATAGCAAGAGAACTTGGCTGGACGGTAACAGAGAGCCGGGGAAAAGGAAGCCATTACTGGGCCTCCAAAGAAGGACAAAGAGGTTTCCCAATCCCCTATAAAATCTCCATCGGAGTGGATCAGGCAATAAAGAAGGCGCTGGGGCTTAAATAGCCCCGGCCCCTTTGGACAAAAAGATAAACAAAGGAGTTGATAACATGAAAAAGTATCCTGACCGCTATATTTTCCCCGCCATCTTTTCTAAGGATGAAGAGGGAATGTGGGACGTAAGATTCCCTGATCTGGATAACTGCTTCACCTCGGCGGATACGCTGGAGGAGGCTATTGATCAGGCGAAATATACGCTGGAGGACTGTCTCTATTTTCTGGAAAAAGGCAAGGAAGATATTCCTGCTCCCAGCGATATCCCGTTAAATCAAAGCAATGATTCCGTCACTCAGCTCGTGGTTGCCTTTATGCCCCCAGTTCGCCGGGCATGGAGCCAGAAAGCGGTTAAAAAGACCCTTACGATCCCGGCCTATCTTGCGGAGCTTGCGGAGGAGCAGAAGCTTAATTATTCCGCTTTACTCCAACAGGCAATAAGACAAGAGTTACACGTTCAATAATAGGGCCGCAAATGCGGCCCTATTTTGCTATTTTTTCTACAGCCTCTTTTTTCTTTTCGGGGTGGAGTACCCCTATGAAAGAGCATTAATTATTGAGTACCCTGTGAGTACCCAATAAAAAAGCCCCTCATAGAGGGGCAATTTTTTCAGTAATATGGCGCGCCGGACAAGATTTGAACTCGTAACCTTCGGATCCGTAGTCCGATGCTCTATCCAGTTGAGCTACCGGCGCGTTTGGCGTTTTTATGGCGGTGAGGCAGGGATTTGAACCCTGGAGGGAGATTTATGTCCCCCTACCCGCTTAGCAGGCGAGCGCCTTCAGCCTAGCTCGGCCACCTCACCAACGAGAGATATTCTATTACGCATCCCCCCTTTTGTCAACGCCTTCGGTCTCTCTTTTATGTTAAAAAGTTATTTACAGTCTATTTTAATAATTGAACAATAGCCGTGCAGCGAAAGGAGCTATAGCTTTTCGCCCTCCGTCTTCGCGATGACGGTCGAGACGCACATGTCGCCGGTGACGTTGACGCAGGTCCTCGCCATGTCGAGCACCGCGTCGATGCCGGCGACGAGGGCCATACCCTCGATCGGCAGCCCGGCGGAGACAAGGACCATCGACAGCATTATCAGTCCGGCTCCCGGCACGCCCGCGGTACCGATGGAGGCGAGCGTCGCGGTCATGAGTATTCCAAGCTGCGCGCCGAAGCTGAGGTCGATGCCGAAGGCCTGGGCGACAAAGAGCGCGCAGATGCCCTCGTAGATGGCGGTGCCGTCCATGTTGATCGTCGCGCCGAGCGGCAGGACGAAGGCGGATACGTCTTCGCTGACTCCTAGGTTGTTCTGCACGTTGTTCATCGAGATAGGAAGCACGCCGGCGCTCGTTCTGGTGACGAATGCCGCGAGCATCGCCTCACGTACGCCTCTGAGGAACCAGAGTGGGCTCTTGTGGACGATGCCGGTAATTAGTCCGGAGTAGACGATGACCACCTGCAGGAAGCAGCCGAGGTATACGGCGAAGATTACCTTCGCGAATGGGGCGAGAACAGCGGGGCCATATTTCGCCGCGGTAACGGCGATGAGCGCGAAGATACCGTAAGGGGCGGTCTTCATGACGATCGCCGTGACTTTGAACATCACCTCGGCGAGAGACGAGTTGAACTCCAGGAAGGCCCGTCCCTTTTCACCGATGAGTGTTGCCGCGACGCCGAGGAAGAGCGCGAATACGATGACCTGGAGCATTACTCCCTCAACCAGCGCCTTCAGCGGATTGGCGGGGAAGATGTTGAGGATGACGTTGAAGACTGTCTCCGGCTCTTTGGCCGCCGCCTTGGCCCCTTCGATCGCCATGCCGACACCGGGCTGAATAATGTTGCCAAGGACGAGTCCGATAGCTATCGCTACGACTGTTGTGCCTAGATAAAAGGCCACGGTCTTGACGCCGATGCGTCCGAGCACTTTGGGGTCTCCTATAGACGAGGCTCCCATTATCAGGCTGGAGAACACCAGCGGCACGATCAGCATCTTAAGCAGCGCGAGGAAGATATTTCCGACCAGCTGCAGCAGGGGGATCACGATGTCCGCGATGAACGGTGAGTTAGGAGCCATAGGTCCGATGATAAATCCTAGGATAAGGCCGATGATGAAGCCCACCCCAATTTTTGCGATAAGAGATAATTTCTTTTTCTCCTGCATAACATTCACTCCTTATGAGAATTAAGTTTGGTTTATAAGACAAATAAAGAACAGAGCGCTGCATGACTATTCTAGCATAATTATTGCCTCGTTGTTTATTTATAGAGGGCCAACTTGTCACGCTGATATATTTTTTATCGGAAAAAAGCCATGACTCTTTGATATAATTGCTGTTGTGGTTTCCGAATTCGCGTCTGCGCCGCAGCGCGCGAAACACAAGCTATAAGAAATTTGGTGAGCCGATGAATTTTTTGCTGCTTTTTAAATCAATGCCGCTGCCGTTACTCACGCTGATCCTGCCGTTTGCCGGCGCCGGCTGTTACGGGCTGCTGCTTTTATATAACAGGTTTTTCTCCCGGTGGACGGGGCGCGCACTGGTCCTGCCGAAGATATTGTACAAGCTGCCATTCCTCGTCCTGCTTGTTGCGGGGACTGTGCTTTCCAGCCTCGTATGGATGAACGTGAGCGGCTCTTACAGCCCGCTCTACGTATTTACGAATACCGGATGGTCCAGCGTCCTCACCGGCGAGTCGGTTAAAAACGCACAGGCGGTGCTGCGGATTGACGCCTTCGGGGCGATCTCGGCGGCGCTTATGAGCTTTGTAGCGCTGACGGCGGGTATCAGGGCTCTCGCCGACCGCCAGAATGTGATAACGCCGCGCAAGGTGGTATTCTTCCTGCTGACCTGTACCGGCATCCAGGGGATATTCTATCTGAATAGTTTAATGCTGCTCTTTGTATTTTTGCTGCTTACACAGCTTGGCGTGACGGGGCTTTACAGCAACTTCGCCACTAAGAGGCGGGAGGACGGTGAGTCCGTCTTCTATTATGTCTCGCGCGTGCTGCTTTTGGCAATGTTCCTCGCCGGAGTCGTGATCCTGCGGGTGAAGTACGGCACTGGCAACATCAATATGATCGCCACGAGGATCGCCCCCGCGAACGATACGCTGTGGGCCTTTATATTTCTCGTCGTGCCGCTTCTTTATATCTTCGTAAAGCCGTCGCCCTATCTTCCAGACGCCTCGCGCAACTGTTTCTTTGGGATAAGGACGCAGGCTTCGCTCTTTGTCGCCTTCCGCGTTATCTTTTCTCTTTACGGGCCTATGCAGGGGCTGCAGAAGGTTCCAATGCTCTTTATCCTGCTCGGCTTCGCCTCAGTCATGCTCGCGCTGGTCCTCTCCTGCGGCGCTAAGGACCCTGAGCGTTTTATGAACTCGATGGTCTTCTATATGAAGGGCATGATCCTGATATCCATCGGTATTGCAATGGACGGCACCTTCAGCGCGGAGCGCGCCGCGCTCTACGGCGTGAGCGCTATTGAAGCTATGATCTCGCTCTGGCTGGTCTTCCTGCCTATCTCCGCCGCGCTGGCGATAATAACGGTATTTCTAAAACAGAGATACGAGGAACGTGAGCTCTGGCAGGAGGGGGCGCTGCTGAAACGTATTCCCTTCACCGCATTTTCCCTATTCATCGTCATCGCGATACTTGGCGGGCTGCCGCCCTTCATCGGCTACAGCGGCAAGCAGCTGCTGTTCCGTTCGGCGAACTTCATGAGTCCCCTCGTGCTCACGGCGCTCTTCCTCTTTACGGTGGCGATGCTGCTCACGGGGCTGCGCTTCCTTATCGCGCTGACGATCGGCAAGGTCTCTCAAAAACAGGATTTCAACTTCAGCGGCGAGGTGACGATCGCCTTTCCGCTCTTTTTGCTGCTGATGCTCTTTATCACGACGACGGTGCTGCCCGGTGAGCTCTTTGAGGAATCTGTGGCTCCCTCAGTCGAGTCGCTGATCAACCGCACGACTCCGGCCAACCTGTTCTCCGTGGAGGTAGACGAATAATGATGGCTTTCAGGATTTCAACGGGATTCTTTATCTGGGACGTATACAAATGGCTGCTGGTCTTTCTTCTCTCCGCGCTGGTCGCCTGGCTCGTCGTCAGTATTGCCGTAAAGCGCCGCGGCGGGAGGCTCTTCCCTGAACCGCGCCGTCGTGTGCAGGAGCAGGCCGCCGTCCTGCCCGTGGAGCGTTTCATCGCCGGTTTCAGCCGGGTATTCATCGAGCCGTGGGGTGAGCTTCCGTCATGCGGCCTCTTCGGGATCGCCGCGCTGACGATATTATTTGTGATTACGATATTTCTAGGGTGATTTTTAATGATAGATCTCTTTTCGATGGTTTTTAAGTATTTCAACGCCTGGCTGCTGATGGGGTTTGCGCTCGTCGCGGCGATCGTGACGGAGAAGCTCTATCTGCTGCTGGTCTCTGCCGTACAGAGAAAGCGCATGGGTGGGGTCTGCGTACCAAGGAGAGGGCTGCGCGCCATCTTCCGCCTGGAGATAGGGCTGCCGGAGACCGCCGCCGTCAATATCGCCCTTTACGGCCCATCGCTGGCGATAGCCTCGCTGATGACGGTCTGCGCGAGTCTGCCCTTCTGCACCTTTATCCCCATCATCGACAATGGCTCTGATCTCATCCAGCTCGTGCAGTTTCTGCTGCTCTCGGAGGTATTCGCGCTTATTTCGCTTTACGCGCTGGGAACGGGGACCGGTAACGAGGTCGCCCGCAGTGAGATGCGCAACATGCTGCGGCTGCTGGTGCCGCTCGTCGCCTGTTATGCCTCGCTGGCCTCCTTCTTTACGAAAAACGGCCTCGACAGCGACCCTTTCAGCCTCAACTCTTTTTCCATGACGGGACACTTTGCCTCTATGTCCGCCTGGGGGATCTGCGGCGTTCTGCTTCTGGTCTTCGTGATATTGAGCCAGATCCCGCATCGCAGCGTCACTGCCGGCAGCGCGCTTTTTATTCATGGAGAGTCTCCGGAGTTTGAGGGCGCGCCGAGGGGGATGCTGCAGATATGGTCGGTCTTCCGGGCCTTCATCGTGATATCGATCGTCACCTATATACTCTTTCCCGCCGACATGATCGCCACGCTGAGCGAAGGGCTTGGCATCTCGTGGCGGGGGCAGGCGCTGAACTTCGTCATCTTTTGGCTCGCAGTCGTCGCCTCGCGTCTTGTACTGGTTCCAGCCTGCTGGCTCCTCGTGCAGGCGGCGGAGAGCAGGATACCGAAACCGTTCAGGGGAAGCCTGATCCCGATCCTGACGGTGGCGGCGATGATGCTGCTCTGGTACGAAGGCATACTTCTCTCACAGGAGGCCGCGTCGTTCTGATGAAAGAGGTGCTGATAATCTCCACCGGCGGCACCATCGTCTCAGTCGACCATGGAAATGGCGCGGTGCCGGATTCTGATGCCGCTCTCGGCATTCTTCAAAGGGCGGGGGAGTTCCTCCGCGAAAAAGGATATTCTTACAGTGTGGAGGCTGTTTTTGGCGAGGCAGGATGCGACAGCTCCGACATCTCTCCCGCTGAATGGCTGACGCTTACGCAGAGGGTAAACGAAGCGGTCCTGTGCGGGGTAAAAAAGATTCTCATAATCCATGGGACCGATACGATGGCCTATACCGCCGCCTGGCTTTCGCTCACAGCCGACCAGGACGCAGCAGTGGTGCTCACCGGCAGCCAGCGGACGCCTGGGGCTCCCGATTTTGACGGAGATTCCAACCTCCACGGAGCGGCAAGACTTCTCTGCGGCGCGGAGCGTGGCGTATTCATCCACTTTGACGGCCGGGATTACGAGGGAGCCTTTGTACATAAGGAGGACGCCGAGGCGCTCTCCGCCTATGTATCTACCGGATATGGCGCGCTGCCGCGAAACGGGATATACTGCGCCCTCGATGGTAAAGAGACTGAATGGCGCGCCGCTGCCGCAGGGCTGTCTCTTGTCACGCTGCATCCCGCGGTCCTGCCGCGCTTTGATCTTTGTAAGATACTTATCCTCGCTGGATACGGCGCGGGGAATATGCAGCAGAGGCTGCGCCTGCAGCTGGTGGAAAGTTTTCCGGAGGAAGGCCGCAGGCCGCTCATCATCGCGGCCAGTTCGTGTGCTCGCGGCCGAAAAAACCCCGCCTTTTACGGCGGCGTCGGCATCGCGGAGCTGGCAAAGGAAAGTTTTTCCGTTTTTAGTCAGGGAAGCTATTCCCTTGAGTTCCTGATTGCATTATCATATCTCTCATTATTAGTTTCACCGGAAGAGCCGGAAAAAATATTGCAGTTATATTTGGAAAAATTTTAATAGATAATTGGAGGCGGCCTAATGGCTTCAGAAAATAAGAATCAGAATTTTATCGAGGAGATAATAACCAAAGACCTTGAAAACGGTACGGTCAACGAGGTGGTCACGAGATTCCCACCGGAGCCTAACGGCTATCTCCACATCGGGCACGCGAAATCCATCTGCCTTAACTTTGGCATGGCCGCGCAGTTTGGCGGCAGGTGTAACCTTCGCTTTGACGACACAAACCCCGCGAAAGAGGAGACGGAGTATGTTGAGGCGATCATGGAGGACGTCAAGTGGCTGGGTTTCGAGTGGGCCGAGCTACGCTACGCCTCCGACTATTTTGAACAGTTTTATAAGTGGGCGCTCGACCTCATAAAGGCCGGCAAAGCCTATGTCGACGACCAGAACGCGGAGGAGATACGCGCCAACCGCGGCACGCTGACGAAGCCCGGAGCCAACTCGCCTTACAGAGACCGCAGTGTGGAAGAGAACCTTGAACTCTTCGCAAAGATGACGGCAGGAGAATTTGAAGAGGGCAGCCACGTCCTGCGCGCGAAGATCGACATGGCGAGCAGCAACCTGAATCTGCGCGACCCCGTTATCTACCGCATTCTCAAACGCGAGCACCACCGTACGGGCGCTAAATGGTGCGTCTACCCGATGTACGACTTCGCTCACGGCTACGAGGACGCCATCGAGGGCGTCACCCATTCCATCTGCACCCTTGAATTCCAGGACCACCGGCCACTCTACGACTGGTTCATCGCCAACGTGGACGTTCCGCATGTGCCGCACCAGTATGAATTTGCGCGTCTCAACCTCACCTACACGGTGATGAGCAAACGCAAGCTGCTTGAGCTTGTCTCTCTCGGTATCGTCGACGGCTGGGACGATCCGCGCATGCCGACGATTTCCGGCTTCCGCCGCCGCGGCTATACCGCCGCCTCTATCCGCCGCTTCTGCCGCGAAATCGGCGTCGCGAAGGCCGACAGCATGGTCGAGGTCGAGCTTCTGCAGCACTGCCTGCGCGAAGAGCTCAACAAGACGGCGCGGCGCGGCATGGCGGTGCTGAATCCGCTCAAAGTGGTGCTTGAAAACTGGCCCGAGGGTTTCGTTGACGAGCTGCCCGCCGAGAACAACCCCGAAGATCCCGAGGCCGGCAGCCGTAAGGTGAAGATCGGCAGAGAGGTCTACATTGAGCGCGAAGATTTCATGGAGGAGCCGGTGAAGGGCTTCTTCCGCCTGTCGCCCGGCAAAGAGGTGCGCCTCAAGCACGCCTACATCATCAAGTGCGGCGAGGTGATAAAGGACGCGGCGGGGAATGTCACGGAGCTGCGCTGCTCGGTCGATATGGACAGCCGCGGCGGTGACGCCCCCGACGGACGCAAAATAAAGGGCACGCTCCACTGGGTATGGGGCGGCGACGCCGTGAAGGCGAAGGTCAACCTCTATGGACACCTCTTTACGCTGCGCAACATGAACGACATGGAAGAGGACAAAGACTATAAGGACTACCTTGACCCTCAGTCATGTGTGGTCATGGAAGAGGCCCTCGTGGAGCCTACGCTCGCGCAGGCCGCGCCGCTTGACAAGTTCCAGTTCCTGCGTCACGGCTACTTCTGCGCCGACAGCGCCACCACGCCTGAGCGCCCCGTCTTCAACCTCACCGTATCACTGAAAGACTCCTGGGGTAAGGAGCAGAAGCGTTAGAGGCAGCTCTCCGCTCCTGCCGATAAAGAAATATCCGACAACAAAGAAGAGACGCCATTATGCAAGGCGTCTCTTCTTCGTATATCTATGCTGTATGCTTCCGTACCAGGTTATCCCATATGGTTTCCCCATAACTTCATGACCAGGTCCCGTATATCACCTTCGCCAAGGATATCCCGCTTATCCTTCGGTATAGATAAAAACTCCTGACATACGGCGTCGTCGATCTGGCGCGGAGTGAAGTCGAATCCCAGTTCGCGCAGAGCGCCGGCCCGCTCGCTCTCCTCTTTGGAGGCGATTTCAAGACATATCTCCCGCATCTGCCCGTCGTTCAGCAGCGCGTGTAAAAAATCATGAGCGTCCCACATCTATCCGGATTCCCTCCCCTGCGCGGTATTTTTATGTCTCACAGAGAGCGTCATTCCTATATATGGCATATTTTATCCTCCATAAAATCTTTTTGTGCCACATCTGACTGAAAATACAGTCTCAATCTAAACGGAGCGCCGGTATGGCCTGAAGCCTTCCGCCCATACCGGCGCAGTCTGTATCTTGTTTACCGGAAGAATTTCCTGATCCTGATGATAAACGGCAGCAGCAACGCCGCGCCCACATATACTCCTGAATTACAGCCACTTCCGCTTTTTCCATCCTCTTTTGACGGATCTTCGTTGGGGTTCTTTATCTCCACTATATATGATGCGTGGACTCCGGAGGCGTCGTTTGCGGCGGCGGTGATAATGGCAAGCCCGTATCCTTTGACCGTCACGCTACCGTCCGAGGCGACCTCCGCGACCTCTGGCTTGCTGCTGGACCACGAGAGGCTTTTCACGGTGGCGTTTTCCGGTTCGACCGCCGCCTCTATCCTGAGCGTCTCGTTCAGTTTCAGATTAAATGGTCCAGTCTTAGAGAATGTGATTTTTTCCACCGGGACTACCGGCCTTCTTACGATGACCGTGTAGGAGGCGCTCTTAGCGCTCACGGAGTCCGTCACCGTTATTTCACAGCTTCCCTCCAGCAGGAAGGTAGTAAGCGTTCCGTCTGCCGCGTCCACCGCGGCGATATCTTCCCTGTCGCTCCGCCATGAAAGCGACACATTGGCGGAGGAGGGTAAGACTGAGGGGGTGAGTCCTTCCGCTGTGGTCTCAGTACCCAGCTCAAGGGACGGAGGATCTCCCGCGTTGAGGAATACGATGTTATCCGCTTTGCCGCCCGCCTTTTTTACCACCGTGACGTCGCACGACGAGGTATAGGTATCACCGGCTTCTGTGGTTATTGAGGCCTCTATCACGGTTCTGCCGCCGGCGACTGCGGTCACCGTGCCGTCCGCCGCGACCTCCGCGATGTCGGTGCTCGTGGAGGACCAGACGACCTTTCCATAGGCGCTGGAGGGGGAGAATTCCACCGAAAGAGGATATGTTTCTCCCTCGGTTATCTCCGCTGAGACCGGCGTAACCCTGATGCCGTTCGGCACCGTGGCGTCGTACGAGCCGTCTCTGCCGCATGATATCGTTCCGCTCACATAATTTCCGTTTAGCAGGGGATTGGAGAAAGACAGCGAGCTGCCCTGTTTCACCCTGATGTTGATCTTGTCGTTTCCCTGCGTTATCAACTGCGGCGTGCCGGAGGATTCCGCCGTCGAGGCGTCTATCATCGCTCCGTTGTAAAGAGAGATGAGAGCGCCCCGCGCCAGCCGCAGCGAATCAGAGACGGTCAGTATGCAATCCTGTACCAGCAGTGTGCCACCCTCCTCCACGGAGAGGGAATACAAATCGGTGTCGCTATCCACCGTGAATACCTCGCCCCTCTTTATCACATAGGCGGAGGTGACGGTGAACGTTTTTTCCGCGCTGACGACATCCGGATCGCCGACGGGGTACAGCGTCAGCGTTATCGTGCATTCTCCGCGTCCCCCTTCGCCGCCTGAGAGGACGGTAACCATGCCGTTTTCGTCAACGGTCGCCATCTTATTGTTGGAGCTCTTCCATTCCGTCTTTGCGACCGCCGTTCCCGGAGGGGTGACGTCATAACTCAAAGCCAGCGACACCCTGTCGTTCGGCCCGGTTATCTTCAGATTTTCCGACGCGCCGTCGGGGAGTACGATGTTGGCCCTGACCTTTGCGTCATAATTGTAGATGGCCTCTACATCCCAGCGTTCGCCCCATTTAAGATCGCGGCTTATGACATTGCCCTCCGCTCCGTTCAGCTTTAACTTATAGTCCTCGGGAATGTCGAAGGTCACGGAATAGAGTCCGTCCTTTTCCGGTGTGTAAGTATAGGAACCGCTGCCGCTCTCCGCCAGGTCCCCGGAGGCGTCGCTGATGCTCCAGCGGGCGTCGGCGGAAGCGACGTCTCCCGATACGGTGATGTTTATAGCGGGGCTGTTGACCTCCCTCACGGCGAAGGCGAGGGAAAGATTATAGACCCCGTCGTTTGCGCCGTCCTGCACCAGATAATAGTTTCTGTCGCGTACCGTATTATCGCCGTCGTTTTTGATATCCATCTTCGTGAGCCACTTGACGCCGCTCTTTTTGTCCGTGCCGATATCGCCGGAAACGCCTCCGGGATGGTCGAAGAGCAAAATCCGCGTCGACACCAGATAACAGTCGCCGGACTTGCTGACCTCCGCGTACTTAGCCGTATCGCCTCCGGCCGCGTCGCTGAGGCTGCGGGCGTGGAGATAAATTCCGCCGGCGTCTTCGCTCACGACCACAAACAGCGGGACATTTCGCAGGAAACTCTCGGTGAGATTTCCCTCGTCGATATTGGCGCTAAGCTCCTGCGGGATATCGGCTGACGATATAGTGAAATTTGCCTCGATAGGCAGATAATCGCCGCTCGTGACCTCACTGCCGTGATTGTTTTTGAACGTCTCCGCCAGCATGCGCCAGAACTTGACGAAAATGCCGCCGTCGGAGCCTGTGTTATTCGATGCGGAGGTGTTTTTCAGCGCGATCAGCTTCACCCTGTCCTTTGAAGCCGGTTCGATATCCCAGTAACGGGCGATCGCCTCCGCGATATCGCCGCTGGCGGCAAACTCCGTCACTTCGATATCCATACTACCTGCGTGTATCGGTTTTATAGAGGAGAGATTGTTTTCGTCAAAGCCCGCCGGCAGGGTGCCATTATCCTTCATCGCCGTGAAGGCGTCATAGATGAGGAAATCCTCCAATGAATTTTCTTTGATATCCAGTACGCCGGAACGGTCGGCGTCCGTCCTATTTTCCTCCGGCACGACGACGGGGCCGTCGTCCGCCACCCGCCAGAGATACTGCGAGCCGAAATCGGAGAGCGACCTTTTCAGCACGCCGGGGCCGCTGTAGGTAAAGCCGCCGTCGCTTGCGGAGGAAGCCGCCGCGTAAATATGTCCGCCGATTGGCGCGCCCTCGATGGCAAGCTCCAGATTGCCGGTCAATTTGCCTTTTACTACCAGCAGCTTGTCGTTAGGCAGCGTTATTTTGCCGCTGCCGGAAAGGTCCTTATTTGGCTGGGCGTCGTTTTTGAGGTGCAGCGAAGCGCCCTCCGCGACGTCCAGATAATCGCAGGTGAATGGCGTATAAGAGCTTTCAATAAATGTCATGTCGGCGGATTTTTCTATATAGATGTTGTCGCAGACGTAGGCGGTTGCGAGGCCGGAGGTGTTTTTTACCGTCAGCGTTTTTTCGCCCGAGATCGCCGTGTTGGCGGGCGGGGTGGTGGGAGGGTTGGAAAGGGGCTGAAAATAACAAAGCCCGTTGACGACCGCGTTATCCAATACCAGTGCCGCGCCGCCGTTTACTTTCGCGCTTGACGTAGCGGACCCCGCAGAGCCGTATATATTTATTCTAGATGAAGATCCCTCTAATCTCTTGAAATTATTGCCTTGGAATTCAAGACGAACTCCGCCTGTATCGGCGGTTGAATTGTTTCCATATACACGTCCGGAGGGAGAACATGTACTGCCGATATTTATATCCCCAGACGAAGAGATAAATATAGAGGCGGCGGTGCCGTTGATATTGGCGTTAGAAGCGTCTCCATTTACATATCCGGACCCGCTGTATGACGTGATTGTACCGGACTCTATCGTCGTGGTTACATTTCCTTGGACCTCAGCGTTTGAAGAACCGGCGTTTACATATCCGGCCCCATAGTAGTACGAGATTGTGCCGGACCCTATCGTCGTGGTTACATTTCCTTGGACCTCAGCGTTTGATGAATCGGCCTTTACATACCCGGCGCCAAAGCATGAAGAGATCGTGCCGGATTTTATCGTTGTACTCACGTCGCCTTGGACATCAGCACTTGAAGAACTCTCTTTTACATATCCGGCGCCGTAGTAGTATGAGATTGTACCGGACTCCATCGTCGTGGTCACATTGCCGCGAACCGCAGCGTCTGAAGAACCGGTGCTTACATATCCGGCGCCGTAGTATGACTTGATCGTACCGGATTTTATCGTTGTGCTCACGTTGCCTCCCGCCGCCGAAGGATTGCCGTTGAGATCGAATCCCACGGTAGCTTTGCTGTTGGCTACACTAGCTCGTCCCGCGGCGTAAAGGCCGTTCCATGTCCCGTCCGTACCATCAACGACTGTCGTTATGCTGCCGCCAACGATACAGCTTCCAGCAGCGTAACCGCCGGCGCCTGTGTAACCGCCGCCGATAAAAGATGAAAGTTTCGCGTTTTTCCCTATGTGTGTCGTGATATCGCCGCCGATAAAAATAGCGCCGTCAAGAACATATCCGCCTGAGAAAAACCAGGAGCCGGAGAGCCCGTCGCCGATAGTTATTTTGAGGTCGTCGCTGATTTTTATAGAGGCTTCGCTGCTGCCGGTGGTCTGGCCAGTTCCATAGAAATAGCCGCTGCTGCTGGCCCCATTTAGGTGAAAATCATTCCCAATATCAATGCGGATGTTTCTGACGTTCAATTTTCCCTTAACGTAGCCAGCTCCGCAAAAAGGATTTATTGTGGACATCCTGTCGCCTGCGGTAATAGATATATCTCCGGATATATTAACCGAGCTATTTTCATTGTCTATGTTAACGCCAGTTATTCCGTCACAGGCAAAGTCGTCGCCGATCTTTATCCTGACGTCGCCGCCGATATTTACGGTGCCTTTTGATGGATTTACGGAATTTTCAATTTCCGCGCCGCCGATAATAGAAGCGGATTGATTAAGCTCAGGGTCCTGCATGGAACAGCTGTTTTCGATATTGACGTTGATATCCCCGGTGATATTTGCCTCGCCGCCGCCCGAGGATATTTTTACGCCGCCGTTGACTCTCGCGTTGTTGCGTTTGCTTGCCGCGCCGTCGTGGAGATTGACCGTTATATTGCCGCCGATGTTGATTATTCCGCCGTCGATAGTCTCTCCGCCGCCGACGACGCTGGTGACGTATGTCGTGCCGGTGGTTATTTTGTGAATATCCACCGTTATGTCGCCGGATATCTCCCCCGTATGAGCCGGTCCATAGGCATAAGGGCCGCCGTTGATGCCGAATCCGAGGCTGTTGTCCACGCATCTGTTAATGTCCAGATGTACGTTCCCGATCACCCTTGATACAGCGCCGCCGTTTCTGTTCCAGTCGTCGCCGCTTATGCCAGTATACGCATATCCGCCTCCGCGGATACCGTCTATGCGGTTTTTGTTTCTTGTATCGGCAAAATCAGCGCTTGCCACTTCGATGTCGATGTTTCCGATGATCTCCTGTACGACGTCGCCTGAGGCCGCGGAATGGTATATATCAGGCCGTGAAACCATGCCGCCGCCGAAGATTAGGACAACGTCGGCGTTAGTCTCTCCGGCGAATGATTTTTTACCGGTCAGGATTTTTACGTCGCCGTACTCTCTGAAGGTTCCCACCGCGTTCCCGACTTTGCCGCCGCCAAATATGCGGGGATTGCTGGATCGCATGTAGCCGGATCTGCCGGTGTCTCCGCCCTCAAGGTTGATTGTTACCGGTATCGGGTTTGTCTCCGTTCCGATGTTTGAGTTATAACCGCCGCCGAAGATATAACCAAGATTTCCCGTCTCCGTGAGGGTAATTTTGATCGCCGAACTGCCCTCGGAGGTCATATCGGCGGAGTCGCATCCGCCGTATATCACGGCGCTCCTTCCTTTGACCGTAATATCGATGTTTTCTCCGTCTTTTAGGATTAGGTCCCTGGCGTGGGAGCCGCCATAGAGGGTGCCGTCGAAGTAGACTTTTTCACCGATCGTAATGGGGATGCCGTTGGCGTACATATTGAGCGATGCATCACCGCTTGACGTGCTGATTTTGCAGTCTCCGGAGGCCGACTCGATTGAAAGTGATGTAAGTCCTCTGTCCGTTGGCAAGTTGATGTCGCTGCTGTCGGACATTAAATTATCTCCAGAAAGAATGACCGTCAGGTCGCCGATGTCGCCTGATGAAACTCTGTCAAGGTGTTTCAGCGCGCCTCTGAATGTCTCAAACGGGTCGGCCTGCGTTCCTGAACCTTTATCGTCGTTGCCGGAATCGCTGCCGGAATATTGCACGTAGACGGTGGTCTGAGTTGGAGTGGCTGCTGCGAAGCTATGCAGTAAGACTGATGAAGCTAAAATAAATAGTAGAAGCGGTAGGATTAAATAAACTTTGCTGTATCTTTCTGGGGGGGGGCAATTCGAGTTGATTTTTGCGGTGCGTCATGAGATTTAGCTAGACAAAGCATAACGGAACTCTCCTCATTTAAGTATTGGGGTATTTTGTGAATTCAATAATACATTACGCAACCATCTTTTGCAAGTTTTGTGAAGGGTAAAAATAAGGATAAAATTTTATTTGAATTGTTTGGTTTTCGCCGTCTTGTTTTTCGCCTTTTTTGCTCTACGAATAGTTTAGCTAAAAAGGCCGCATTTGCAGCGGCCTTTTATCCTGAATTTTTATTTTTGTAAATCATCGGTGTGTATCTCAGACCATTACTCGTCTGTTCTTCTGCCACTGCGGTAAAGCCGAGTCTTCTATAAATGCCGACTGCGAAGGCCGAAGAATTTACGGTGATCGTCTCCGACGAGCTCTCGCCTATGGCCGCCTCGAAGAGTTTTCTGCCGACGCCGCGCCGCTGGTGCCTGCCGTCGACGAAGAACAGTGTGACATGTTCACCCTCATTGCCCATGGCGATCATGCCGGTCAGTTCGTCTCCCTCGTAGGAGCCGTACATTTCAAGGGCCTCTATCTTTTCTCTGTCCGCCAGAAAACGCCGGAATGTCTCGATGCCCTCTTTAGGGTAATCGTGGGCCTCGTACTGCATAAAGACATCCATCGCGAGCGTCAGCGCCCGTTCCCTTTCCGCGGGGAGAATCTTTTTTATAAGCATGGCCGCCGTCCTATTCGCCGAGGCCGCGCAGATTCAGCTTTTCGGAGAGCAGCTCCAGCGCCTTTATCCCCGCGACAGAGTTGCCCTTCGCGTTGAGGGCGGGAGAGAAGACCCCGATACCCATGCGTCCGGGAACGGAGACGAGGATGCCGCCGGAGACGCCGCTCTTGCCGGGCAGGCCGACGCGTACCGCGAACTCTCCCGATTCGTTGTATAGCCCGCATGCGCTCATCAGTCCGAGCACCGTGAAGACGGTCTCTTTCGTAAGGATCTTTTCTCCCGAGTGAATTGATATTCCGCCGGAGGCGATCATTGCGCCGATCTTCGCCAGGTCGCCGCTTGTACAGCGCAGACTGCATAGGGTGAAGTAAAGGTCAAGGATCGCCTCTACGTCGCCGTGCAGCAGCCCCATGCTCTTCATAAAAAAGGCCAGCGCCCTGTTCCGGTCGGCGCTCCGTTTTTCCGAGGCGAAGACCCGTTCGTCGAAGCCGTTTTCCCTGCCGGTGATACTCTTCATAAATGCGATGAGCCTGCAGGCGGACTCATCTTTATATGCCTTGTAGATGAGCGAGCATACCGCGATCGCTCCCGCGTTCATGAATGGATTTGACGGTTTGGAAGAGGTCATCTCAATACGCATGAGCGAGTTGAATGAGTCGGCGCTCGCCTCCATGCCGACATGACGGAATACGTTGTCCCTGCCAAAGTTCTCTATCGCGAAGGATAAGGCAAGGATCTTGGAGATAGACTGCATGGTAAAAAACTGCCCGTTGTCGCCCGTCTCCACCATCGGGTTGCCGAAAGGCTGACAGCTGAGTGAAAAAAGCTCTGGAGACATAAAAGACAGCTCCGGTATGTAATCCGCGACCCTTCCGTCGGCAGACATGACGCGCGCGATATTTCCTATTTCGGCAAGCAGCGATTCTGTTACAGTCATAATGAGAACTCCTTTTTATGATCTTTCCGTCTCATCAAAAGCGCCGCGGACCGTCGTTGTAACGATACGCGGCACAGAAAATTCCCCTGATGTCTTTTAAACCAGGCCGTAAAATTCCAGCCGTTTTTTCGTCTCTTCTTTTCCGAGCTGGCTTGCCACCTCGAAGACGCCGGGGCTGACCTTGCGGCCTGTGAGGGCCCAGCGCATCGGCGTTGCGGACTCTTTCATCGAACTTTCGTTGGCGGCGAAGATAGTCTGCGCCTGTTCGTGGAGGTGTTCGGGAGTGCCGTCTCCCCAAGCCGTCAGCAGTTCGCCGTAGATTTTTTTGAGCTTCGGACGCAGCTCTTCTTTGATATCGCCGCCGTCGTAACGCTCCTGCACCTTGGCGAAGTCGAGGAAGTAGTCGCTGTATTCGGCGACCTGGATTGTCGTCTGGCCGCGTCCACCCATCGTCTTGAGCGAGGCGGCGAGGTAATCGTCACCGAATTTGTCCACGGGCAGCCCCATCTGTATCCAGAACGGGCGTATGACTTCCAGCAGTTTTTCCGGAGCCATGCGCTTCATCTGTTCCTGGTTTATGTGGTTGAGTTTGTCGATGTCAAGCACAGCGGGTTTTCTCGTGACGTTTTTGATGTCGAAGAGCTCCACCGCCTCGGCGCGGGAGAATATCTCCTCGCCGCTTCTCGGCGACCAGCCGAGCAGCGCGAGGAAGTTGAATACGCCGTCGGGGAGGTAGCCCAGGTCGTTGTATTCAAATACGGAGGTCGCGCCCTGGCGCTTCGAGAGTTTTTTCTTGTCTTTGCCAAGTATCATTGGCAGGTGCGCGAATCCCGGTCTCTCAAAGCCGAGGGCGTCGTAGATTAGGAGCTGTTTCGGTGTGTTGATGACGTGGTCCTCGCCGCGGATGACCATGTTTATCCCCATCGTGTAGTCGTCGATGACGACGGCGTAATTGTAGGTCGGCATGCCGTCGCGCTTCATAATGACGATATCTTTTATGGTGCCGTCCTGATTGACGGAGGCGTTTTCACTCTCGACGTCGATGTCGCCGTAGACTTCGTCGTGGAAGTGGATATGTTTGCCCGGCAAAACTTTGAAGAAGACCGCGCCGTCCTGTTCGTAGGCCTTGCCCTCGTCGAGGAGCTGCTGCGTGTATTTTTTATAAAGGTGCATACGCTCCGACTGGCGGTAAGGGCCGTAATCGCCGCCCTTGTCGGGGCCTTCGTCCCAATCCAGCCCCATCCAGCGCATGCCGTCGAGGATGCTCTGTTCGTATTCTTTTGTCGAACGCTCCAGGTCGGTATCCTCGATGCGAAGCACGAAGGCGCCGCCAGTCCGGCGCGCGAGCAGCCAGTTGAAGAGCGCGGTGTGAGCTCCGCCGATGTGGAGCGACCCCGTCGGGCTCGGTGCGAATCTTACTCTTACCTTATCGGTCATTTATTATTTCCTCCCCTGAATTTTTACATATTCTATGTGGCGATAACAGAAACGATTCCTTTAAAATAGTCTTTGGAGTATTATAGACGAACCGCACTGGCGGCGTATAGACTCATTGCCACAAGTGAATATTATATCCTAAAGACTGCGAGGATGGGTTATGAAAAAACAAATGCTATTGATAGACGGACACGGGCTCGCGTATCGGGGCTTTTACGCGCTGCCGGAAAATCTCGCGGCGGCGGACGGGACGCCGACGAACGCCATCCTTGGGTTTATGAATATGCTGATGAAGGCGCTTGAGGAGTGGCCCTCCGAAGGGCTGGGAATATTTTTTGACGCGAAGGGGCCGACGAAGCGCCACGAACTGTTTGAAAATTATAAGGAGGGACGCAAACCGACGCCCGATTCCTTCAAGGTACAGCTGCCGCTTATCGTGGAGCTCTGCGCCGGAATGGGGCTGCCGGTCTTCATGCGCGAGGGGGTTGAGGCGGACGACTGTATCGTCTCCACGGCGGTGGCCGGCGCACGTGACGGCTGGGGCGTGAAGATACTCTCAGCTGATAAGGATCTCTTTCAGGCGATAAACGGCGATATAGCGGTGATCCGCCCCTCGCGCGGCGTGACGGACTTTAACCTCTATGACGAGGAGAGTTTCAGAGAAAAGTACGGCTTTGAACCTAGACTGATGGCTGACTATCTCGCGCTGGTTGGCGACGCGGTGGATAACATTCCCGGCGTTCCAGGCATCGGCGATAAGACGGCGAAGGAGCTTGTCGGCAAGTTTGGCGCGTTGGAGGGGATTTATGAAAATCTCGATTCGGTGGCCAAGGCGCGCCGCGGCAGGCTTGAAGAGCATCGGGAGCTGGCCTTCCGCAGCCGCGAGCTGATCGTTCCGCAGCCGACGGCGCCGGTGCCTTTCGCGGAGCTGGCGGTAGAGGAGCCGCGGATGGAGGAGCTTCTGCCCTTATGCCGCCGTCTGGGGCTGAAAAAACTGCTGGAACGTTTCACAGACGGCACGGAACCCGCTGCCGGCGAGGAGGTGCAGAGCGTACTTGACAGGGAGATAAGGGCTGTTGATGTTTCGCTTGACGAGCTGCTTGCCTCCGACAACCTCGCGATCGCGCCGGCGGTGATCATGCTTGGCGGTTTCGCCCTCGCCGACAGGGAGGGACGGACGGCTAACCTTGACCTTTCCTCTGCCGAAGATGTCGAAAAGTTCCGCGGCTGGTCTGAGCATGGAACGCTCACCCTCTATGGCTGCCGGACGCTGATGTCTCTCTCCCCGGAGCTGCCGCTGCCGCCATTTGAGAGGATACGCGACCTTGAGATCGCCAATTATCTGCTTCATCCCGACCGCGGCGGCTTAAAGGGCATCGCGCGCGCCATCGGCGGAGATCTGCCGGAGGACCGTGAGCTGGCGCTGCGTCTCTTCGACCTGTATGAGTTTTTTGAGCCCGATATAAAGAGGTACGGTCTGGATAAGGTGATGCTTGGGATCGACCTGCCGCTCTCCAGAACGCTCGCCAAGATGTACCGCACGGGAATACACGCGGACGCCGAGATGCTTGCCGCAGTGGAGGATGAGCTTTCGCACAACATCGCCGCCGCGGAGGCGGATATCGAAAACTATGTCGGCGAGAGGATAAATCTTTCGTCTCCGAAGCAGGTGAGCCAGCTTCTCTTTGAGCGGCTGATGCTGCCGCCGATAAAGAAGAACCACAGGGGCTATTCTACCGACGCCTATGTGCTCGAGGAGCTTTCCAAGCTGCCCGAGCCGCTCTGTGTCGTACCGCAGAAGATAATAAACTACCGCGAGGAGTCTAAGGTGCAGACGGGGTTTGTGCAGCCCTTCCTGAAGCTGAGCCGCGAGGGCGGCGGCCTCATCCATTCAACCTTCGACCACCTGGCTACCGGCACGGGCCGTCTTGCCAGCAAGGACCCCAACGTTCAGAATATGCCGGTCTTCGGCGACTGGGCAGACCGCTTCCGCGCCTGCTTCACGCCGCGCGACGGGGAATCTGTTTTTGTCGCGGCGGACTATTCTCAAATCGAGCTGCGTGTTCTGGCGGACCTGACCGGTGAGGAGAAGCTTATTCAGGCCTTCCACGACGGTCATGATGTTCACCTTGAGACGGCCTCATGGGTCTTTGGACTGCCCTCCGGCGATATCACCCCCGAGCAGCGCCGTTTCGCTAAGGTGGTAAATTTTGGCCTGATTTACGGCATGAGCGCCTTTGGCCTCGCGCAGAGGCTGGGTATTCCGCGCAACGTGGCGGCGCAGATGGTGGACAAATATTTCAGCGTGCTGCCGAAGGTGCAGAAGTATATGAGTGACAGCGTCTCGGAGGCGAAGGAGCGTGGTTACACGATGTCGCATTTTGGGCGGATACGGCCGCTCTCCGAGGTGGCGACCATCGATGGACGCGGCAATAATCCTATTAACCGCGTGGCGGTGAATACCCCGCTTCAGAGCACTGCGGCCGACATCGCCAAGGTCGCCCTCTTTCGCTTCGACGAGGCGCTGGAGAGGGAATTCCCCACGGCGAAGACTGTACTTCAGATACACGACTCCATCATCTGCGAGTGCCGCCGGGACGAAGCCGAGGCGGTGGAGAAGCTGCTGGTAAAGACAATGGAGGCCGTCGATATCCTCAAGGTGCCGCTCAAAGCGGAGCCGAAGCGGGGGCTCTCGCTGAAGGAAGTCTAGCCATTTGGACTATATCTGAGCGACCTGCGGGTTTATCGTTCCGCATATGCGGCGGGATGGCGGTTCCCTGCCGTTCTGACGCTTAAAAGTATCTTATCGACGAAAGAGGGAATATAGGATGTTTGTACTGGACAGTCAGATCGCGTCGGAGGAGCTTGACAACGGTGTTGTGAGAAAGATCAAAGGCTACATCGATGACCTCATGCTTGTTGAGCTCACCTGGAAGGCGGGGCAGGAGGGCGTTCTGCACCATCATCCGCACCGTCAGTGCGATTATGTGGTGAAGGGACGTTTCGAGGTAACCCTTGGCGGCGAAAAGAGAGCGCTTGGACCGGGGGACTGTTTTTATGTCAAGGCCGACGTCCCGCACGGCGTTAAAGCGCTTGAGGACGGCGGCGTATTGCTGGATATCTTCACGCCGATGCGTGAAGACTTTATAAAGTAGTACGAGGGCCTTTATATTATGCAGAATTTTACCTATTACGCGCCGACGAAGATCGTCTTCGGCAAAGAGACGGAGAAAGAAACCGGCGCGCTGATCCGTGAACAGGGATGCGAACGGGCGCTCATCGTATACGGCAGCGGCAGCGTAAAGCGCAGCGGGCTGCTGGAGCGCATCTCCGCCTCGCTTGAGGATGCCGGAGTCTCCCATGTAGAGCTGGGGGGCGTCGTTCCTAATCCGCGCCTTTCAAAGGTCCGCGAGGGAATAGAGCTCTGCCGCCGTGAGAAAGCCGACTTTTTGCTCTCCGTGGGAGGCGGCAGCGTTATCGATACCGCGAAGGCGATCAGTTACGGTGTTCCGTATGCGGGAGACGTGTGGGATTTCTTCGCGGGTAAGGCCGCAGCGCAGGCTGCCCTGCCGATGGGCTGCGTGCTGACGATCGCCGCCGCGGGCAGCGAGATGAGCAATTCAAGCGTCATCACGAACGAGGAGAACGGACTTAAGCGCGGATACCGGAGCGACCTCTCGCGGCAGCGTTTCGCGGTGCTGAACCCCGAGCTCACATACACGCTGCCGCCATACCAGACGGCGAACGGCGCCGTCGATATCATGATGCATACGATGGAGCGCTACTTTACCTCCGAATGCGACCTTCTCTTAACCGACGCGCTTGGCGAGGGGCTGATGCGCACGGTGATGGAGTGCGCTAGCACGCTGCGCGATGATCCCGCGAATTACGCCGCCCGCGCCAACATGATGTGGGCCTCCAGCCTTTCGCACAACGGGCTGACGGGCTGCGGTTCGGTCGAGGACTGGGCCTCTCATCAGCTGCAGCATGAGCTTGGCGGAATGTTCGACTGCTCGCACGGCGCGGGGCTCGCGGCGGTATGGCCCTCATGGGCGCGTTATGTGATGGACGCCGATTACGCGCTGTTCGCCCGCTTCGCCGTGAAGGTGATGGGGGCAGCTCCCGCAGCGGACGAGCGGGAGACGGCGGAGCGTGGCGTCGCCGCCGTTGAGTTCTTCTTCCGTTCGATAGGGATGCCGACAAATATTCGAGAGCTGGGTTACGAACTCAGCGAGGCACAGATCGCGGAGCTTGCCGAAAAGTGTACCAACGGCAGAACGCGCACCGTAGGCGGCTTAAAAAAGCTGGGTTACGGAGACATCGTAAAAATTTATGAGGGCGCGCGCGGTTGAGGACAGTGTTTTTTCGTAACGCGCTTATAATTAGGTAAATGAAATAAAAAACTTGCGTCTGCCGGCAATCTGGCATATAATACATTGCTGTATGTTAGACGTACTTGAACATCTGGAGGTGCAATAAATGAAGAAGGACATCCACCCGAAATACGAAACCTGCAAGGTCACCTGCGCCTGTGGCAATACATTTGAGACTAAGTCCACCGTGGGCGATATGAGAGTTTCGGTCTGCAGCGCATGCCATCCTTTCTACACTGGAAAGAAGGGCCGCGTCATCGAAGCGGGACGTCTTGAGAAGTTCCGTCAGAAGTATGCCGGCGTGAATTACGGACAGAAGAACGTCAGCGAGACCGCCGAATAGCTTTTCGATTTAAGAGGGGGGCGCTTAGGCGAACCCCTCTTTTGTTTAGCCAATAGTGGCAGTCCGCGTCATTTTAGGCCGCGGGCGGAATCGCCCCCCCGGCAGTCGTATCTGTGAAGTTTCGTATCTCCCGGCTTTATATGCCATGAGCGGCGGCATCCGACCGATATATAAGCGACTTGTACGAAGTCCAAGATTTAGACTTTTCGCTATTTATCGGCTGACCCAAATGCACGTATTTCTAAGCGTCTTTTATTTATGTGAGCTGAAACGATAATGAACGTCTTTTTATTTCGCGTTTGCGAGTGAAAATTAGCCTTAATAATAGTGACAATAACAGAGGAGTGGAGCCGGAATGAGCGTTTTTGTGAAACTTATCGCCGCTACGCCCGAGGCGGACAGAGTAGTCGCCGCCGCGGCAAAGATATGCTACAGCCCGTCGGGCGCGGCCGAGATATTTGACGGCCTCGACACGGCAAAGACCGCTTCGTTTTTAAAGATGCTGCGCGAGGCCGGACATCTCTCTCCCTTTGAACACGCCTCCTTTACCTTCGCGGCGGAGGGACTGAGCCGCGTAGCGACCCACCAGCTCGTGCGCCACAGGATGGCCAGTTATTCCCAGCAGAGCCAGCGTTATGTGGGGATGACCGGCAACGAATGTATTGTGCCGCCCACGGTCAAGTCTGACCCGCGCGCCCTCGCCCTATTCAAGGAGCAGACGGAGTCGGCCCAGCGCACCTACGATGAGCTTGTCGCCCTCGGCATCCCGAAGGAGGACGCGCGTTTTATCTTGCCGCACGGCGCGGAGACGCGTATCGTGCTGACGATGAACGCGCGCGAGCTGCACCATTTCTTCGCGCTCCGCCTCTGCCGCCGGGCTCAATGGGAGATACGCGAGCTGGCGAGGGAGATGCTGCGCGCTGTACGCGCCGCCGCTCCCGTGCTCTTTGCCGCTGCCGGTCCCTCCTGTGTCACAGAAGGTTCGTGCCATGAGGCTCATTCCTGCGGACAGCCCTACAAAGATATGGAGGATATGCTCTCGCAATGAGAACAACCGCACTGCTTCATGTGACGCTCTCGGCGCTCATGGATCTGCCTCCTAAAAGAATACCGGTAGGCGGACAGGCCGTCATCGAGGGCGTGCTCATGAAGGGGCCCGAACACTGGGGGCTTGCCGTCAGGGAGCCAGGCGGGGCTATCTGCCTGAAATCATGGCTCGGTTCGAATTGGCTGAAGGGCGGTTTTTGGAAATGGCCCGTCGTCCGCGGTTTTGCCACGATGGTTGAGATGATGCGGATCGGCATGCGCGCGCTCTCCCTCTCCGCGGATATCAGCCTCGGAGAAGAGGAAAAGATTTCTCCCTGGGAGATGGTGCTTTCTGTTGGGGCCGCGCTGCTTGGCGTGGTGGGGATATTCCTCGCGCTGCCGATGTTTATATCCGAATACATCACCACTCATTTCGCGCTCTCTCACTTCGGCAAAAACATCGTCGAGGGATGCCTGCGCGGTGTGATCTTTGTCGGCTACGTGGCGGCGATCTCCATGTGGAAAGATATCGCCCGCGTCTTTGAATATCACGGCGCGGAGCACAAGACGATCAACGCCTATGAGCATGACGCGCCGCTGACGCCGGAGAGCGTGGCGCACTATTCGCGCATCCACAGACGCTGCGGAACCTCCTTCCTTTTGGTCGTAATCGTCGTGAGCATCATCGTCTTTTCCCTCATCGGCGGCGGCTCCGTGCTTTGGCGCGTGGGCAGCCGTGTCGTATTGCTGCCGCTAGTGATCGGGCTCTCCTATGAGTTCATCCGCGGCGCCTCAAATTCGGAGACCTGGGGAAAATACTGTATAATGCCCGCGCTTTCGCTCCAATATATAACGACGCGCGAACCATCGGCGGATCAGCTGGAGGTCGCGATAGCCGCGCTTGACGTGGCGCTTGACCCCGATAAGGGGAACTCTGATTAATGGTAAATTACCGGCAGAAATAGAATGTTAGCTCCGCTATTAGATGTACCGGATGCTAAATAGGCGGGCGGCCCTGCCTATGACGCAGAGGGGGCATATGATCAGCGGCTCATCTTACAGCAGGTGGTGCAGAATATGGAACTGATAGATAAACTTAAAGAGATAGAGGCCAGTTATCGGGAGCTGGAACAGAAGATGGCCGATCCCGCGGTGGCCAACGATCCTCAGGAGATGCAGCAGCTCGGTAAGAAGCATGTCGACCTCGCGCCGATCGTCGACGCCTTTTCTAAGTATGAGGCTGTGCTTCAGGGCATCGCTGACGCCAAAGAGATGATCGACGGCGACGACGAGGAGATGCGCGAACTGGCGAAGGAGGAGCTATCCGAGCTTGAGGCGCGCGTTCCCGAGCTGGAAAAGGATATCCGCGTGCTGCTCCTGCCTAAGGATATCAACGACGACAAGAGCGTTATCATTGAAATACGCGGCGGCGCCGGCGGCGAAGAGGCGGCCCTCTTCTCGGCAAACCTCTTCCGCATGTACACACGCTTCGCCGAACGCCAGCACTGGAAGACGGAGATCATCTCCGGCAGCGAGACCGGTATCGGTGGGTACAAGGAAATAATCTTCCGCGTCGACGGAATCGGCGCCTTCAGCATGCTGAAGTTTGAGAGCGGCGTCCACCGCGTCCAGCGCGTACCGGAGACGGAGGCCAGCGGACGCATCCACACCTCGACGGCGACCGTCGCGGTGCTGCCGGAGGCGGCAGACGTAGACGTAGAGGTCCGCACGGAGGATCTTAAGATCGACACCTACCGCTCCAGCGGCGCGGGCGGGCAGCACGTCAACATGACGGACTCCGCGGTGCGCATTACGCACCTTCCCTCCGGGATCGTCGTCACCTGTCAGGACGAACGCTCACAGATAAAGAACCGCGCGAAGGCGATGCAGTTCCTGCGCACCAAGCTTTACGACGCCGAACTCCAGCGGCAGAACGCCGAGATGGCGGCAGAGCGCAAGGGGCAGGTTGGGACCGGCGACCGCGCGGAACGCATTCGTACCTATAATTTCCCGCAGAACCGCCTTTCGGACCACCGGATAAACCTCACCCTCTACAAGCTTGACCAGATACTTGACGGTGATCTCTACGAGCTCATCAGCATGTTGTCCGAGGCCGACCAGGCGGAGAAGATGAAGCTTCTCTCGGTATAAAATATTGAAACTGCAGGAGCTCCGCCGCCGCTGCCGCGAGACGCTCGTCCTTTCGGCGGCGGCCCGTCCGGAATACTCGGCGGACCTCATCATCTCCCGGCGTCTTGGCATCGGCCGGGCTGAACTTCTATACAAGGACGACGAAATCCCCGCGCAGGCCTGTGAGGGGATTTTCTCTATGACAGCCAAACGCGCGGGGGGCGTGCCGCTGTCATACGTGCTCCACGAAGCGGAATTTTACGGCTACCGCTTCAAGGTGGGGCGCGGCGTTCTCATTCCGCGTCCGGAGACGGAGCTGCTCGTCGAAGCGGCGCTTGAATACTTTCCCTCGGGCCGCGCGGCCTCTTTTGCCGACTGGTGCACGGGCAGCGGCTGTATCGCCCTATCCCTGCTGCTGGAGAATGAATCGCTTACTGGTATCGGCGTGGACAAGAGCCCGCAGGCGCTTCGCTGGGCTTCGATCAACAGAGGGCTTCACCGCCTTGAAAAGCGCCTTGTCCTGCTGCGCAACGCCGAACCCGCGGAGGCGCCCGTCGGCGAGGGCAGCCTTGATTTCATAATCTCCAATCCGCCGTATATACCGGAGGCGGAAATGGCGTGGCTGATGCCGGAGGTGCGCGACTATGAACCGCATATGGCCCTTGACGGCGGGGCTGGCGGCCTATTTCTCTACCGGAAATTTTTTGAGTCGTTTCCCCGTTTACTGAAAAGCGGCGGACTGCTATTGTTAGAGACGGCGGGTGAGGCGCAGATTTGTGCGCTAGAGGATATGGCACCAAGTGAATTTGTTCTCATGAATAAAATTTTAGATTATAATGGAATAATTCGTCATATTATATGGCGTAAAAGATAAAATTTAATATAATCATATCTATAAGAAAACTTATAAAGAATAATATTCTTTGAGGAAGGATGTTAATCATGGAAAAGAGAGAACTTGTAATAATCGGAGCCGGCCCGGCGGGTCTTGCGGCGGCGGTATACGGACGCCGCGCCGGACTTGACACGCTTATCCTTGAAAAGGGTATTCCCGGCGGTCAGATCAACATCACGGACGAAATTGAAAACTGGCCCGGAACGATCCACTCGACAGGCTCCGAACTCGGCGAAACATTCCGCAAGCACGCGGAGCACTTCAAGGCCGAATTCAGAAGCTGCACGGTACAGAAGATAGATCTCAGAGACGGCAGCAAGTTTGTCGTCACCGACAGCGGCGAGATCGAGGCCGAGGCGATCATCCTCGCCACCGGCGCCAGCTTCAGGAAGCTTGGATGCCCCGGCGAAGCCGAATTCACCGGCGCGGGCGTCAGCTACTGCGCGGTCTGCGACGCGGCCTTCTTTGAGGGCGAGACGATCGCCGTCGTCGGCGGCGGTAACGTGGCCGTTGAAGAGGCCGGTTACCTCACACGCTTTGCCGATAAGGTCTACATCATCCACCGCCGTGACGAGTGGAGGGCCGACCGCCTTGCCATCGAGCAGGCGCTCGCGAACCCGAAGATCGTCCCCGTCTGGAATTCCGTCGTCGAGTCGATAGAGGGCGAGGGTGTTGTGGAGAAGCTCGTGCTTAAGAACGTCAAGACCGGCGAGATCTCGGATCTCCCCGTCGCCGGCTGCTTCGTATTTGTCGGCACGGAGCCGAACGTCGCCTACCTCCAGCCCGAGAGCTCGGTCGTCAAGCAGACCCGCGGCGGCTGGATCGATACCAATGACAAGATGGAGACCTCCGTCGAGGGTATCTTCGCCGCGGGCGACATCCGTGACAAGTACCTCCGTCAGGTTGTAACCGCCGCCGGCGACGGCGCGGTGGCAGCGATGGCCGCCTACTCATACATCACCGAGCAGCTTCACCTCCGCTCAGTGCTCATCGACCCCGAAGAGGTGATCGCCCTCTTTACCTCCAGCATCGACCAGGATCAGGTCAAGCTGCAGGTCGAAGCCGAAAAATACGCAAAGGAGAGCGGCAAGCAGATCGCCTTTATCGACGGCTACCGTAACGGCAAGATGGTGGAAAAGCTCGGAATCGCGAAGCTCCCGACGATCGTCGAGATGAAAAAGGGCACGATGGTTCGCTCCGCGGAGCCCACAACGGTAGAGGACATCAAAAAGTTTATCGCGTAAGATCACGCGAAAATAACTTTAATCAAAAACAGCGGGAGGCGTCATTGACGTTCTCCCGTTATTTTTATCTTCTAATTTGTGGATTGGTCACCTTCGCCGCGTGTTAAGAGTCATTCCGTCATCATCCTGATGATCTCTTTATCGGTCTCATACATCCCGACCCTGCCGATATTTTTAATAGTATTTTCAACGCCTTTGAGAATAACCCCGTCGCCGCCGGAATCACGAATTTAAAATCCGTATAAAGAGCGGAGTTAAACAACCGCGGGCGAAAACGAACCGTCCTTTTTTCGGTATAATAATAGAGAACGCTCTCGCAGCGAAACGTACATGGAAAAGGGAGGGGCGACTGATGATGAAAAAGACGATGCTGGTGTTAATGTTGATTGTGTTACTTTTACCGGCTGTGGCCGCGCACGCGGCCGCGTCGCCGGAGCCCAGTGATAAAACGATAAAGCGTGAATTGAAGATCGGACGCAAGGGGTCGGAGGCGATCGAGAAACAGGTGCCGCGCGTCCTTGACCCGGCGGCGGAGGCGAAGCTTGCGCTGATCGCATCTAAGCTCACGCCGTTTCTTCAGCGCGACCTTGATTACAACGTGCGCATCATTGAGATGAAGGAGCCCAACGCCTTCTCGCTGCCCGGCGGCATGACCTATTTCACGACCGGTATGCTTGAATTCCTGAAGAGCGAGGACGAGATCGCGGCGGTCATGTGTCACGAATTTATCCACGCCGACCGCGCTCACGGGATCGTACAGGCGAAGCGCAACAACAGGCTCACGCTGCTGACGATCGCGGGGCTGGTTGCCGCGACGCAGGCGGGCGACTCCGGCGCGGGGGTCGCGGCGATGGCGAGCGGACTGCAGACGGCTCTGATGAACAGCTACAGTATCGAGCTGGAGAAGGAGGCCGACGCGAGGGGGATAGACGTCCTCTATAAGGCGGGCTATAATCCCGCGGCGATGCTGACGATGATGGAGCGCATGAAGGTGGAAAAGCTAAAGCGCGCCCAATATCAGCTTGGAATATTCCAGACGCACCCTGAGGAGGAAGAGCGCGTCGATGCGGCTCTTCAGTACCTGCGCGATAAGGGCATCGAGATACAGCGCAAGGATGTGGTGCAGTCATTGAAGATCAAGACCGATACCGTCTCCGGCGACGTGCGTCTCTATGTGGACGACGCCGTGCTTCTCTCCGCTCCGGCTACTGATGAGTCGTCCAGGCTTTTTACGGAGCTTGGCGAGCGTTTGGACAGTACCCTCGAGCTTGAGCTTGCACCCTATGACATAAAGATACTTGGTGAAAAGGGAGAGCAGTCTCTGGTGATAAGACGCAAGACGATCCTCACGGATAGCGAACTGCTTCCGGGAATGCCGCCGCTTGCCGAACTTCGCGACCGCATAAACGACGCGCTCAACAAGTCGCGCCGGGGAAATATGCTGACGGATTATTTTCAGTAGGGGTCAAGAGCGGTTTTTTCCTGTAGAATGTGTAAGGATTGATCGAGGAGGGGAAACATGTATATTTCACTATACCGCAGATATAGGCCCCAGACATTTTCCGACATGGTCGGACAGAGCGCGGCCGTCGGCGTATTGCTGGAATCCCTGCGCGAGGGATCGCTTGGACACGCCTATCTTTTTTCGGGGCCGCGCGGCTGCGGCAAGACCTCTGCCGCGCGCCTTGTAGCTAAGTCGCTTGACTGTCTGAACCGCGGCGAGGACTGCGAACCCTGCGGCGTCTGCGAGAACTGCCGCGCCATCGCCGCCGGCGAACATCTTGACGTTATAGAGATCGACGGAGCCTCAAACCGCGGGATAGGGGAGATTCGCGACCTTAAGAGCCATGTGAGCCTCAAGGCGCTCTCCGCATCATACAAGGTCTACATTATAGACGAGGTTCATATGCTTACGGACGCCGCCTTCAACGCGCTGCTGAAGACGCTGGAGGAGCCGCCCGCGAACGTCGTATTTCTTCTGGCGACGACCGAGCCCCACAAGGTGCCGGTCACTATACGCTCGCGCTGCCAGCACATACCCTTTCACCGGATAACTATCGCCGACACCGTTAGCCGCCTTAAGCACGTCTGCTCTCAGGAGAATATCGAGGCCGACGAGGAGGGTATCTGGGAGATCGCCCGCCAGGCCGACGGAGCCCTGCGCGACGCGCTGTCGCTCACGGAGCAGGCCGTGGCTCTTGGCCGCGGAAAGCTTTCTTTGGAGAGCGTCCGCGAGCTGACGAGCGGGAGCAGCCGCGCCGAGCTGGAAAAGTGGGTGACGATGCTGCGCACCGATCCGCAGGGAGCGGCGGCGGCTCTGCATTCGATAATGGCGAGGGGCATCTCTTCGGAGCGGCTTTGCGAGGCGCTCTTTGTGCTTTTTCGGGACCTGTGGCTCTTCTGCCTGTGGAAAGACAAGGCTCTGGAGGCGCTTGAAACTTCAAGCGCGGAGCGTGATTATCTCGCCGCGGAGGCTCAGCATTGGGACAAGGATAAACTGCAGGCGGCCTGCATGCTGTGCAGCCGTCTTCTGCCGCGCACGCATTACGGGATGAAGGGAGATATATTCAGCGGCCTGATATTTATGGAGCTGCAGAATAT